>JAABUN010004284.1_pt1 | contig 19798 bp, 19 predicted proteins | sample 5559311 | NCBI WGS metagenome assembly JAABUN01 (sample SAMN10711877, study PRJNA513370) | rock metagenome | isolation source: Antarctica rocks | place: Antarctica: Victoria Land, Siegfried Peak sud
TGGGAAGAAGGGCACGGCATGGCCGTCGTCACCATGCGGGAGCTGCTCGAGAGCGGCGTCCACTTCGGGCACCAGACCCGGCGGTGGAACCCGAAGATGAAGCGATTCATCTTCACCGAGCGCAACGGCATCTACATCATCGACCTGCAGCAGTCGCTTTCCTACATCGACCGCGCGTACGAGTTCGTCAAGGAGACCGTCGCCCACGGCGGCAGCATCCTCTTCGTGGCCACCAAGAGGCAGGGCCAGGAGGCTATTGCCGAGCAGGCCACCCGGGTGGGCATGCCCTACGTCAACCAGCGCTGGCTCGGCGGGATGCTCACGAACTTCCAGACCGTGCACAAGCGGCTCCAGCGCCTCCGTGAGTTGGAGACGATCGAACAGACCGGCGGTGACACCGTCCGGACCAAGAAGGAGTCGCTGGTTCTCTCCCGTGAGCGCGAGAAGCTGCAGCGCACACTCGGCGGCATCCGCGACATGGCCAGGGTGCCCAGTGCCATCTGGATCGTCGACACGAAGAAGGAGCACATCGCCGTCGGGGAGGCCCGCAAGCTCGGCATTCCGGTCGTTGCCATCCTCGACACGAACTGCGACCCGGACGAGGTGGACTACAAGATCCCCGGCAATGACGACGCGATCCGCAGCGTCGCGCTGCTCACCCGGGTCATTGCCGACGCGGTGGCCGAAGGCCTCATCGCGCGCGCCGGTGTTGGTCGCGAGGACGAGAAGCCGGAGCCCGGCCAGCTCGGTGGCGATGAGCCACTGGCCGACTGGGAACGGGAGCTGTTGGCCCCCACCGAGACCTCAGCCGCACCGGCAATGACGGCAGCCGCCGATCCATCGGCCGCCGAGCCGGGCCCGCCCGCCGACGTGGCGGCCGCTGATGAACCGACCGCGACCGAGCCGGCTCCGCCCGAGCCGACCGCCGACGAGGCGGCGACGGACGCCGAACCGATGGCCGACGCCGCCGCGACCACCTGACACTCACCACCGACCGACCACGAGGAAAGAGACACGCTCCGATGGCCGACTCCACCGCCGCGGACATCAAGTTCACCGGCACGGACATCAGAAGGCTCCGCGAGCTCACCGGTGCCGGCATGATGGACGTCAAGAAGGCGCTGACCGAGAACGGCGGCGACATGGACAAGGCGATGGCCTATCTCCGCGAGAAGGGCCTCGCCGGCGTAGCCAAGCGCAGCGGTCGCAGCGCCGACAGCGGGATGGTGCATTCCTACCTGCACCGCTCCAATCCGGACCTGCCGCCCACGGTCGGCGTACTGCTCGAGTTGAACTGCGAGACCGACTTCGTGGCCAAGACCGAACAGTTCCAGACCCTGGCCAAGGAGCTGGCGCTGCACGTGGCCTCGGCCGATCCCCTCTACATCAGCAAGGACGACGTACCGAACGAGGTCGTCGAGTCCGAGCGGAAGATCTACACCGCCGCGGCCCGTGAGGAGGGCAAGCCCGAAGCTGCCCTGGACAAGATCGTCGAGGGCCGCATCTCCGGCTACTTCAAGGCGGTATGCCTGCTCGAGCAGCCCTTCGTCAAGGACAACAAGAAGACGATCCAGGTGCTGCTGGACGAGACCGGCGCCGCTATCGGCGAAAAGGTCGCGGTACGCCGGTTCGCCCGCTACCGGGTCGGCCAGGGCTGAGCGCCGGCGTGCAGGTCGAGCCGCTGGTGTGGAACCGGGTCCTGCTGAAGCTGTCCGGGGAAGCCTTTGCCGGCTCGGAACGGCTCGGCATCGACCCCGGCTTCGTCGGTTCGGTGGCCCGCCAGATCGTTGACGCCTGTGCCGGCGGGGTCGAGGTCGCGGTGGTGATCGGCGGCGGCAACATGTTCCGTGGCGCCGAGCTGTCCGAGCAAGGCATGGATCGCAGCCGGGCCGACTACATGGGCATGTTGAGCACGGTGATCAACTGTCTGGCGCTGCAGGACTTCCTCGAGCGTGCGGGACTTCCGACCAGGGTCCAGAGCGCCATCGCCATGGGGCAGGTGGCCGAGCCCTACATTCCCCGGCGGGCGATCCGGCACCTGGAGAAGGGCCGCGTTGTGATCTTCGGGGCCGGTCTCGGTGTGCCGTTCTTCTCGACCGACACCTGTGCCGCCCAGCGAGCACTCGAGATCGACGCGCAGGCTGTGCTCAAGGGCACCCGCGTCGACGGGATCTACGACTCCGATCCGCGCACCAACCCGGCAGCGGTGCGCTTCGACTCACTCACCTACAACGAGGTCCTGAGCCGTCGTCTCAAGGTGATAGATGCGACCGCGATCAGCCTGTGCAGGGACAACGGCATGCCGATCCTGGTGTTCGATCTGATGACCGATGGCAACATCGTCCGCGCGACCCGCGGTGAGAAGATCGGGACGCTCGTCGTCCCTGCCTCCGCGTAACCGTCCCCCAGGAGTCCCCGTGATCGACGACACCCTCCTCGAGGCCGAGGAGAAGATGGACAAGGCCGTCGGCGTGACCAAGGAAGACCTGGCCGCGGTCCGCACCGGCCGGGCCACGCCGCAGATGTTCGCCAAGCTCGTGATCGACTACTACGGGGCCACGACGCCGATCAACCAGCTGGCGTCGCTGACCGTGCCGGAGCCGCGGATGGCGATCGTGTCGCCGTACGACAAGAGCTCGTTGGCCGCTATCGAGCGGGTGATCCGGGACAGCGACCTGGGTGTCAACCCGACGAACGACGGGTCGATCATCCGGGTGGTCTTTCCCCAGCTCACCGAGGAGCGCCGCCGGGACATGATCAAGGTGGCCCGGCACAAGGCCGAGGAGGGGCGCATCTCGATCCGCAACATCCGCCGGCACGCCAAGGAGGCGCTCGAGCGGTTGTCCAAGGACGGCGAAGTCGGCGAGGACGACGTACGCCGGGCGGAGAAGGAGCTCGAGGAGACGACCCACGGCTACGTCGCGCAGGTCGAGGAGGCACTCCGGCACAAGGAAGCCGAGCTGCTCGAGGTCTGAGGCGACCGAAGCGACGGCGACGCGGCTAGTTTCGGCTCCCGTGCCGATCGAGCAGGCTCCCGCGCCCCCGAGCGGCGCGCCGGGAAAGGGCCGGGGCAGGGCCGGCCGGGACCTCCCGGTTGCCATCGCTGTCGGGGTGGCGTTGGCGGCGCTGGTCGCCGTACCGCTGGTGGCCTACAAGCCGGCGTTCGTGGTCGTCACAGCGCTCGCCGTCTCGGTGGGGGTCTGGGAGCTGGTGTGTGCGCTCCGTGTCCTCGGACTGCGGCCGCCGTTGATGCCCCTGGTCGCCGGATCCGTCGCAATGGTGGCGGTCGCCTACCTCCGCGGGGCCGGTGCTCTGGTCCTGGCCCTTCTCGCGACCGTCGCCGCCACGACGGTCTGGCGCTGGGTCGGACCGCGCGACCGGGTTCTCCGGGACACGTTGGCGGCCGCGCTGGCCGCGGCGTACGTGCCGTTTCTCGCCGGCTTCGCGCTGCTGTTGGCGGCACCGCCTGACGGCGACCGCAGGGTGCTGACGTTCGTGCTCGTGACGGTGGCCAGCGACGTTGGTGGCTTCGCGGTCGGCGTACTGCTCGGCCGCCATCGGATGGCTCCCGGCATCAGCCCCGGGAAGACCTGGGAAGGGCTCGCCGGGTCGGCGGCGGCCAGCGTGGTGGCCGGGGTAGTCGGGATGACCCTGCTGCTGCCCGGCTCGGCCTGGCAGGGCGTCGTGATCGGGCTCGCGGTGGCCGCCTCGGCCACCCTCGGCGACCTGGCCGAGTCACTGATCAAGCGCCGGACCGGGATCAAGGACATGGGCACCCTGCTGCCGGGCCACGGCGGGCTGATGGACCGGCTGGACTCGCTGCTACCGACGGCACCGGTTGTCTGGCTGCTGCTCTCGGCGTTCGTCCCGCCGAGCTGAGGGCAGGCCCCGCACCTTCGGCTTGATCCAGATCCCGGCAGCAGCGGCCGGACGCCTGATGTGTCCCGCTGGAGGGATCTGGATCAACGGGCGGCGATGAGAGAATCGCGGCCTGATGTCCTCCACACCCGTCGGGCTCGGTCTGACGCCACGCGTCGCGAAGCCGCCCCGGCACCTGGCCGACCTCGTCCCGGCTGAGCGGCGTGCGGCGGTCGTGGAGCTGGGTGAGCCGGCGTACCGGGCAGACCAGCTCTCCCGCCACTACTTCGGGCGGCTCGCGGACGACCCCGCGACCATGACCGATGTTCCCGCGGCGGCCCGGGACCGACTCGCCGCCGAGCTGCTGCCGCCGCTGCTCACGCCGGTCCGGCACCTGTCCGCCGACGCCGGCGCCACCCGCAAGTCGCTGTGGCGCGGCTTCGACGGCACGCTGGTCGAGTCGGTCCTGATGCGCTACCCGGACCGCACCACCGTGTGCGTCTCGAGCCAGGCCGGCTGCGGTATGGGCTGCCCCTTCTGCGCCACCGGTCAGGCCGGGCTGACCCGCAATCTGTCCGCCGCGGAGATCGTCGAGCAGGTGGTCGCCGGCGCTCGGGCGATGACACGGGGCGAGATTCCCGGTGGGCCGGGTCGGGTCGGCAACGTCGTGTTCATGGGCATGGGGGAGCCGCTGGCAAACTACGCCGCGGTGCTGGCCGCCGTACGCCGGATCACCGACCCGTCGCCGGGGGGTCTCGGGTTGTCGCAGCGATCCGTCACGCTGTCCACCGTCGGCCTGGTGCCGGCCATGCGCCGGCTGATCGAGGAAGGGCTGCAGATCACCCTCGCGGTCAGCCTGCACGCGCCCGACGACGAGCTGCGGGACACCCTCGTCCCGGTCAACCGGCGCTGGCCGGTCGCCGAGGTGCTCGACACCGCCTGGGCGTACGCCGCTCGCAGTGGCCGACGGGTGAGCATCGAGTACGCGCTGATCCGCGACGTCAACGACTCCGCCGACCGGGCGGACCTGCTCGGCCGGCTGCTGGGCGGGCACCTCGTGCACGTGAACCTGATCCCGCTCAACCCGACGCCGGGCAGCGCCTGGACGGCGTCCCGGCCGGCCGACGAGCGTGAGTTCGTCCGCGTCCTGCGCTCGTACGGGGTCGAGACGACGGTGCGCGACACCCGCGGACGCGACATCGACGGCGCCTGCGGCCAGCTGGCGGCGGCGAACGCGTGACCGGCTGCTACCCCTGTCGGATGAACGCCGCCGGCTCCGACCTGCCACCGCGGGAGCAGGTGTACGACGACAGCCGCTGGCGGGTCGCGCACGCGCTGAGCAGCAGGCTGCCCGGCTGGCTGGTGGTGCTGCCCAGGCGGCACATCACCAGCCTGGCGGAACTCACGTCGGAGGAGGCCGTGGCGCTCGGGCCGTTGCTGCGGCGGCTGACCGCAGCGCTGGCGGAGGTCACGGGTTGCCAGAAGACCTACGTCGCGCTGTTCGCCGAGGCTGACGGGTTCGACCATCTGCACCTGCACGTGGTGCCGCGGGTGCGCGACCTACCCGATGACCGGCGCGGGCCGCAGGTGTTCGGCTACCTGGCCAGGGACGAGTCCGAGTGGCTGCCGGAGCCGGAGCGCGACCGGCTGGCTGCGCTCGTGACGGCAGAGCTTCGGAGCTACGGCTCAGCTCCGTGACCGGCGAGCCGGCGAGTAGACACAGTCGTGACTGGCAAACTCAGAAGAGGCCGAGTAGCCGCGCCTGCCGCCGCTGAACTCGACCCGCATCCGGATCGGCGGTCAACGCTCATCGCAGGGCCCAGCTCGCCGTGACGACGGCAGTGACCTGGTTCTCGCCGGCGTACATCGGCATCGTCTGGTGCCCCTCGGCAGCCATCGCGCTCAGGATCCCTCTCGGCTCCGGCCCTCGCTCGGTGCTCTCGGACAACGCCAACAGGTCACCGAGCTCGACGCCGGCCAGGCCGGCGTACTGCTCTGCTTTGGCGCGAGCGTCGGCGTAGGCGCCGGCCCGAGCCTCCCTAGCCGGACCAACGGGATCGGTGATGCCGAACTGCAACGAGTGCAGACGGCCGGCTGCACCTGCGGCCGCCAGTGTCGCCGTCGCCAGCGTGCCGGCGTTGGGCAGGTCGCGGACGGTTACTCCCAGGGTGGTCGAAGCCTGGTACCCCACGACCCGCGGACCGTCGTCCAGCCCATGGTGCTGCCACTCCGGCTGCACGTTCAGCGCCCCCGTGCGCAGGGCCGACTCCGGCACGCCCTGCTCCCGCAACACTCCCGCCATGGCTCCCAGCGCTCGCGCGCACTCGTCCAGCGCCGCCGCCGGGCTGTCTCCTCTGGTCTCCGCCCCGAGCTGGAGCCACACCGCGTCCGGCGCCGTGGTCGCGGTGCCCGTCCCGATCACGGTGACCTGACGCGAATCCGATTCCGACATGACAACCTCCGGGCTTCGCCACTGCGGTTAAGGCGCAGGGACGTTACGCCTCACCCGCCGAGCAACCCGGAGAACGACGTCGCCAGCCGGGACGGGCGACCCGTCCGGTCCTCCACCGCGTCGGCGAGCGACATCATCCGCAGCCCGGCGTTCGCGCCCAGCCAGCGCAGCGGCTCCGGCTCCCACCGGGGCGACCGGTGGCCGACCCACGGCAGCCGGGTCAGCTCGGTGGACCGGCCGACGATCAGGTCGGCGAGCGTCCGGCCGGCCAGGTTCGACGTACCGACCCCGTCCCCCACGTAACCGCCGGCCCAGGCCGCGCCGGTCGCGCGGTCGAAACCGACCGAGCTGAACCAGTCCCGCGGGATGCCCAGCGGACCGCCCCACCGGTGTGTGATCTCGGCCTCCCGCGCACCGGGGAAGAGCGCAACCAGGGCGCGCTGCAGCAGGGCGAAAACTCGGGGCTCTCGGTCGAAGCCCGGCCGGACGCGTGAGCCGAAGTGGTACGGCGCACCGCGGCCGCCGAACGCGATCCGGTCGTCAGCGGTCCGCTGGGCGTAGATGATCAGATGCCGGCCGTCGGACAGCGTCTCCCTTGCGCGCCAGCCGACGGATTCCCAGAAGGACGTCGGCAGCGGTTCGGTGGCGATCATCAACGAGTAGACCGGCGCCAGAACCCGGCGCATCCCGGGCAATCGAGCCGTATAACCCTCGGTCGCCCGGACGACGACCTCTGCCCGCAGCCGGCCACCCGGCGTCTCGACCACGCCGTCGTCGAGCCGCAGCGCGGGGGTGCGTTCGTAGACGGCCACGCCGCGACGCTCGACGGCGGCAGCCAGCCCACGGACCAGCCGGGCGGGGTGCAGTGCTGCGCAGTGCGGCGTGTAGGTGCCACCGAGGACCCCCGTCGTGGCCACCCGCGCGGCGGCCTCGGCGGCCGGCAGCCACCGGACGTCGTCCGCCCCGAAGCCCCAGGAGCGCTCCTCCGCGACCTCGGCCCGCAGCCGGGCGGCCTGCACCGGCGTACGGGCCAGGACCAGCGTGCCGCCCTTGGCGAAGTCGCATTCGATGCCCTCTTCGGCGGCCACCCGCCCGACTTCGTCCACGGTGTCGAACTGCGCCCGCTGCAGCGCCATCGCGCCGTCCCGGCCACCGAGCCGGGCCACCTTGGTCTTCGACGGCGCGAACAGCGCCGAGCACCAGCCGCCGTTGCGACCCGACGCCCCGAAGCCGGCGATCTCCTTCTCGACCACCGCGATCCGCAGTGACGGGTCGAGCCGGGCCAGGTAGTACGCCGTCCAGAGGCCGGTGTAGCCGGCGCCGACGACCGCGACATCCACGTCGAGGTCCCGGTCGACCGCTGGTCGGGGCGAGAGCGACCCCGGGACGGTGTCGAGCCAGAGCGACAACCGGCGGTACGCCGAAGCCGAGCTCAGACCCGCGACCATGCCTCGGTGAGGACCGAGCGCAGGACCGACTCGATCTCGTCGAAGTGCTCCTGACCGCAGATGAGCGGCGGGGCGACCTGGACGACCGGGTCACCACGGTCGTCGGGACGGCAGTAGAGCCCGGCATCGAAGAGTGCTCCTGGCAGGAACCCGCGCACCAGCCGCTCCCGCTCCTCGGCGCCGAAGGTCTCCCGGGTGGCCTTGTCCTTCACCAGCTCGAGGGCGAAGAAGTACCCGTCGCCGCGCACCTCGCCGACGATCGGCAGGTCGAGGAGCTTCTCCAGCGTCGCCCGGAAGGCCCCCTCATTGCTCCGGACGTGCTGCAGAAGGTCCTCTCGGTCGAAGATGTCCAGGTTGGCCATCGCGACGGCCGATGACACCGGGTGCCCGGCGAAGGTGAACCCGTGTGAGAACGACGTCGTACCGGAGAGGAACGGCTCCATCAGCCGGTCCGTCGCGATCAGGGCGCCGATCGGTGAGTAGCCAGAGCTCATCCCCTTGGCACAGGTGATCATGTCGGGCAGGTAGCCGTACCGCTGGCAGCCGAAGGTGTGCCCGAGTCGGCCGAAGGCGCAGATGACCTCGTCGGACACCAGCAGCACGCCGTACCGGTCGCAGATCTCGCGGACCCTGGCGAAGTAGCCCGGCGGCGGCGGGAAGCAGCCGCCGCTGTTCTGAACCGGCTCGAGGAAGACGGCTGCGACGGTGTCGGGTCCCTCGAACTCGATCATCTGTGCAATCGAGTCGGCGGCCCAACGGCCGAATGCCTCGAGATCGTCACCGTGCTCGCGGGCACGGTAGAAGTTCGTGTTCGGGACCTTTCGAGCGCCGGGGACCAGCGGCCCGAAGCCGCGCTGAAGGGCCGGCACTCCCGTGATGGACAGTGCCCCCAAGGTGGTGCCGTGGTAGGACGTGTTCCTGCTGATCACCTTGTACCGACCGGGCTGCCCGGTCGCCGCGAAGTACTGCCGGGCGAGCTTCCACGCCGACTCGACCGCCTCGCCGCCGCCGGTGGTGAAGAACACCCGGTTGAGGTCGCCGGGCGCCAGTGCGGCCAGCCGCTCGGCCAGCGTGACCGCCTGCGGGTGGGCGTAGGACCACAGCGGGAAGTAGGCCAGCTCGCTGGCCTGCTTGTACGCCGCCTCGGCCAGCTCCTGGCGGCCGTGACCGACCTGGACCGTGAACAGGCCTGACAGCCCGTCGAGATACCGCTTGCCGTGGGCGTCCCAGATGTAGGGCCCCCGGCCACGCACGATGACCGGCACATCCTGCTGCTGGTAGGCCGACATGCGGGTGAAGTGCATCCACAGGTGGTCCCGCGCGCTCGCCGACAGATCCTGGGCGGCGTCCCCGTCGGCACCCTCGGGCGGCTCCGCCGGAGGGGTCTGAGGCGTCGTGGTCATCAAGCCTCCGGTTGTCGTCGTGTCCGGCCCGATCAACACGGTACGGCGGGTCCCGGCCACCGACCAGCGCGAGCTCCGGCCGGCGTACGGGAGAATGCTCGACGTGGACGGAGCGAGCGGTGCGTGAGGTCGTACTGCTCGGGTCGACCGGCTCGGTCGGCACTCAGGCGCTCGACGTCATCGGGCGCAACCCGGAAGCGTTCCGCGTGGTGGGGCTGGTCGCCGGCGGTGAGCGGGTCGACGTACTGGCCCGCCAGGCACTGGAGTACGGCGTCGAGGTCGTCGGCGTCGCCCGGGCCAGTGCGGCCCAAGACCTGCTGCTCGCCTTCTACGCCGCCGCCTCGGCCCGCGGTTTCAGCGCCGGTGACTACGCCGTGCCGAAGATCCTGGCCGGCCCGGACGCCGCCGCCGAGGTGGCCGCCTGGCCCTGCGACGTGGTGCTGAACGGGATGACGGGCTCGGTCGGGCTGGCGCCGACGTTGGCCGCACTGGACGCCGGCCGGACCGTCGCGCTGGCCAACAAGGAATCGCTGATCGTCGGGGGTTCCCTGGTGCTGGACCGGTTGGCCGGGGACCCGGACCGGCTGGTGCCGGTGGACAGCGAACACTCCGCGCTTGCCCAATGCCTGCGCGGCGGGCGGCGGGAGGAGGTGCGCCGGCTGGTCCTGACCGCGAGCGGGGGACCGTTCCGCGGCCGGACCACCGCGGAGCTGGCCGGCGTGACGCCGGAGCAGGCGCTGGCGCACCCGACCTGGCGGATGGGGCCGGTCGTCACGATCAACTCGGCCACGCTGGTCAACAAGGGCCTGGAGCTGATCGAGGCACACCTGCTCTTCGGCACGCCGTACGACCGCATCGACGTGGTGGTCCACCCGCAATCGGTAGTGCACTCCATGGTGGAGTTCACCGACGGGTCGACGCTGGCGCAGCTCAGCCCGCCGGACATGCGGTTGCCGATCGCGCTGGCGCTCAGCTGGCCGGAACGGACGCCCCGGGCCGCGGCCGCCGTCGACTGGAGCGCAGGGCAGCGCCTGGACTTCGAGCCCCTCGACGAGGAGACGTTCCCGGCCGTCGCCCTGGCCCGGGCGGCCGGAACCGCGGGCGGCACGATGCCGGCGGTCTACAACGCGGCCAACGAGGAGGCGGTCGCCGCCTTCATCGACGGCCGGCTGCCCTTTACCGGCATCGTGGATACCGTCGCCGCGGTGCTGGCGGACCATGGCGACTCGGTCGGGAACCGGCCGACGCTGGCCGATGTTCTCTCTGCGGAGACCGCGGCGAGGGCGCACGCCCGAGCCCTCATCGGCCGGCCGGCCGGCAGCGGTCGTAGTAAGGAGGATTCCGCCCGATGACACTCGGCGTCATCGCCTTCGTGGTCGCGTTGCTCCTCTCGGTGATGCTGCACGAGGCCGGCCACTTCGCCTTCGCCAAGGCGTTCGGGATGAAGGCCACCCAGTTCTTCGTCGGCTTCGGCCCCACGCTGTGGTCGTTCCGGCGCGGCGAGACCGAGTACGGCGTCAAGGCGATTCCGGCCGGCGGCTTCGTGAAGATCGTCGGGATGACTCAGTTGGAGGACGTCGACCCGGCGGACGAGAAGCGGGCGTTCTACCGGCAGCCGGCGCCGCAGCGCGCCGTCGTGCTCGCGGCCGGGTCGGTCGTGCACTTCATCATCGCGTTCCTGCTGCTGCTGGCCCTGTACGCCGGGATCGGCACCTCGGTGGCGACCACGACGCTGGCCAGCGTCTCGCCCTGCGTGCCGGCCACCGCCGACGACACCCGGTGCGGCCCCACCGACGCGCCGTCACCAGCAACCGCGGTCGGGCTGCGCACCGGGGATCGGGTCGTCGCCTTCGACGGGCGGGCGATCTCGAGCTGGGACGATTTCTCCCGGGCGATCCGGGCCCACGATGCCAGCGCGGCGACGCTGGAGATCGAGCGGGACGGCTCGCGGTTGACCGTGCGGCCGGTGGTGGCCCAGGCCCGGCGGCCGAGCCTGGAGGACCCCACTCGGACCACGATGGTCGGCGTACTCGGTGTGTCCCCGACGACGGGCCGGGAGCGGCTCGGGCCGGTGGCCGCGGTGGGCCGGAGCGCCACTCTGTTCCGGCAGTCCATCACCGGGACCTTCGCCGCACTCGGCAAGGTGCCGGCATCGATACCCAAGCTGTTCTCGGCCGACCGCGGCCTCGACTCCCCGACCAGCGTCGTCGGAATCGGCCGGATCTCCGGTGAGGTTGCCACGGCGAAGGCGGACGTGGCGGACCGGGTCAGTCTCTTTCTGCTGATCATCGCGTCGCTGAACATCTTCGTCGGCATCTTCAACCTGCTGCCGCTGCTGCCGCTGGACGGTGGTCACCTGGCGGTTCTCGGCTTCGAGCAGGCCCGGTACGGGATCTATCGCGTCCTCGGCCGCGCCGACCCGGGCCGGGTCGACCTCACCAAGCTGCTGCCAGCGGCATACTTGGTCATCGCCCTGTTCGTGAGCCTGTCGGTGTTGCTGATCGCGGCGGACATCGTCAACCCGATCATCTTCCCCATCGGATGAGGTAGCTGGTCCATGACAGCCGTCCCGCTCGGCATGCCGGCGCTGCCGCCGGCTCTGGTGGCTCCCCGCCGCCGTAGTCGTCAGGTCGCGGTGGGTCAGGTCCTCGTCGGCGGGGACGCCCCCGTGTCGGTGCAGTCCATGTGCATCACCAAGACGGCCGACGTCGACGCCACCCTTCAGTCGATCGCGGAGCTGACCGCGTCGGGCTGCCAGATCGTGCGGGTGGCCGTCCCGGACCGCGACGACGCGGCGGCGCTGCCCGCGATCGCCGCCAAGTCCGCGATCCCGGTGATCGCCGACATCCACTTCCAGTGGCGCTACGTCATCGCCGCGCTCGAGGCCGGCTGCCAGGGGGTCCGGGTGAACCCGGGCAACATCAGGAAGTTCGACGACAAGATCGGGCTGATCGCTCGGGAGGCGGGGGCGCGCGGCGTACCGATCCGGATCGGTGTCAACGCCGGCTCCCTCGAGCCCTCGATCCTGAAGAAGTACGGCAAGGCGACGCCGGAGGCGCTCGTCGAGTCCGCGCTGTGGGAGGCCGGGCTGTTCGCCGAGCACGACTTCTACGACGTCAAGATCTCGGTCAAGCACAACGACCCGGTGACCATGATCTCGGCGTACCGGCTGTTGGCGGAGTCCTGTGACTACCCGTTGCACCTGGGGGTCACCGAGGCCGGCCCGGCTTTCCAGGGGACGATCAAGTCGGCGGTTGGGATCGGCGCGCTGCTGGCCGAGGGCATCGGCGACACGATCCGGGTCTCACTGTCCGCACCGCCGGTGGAGGAGGTCAAGGTCGGGCTGGCGATCCTGGAGTCGCTCGGCCTGCGCCAGCGCCGGCTGGAGATCGTCTCCTGCCCCTCGTGCGGGCGCGCGGAGGTTGACGTCTACACCCTTGCCGAGCGGGTGCAGGCGGGCCTGGAGGGCCTGACCGTCCCGCTGCGGCTGGCGGTCATGGGCTGTGTCGTGAACGGCCCCGGCGAGGCCCGGGAGGCCGACCTCGGCGTCGCGTCCGGGAAGGGCAAGGGGCAGATCTTCGTCCGCGGGCAGGTGATCAAGGTTGTTCCGGAGTCGCAGATCGTCGAGACGCTGATCGAGGAGGCGATGAAGATCGCCGAGACGATGGACACCGGCGACGACGCCTCTGGTCCGCCCCGCGTCTCGGTGTCCTGACCGATGCGGGCGCGGACCGGCGCTCCGCCGACGGCGGTACGGGTGCTCGACGACCGCGACCTGCTCGCAACGCTCGACCTGCTCGCCGGGGACCCCATCGGCAACGTGTTCCTCACCTCCCGGGTCGAGGGGGTGGGCCTGGATCCGCGCCGGCTGGGCGCGCAGGTCTGGGGGTACTTCGGCGACGGCGGTCTGACCGCGGTGTGCTATGCCGGCGCCAACGTGGTGCCCTACGGGTCGGCACCCGCGGCGCTGCGCGGCTTCGCCGAGCATGCCCGGCGCCAGGGCCGGCGCTGCTCGTCGATGGTGGGGCCAGCCAGCGCCGTCGACCCGCTGTGGCGGCTGCTGAAACCGTCCTGGGGACCGGCCCGCGACGTTCGCGGCCAGCCGCTGATGGCGACGGACCGGCCGACGTCGGTGGCGGCCGATCCCGGCGTACGCCGGGTGCGTCCCGGCGGGCTCGACGTTCTGCTGCCGGCCTGCATCGCGATGTTCACCGAAGAGGTCGGAATCTCACCCACCACGAGTGACGGCGGGGCGTTGTACCGGGCCCGGGTGGGCGAGCTGATCGCCACCGGCCGGTCCTTCGCCCGGATCGAGGGGGGTCGGGTCCTGTTCAAGGCCGAGATCGGCGCCATGAGCCGGGCGGCCTGCCAGGTGCAGGGCGTCTGGGTCGACCCGGCGCTGCGCGGGACCGGACTGGGAACTGCCGGGATGGCCGCCGTGCTGAACATGATCATCGGCTCGGTGTCCCCGGTGGTGAGCCTGTACGTCAACGACTACAACGAGCCGGCCCGGCGGGCCTACGAGCGGGTCGGCTTCGCCACGGTGGGCCGCTTCACCTCCGTGCTGTTCTGACCGGTCCGCGCGGTCAGCTCTCTACAGGGTGAGCAACAGGCCGGCCGCGGCTCCGAGCGCCACGATGAGCGGCTCCTTGAGCTTGAACCTGAGCAGCAGCACCAGCGCCACCAGCGGATGAGAGTCGTCGGCACGTCGACGACGGATTGCCGGACCAGGATCACCGTTGCGCCCGCGATCGCACCGGCCGCGGCTGCGGTGGCCCCCTTGATGAAGGCCTGGATCTGCCGGTTGGCCCGGTGCCGGACGAACCAGGGGCCAGGGATCACCACGCCGAGATAGATCGGCAGGAAGATCGCTACGGTGGCCACGACGGCGCCCGCCAGACCGCCGACGAGATAGCCGATGAAAGTCGCCGTGATGACCACGGGGCCCGGGGTGATGAGTCCCATCGCCACGGCGTCGAGAAACTGCCGCTCGTTGAGCCAGTGGTGCTGGGTCACCACGCCCTCACGGAGGAACGGCACGATGGCCAGCCCACTGCCGAAGATGAAGGCGCCGGCCTTGGCGAAGAACAGCCCCAGGGCGACCAGGGTGCCGGTCGACGCCCCGAGCGCCACTGCGCCGGTGGCCGAGGGCAGCAGCCCGAAGAGTGCCACAGCCGGTGCCGACCCGGCCGGTCGGCGCAGCCAGCGCGGCGGTGCCTCGAGGACCACCATGAGCAGCCCCGCGCCGATGAAGAGCACCGCGATCTCTGCGCCGGTCACCGCCGTCACCGTGCCGACGACGGCACTGATCGCCCACAGCCGCTTGTCCGAGCGGTTGGTCAGGCGGGCCAATTTGTACGCCGCCAGCGCGATGATCGCCATCACTGCGGGGGCGATCCCATAGAAGAGGCCTTGCACTATCGACAGCCCCGAGTAGCGCACGTAGGCAACTGCAACAGCAAGGACCAGGATGAACGACGGGGCGATGAAGGTGGCTGACGTCAGCAGCGCACCGAGCGCCCGCCGGCGAAGGAAGCCCACCCACATGACCACCTGCGCGGCGAGTGGCCCCGGCATCGTCTGCCCGAGGGCGACACCGTCGATGAAGTCCTCGCGAGCCAGCCACTGCCGCCTCTCGACCAGGTCGCGCTGCATGTAGCCGACGCTCGCGATCGGACCGCCGAATCCCCAGGTCCCCAACCCCAGGAAATAGCGAACGAAAGCGCGCAGCGGGATCGCGTCCGCCTGGGTCGGTGCCGACTCATCGCTGGCGGTCATGGCTGGAGTCTTTCGCAACGGCATTAGACGGCGATGGGGCGTGGTGGAGAATGCCTGATCCGTGGCCGGCCGGCCGGCCCGCCGGGCGGTACGCCGCCGCACGCGCTTTCCGATGGCAGGGCTGCGCGCAGCAGGGCGAGGCCCCACTATGGACGCGTGCAGATCTCAGCCAAGTCCGACTACGCGATGCGGGCCTTGCTGGCGCTGGCTGCCTGCGAGAGGGGAGCACTGGTCAAGGGCGAGGCGTTGGCGGTCAGCCAGAACCTGCCTCGGAAATTCCTCGAGAACATCATGCTCGAGCTGCGGCGGGCCGGGATCGTGACCAGCCATCGTGGAGCCGACGGCGGCTACCGGCTGGCGCGACCGCCGGCCGAGATCTCGCTGGCCGACGTGATGCGCGCGGTGGACGGTCCGCTGGCCGAGATTCACGGTTTACGGCCGGAGACGACAGCCTATGTGGGGGCGGCCGTGCACCTGCAAGAGGTCTGGGTCGCGGTCCGCGCCAGCCTGCGCGCGGTGCTGGAGTCGGTGACCCTCGCTCATGTGGTCGACGGAAAGCTGCCCAAGACGGTCGAGAAGCTGGCAAACGACCCGGAGTCCTGGCTGTCGCACTGAGCCTCAGTCCGGCCGGTAGTCCAGGCAGAGCAGGGTCGCGTCGTCCCGCGGCGTCGAACCGGCCTGCCAGGCGCCCATGTCCTCGAGCACCAGCCGGGCGGTCTCCTGCGGATGCAGTGTCCGGGTGGCGAGCAGGAACTCGGCCAGCCGAGCGTCGCCGTACTCCTCGCCCCGGGCGCGCTGCGCCTCGAGCAGGCCGTCGCTCACCAACAGGAGCCGGTCGCCCGCCCGGAGCTGGAACTGCTGGAGCCGGTAGTCGGGGTCGTCGTCGAGCCCGATCGGCAGCTGGGACTCCAACTCGACCTGCTCCAGCCGACCGTCGCGCAGCAGCAGCGGCGGTGGATGGCCGGCGACCACGGCGTCGGTGCGGCCGGTGGGGAGGTCGACGTTCAGCAGCAGCGAGGTGACGAACTGTGCGCCGCCGAACTGCTCGCGGACGACGGCGTCGGCCGCGGTCATCTGCGCCGCGATGTCCGCCCCGCCGCGGCGCGCGTTGCGCAGTGCGTTGACGGTGACCGCGGTCAGGATCGAGGCGCGCAGGGCGTGCCCCATGGCGTCGGTGATGCCGAGCGTGAGTGAGCTGCCCTCCGACACGTGGTCGAAGTTGTCACCACCGACCTCGTACGCCGGGAAGATCCGCCCGGCCAGCGCGAAGTCCGGCCGGCGTACCGCCAGCGCGGGCAGCAGTTGCCACTGCATCTCGGCAGCGAGCAGCAGCGGGCGGCGTCGGCGTACCCGCTCGTAGCGGTCGGTGTAGCGGTCGGCAGCGACCAGGACGTAGCCGAGGACGTGTGCCGTCTGCTGCACATTCTCGACTGCGGCGGGGGCCGGCTCGGCCGGCAGCAGCACCTCGAGCATCCCCAGCCGGTCCGACCGCAGCGTGACCGGCACGCTTACCAGGAGCCCGTCCGGTCGCTCGCTCACCTCGACCCGCTGCTCCCGGTACGCCGCCCCGAGCCGGCTGCCCTCGAGCGGAACCGACTCGACCGAGGGACCCGGGGACTGCTCGTCCAACCGCTCCAGCGTCGCCTGCTCGTAGTCGATGAGCAACAGGCTGGTCCATCGCGCGTCGAGCGACTCGGCGAGGTACTGCGCGACCACCGCCGAGAGCCGGGCAGGGCCGCGGGCGTCGAGCCGGCGCAGCAGCTCGGCGGCCTCCCAGCGGGCGCTCATGGCGCGGACCATATCGGCGATGCCGGCGGAAACGACAGCGCGCCGGGGGATGGCCGCTCGGTAGTCTCGGGCTGCCGCCTATCGGCCGGCAGCCAGCCAGCCAAGGAGCTCCCGTGGTCACCCGCATGTCGACGCTGTTCCTGCGCACCCTGCGCGAGGACCCGGCGGAAGCGGAGGTCCCGAGTCACCGGCTGCTGCTGCGCGCCGGCTACATCCGGCGGGTCGCCGCCGGCGTCTACACCTGGTTGCCACTGGGCAAGCGGGTCCTCGACAACGTCTCCCGGGTCGTGCGCGAGGAGATGGACCGCATCGGAGCGCAGGAGCTGCTCTTCCCCGCGCTGATCCCGCGGGAGGTCTATGAGGCGAGTGGACGCTGGGAGCTCTACGGCGACCTTCTCCTCCGACTGCAGGACCGTCGGGGCACGGAATTCCTCCTGGGTCCCACCCACGAGGAGCTGTTCACCCTGCTGGTCAAGGACCTGTACGCGTCCTACCGCGACCTGCCGGTGATCCTCTATCAGATCCAGACCAAGTACCGGGACGAGGCCCGGCCACGGTCGGGACTCATCCGCGGCCGCGAGTTCATCATGAAGGACTCCTACTCCTTCGACCTGGACGACGCCGGCCTCCAGGAGAGCTACGACAAGCATCGGGCCGCCTACCTGCGGACGTTCGAGCGCCTGGGGTTGTCCTTCCGGGTCGTCTCGGCGATGTCCGGAGCCATGGGCGGCTCACACTCCGAGGAGTTCCTGGCGCCCACCCCGGTCGGGGAGGACACCTTCGTCACCTGTCCCACCTGTGACTACGCCGCCAACGTCGAGGCCGTCCCGGCGGTCCCGCCGCCCGTCGACACCGACGTCGAGCGGCCGCCGGTCGAGCTCGTGGACACCCCGGGCACACCGACCATCGACACCCTTGCCGCGGCGCTCGGCGTACCGGCCGGCGCGACGCTGAAGAACCTGCTGGTCAAGGTGGATGGTGAGGTGGTCGCGGTCGGGGTGCCGGGGGACCGTGACGTCGACATGAAGCGGCTGGAGGACGCGCTGGAGCCGGCCCGGGTGGAGCCGTTCGAGGTGGCCGACTTCGCGGCCCACCCCGACCTGGTCAAGGGCTACGTCGGCCCGCAGGGGATGGCGGGCACCGCGTTCCGCTACTTCGCCGACCCGCGGGTGGCCCCGGGGACCTCGTGGGTGACCGGTGCCAACGCGGTCGACAAGCACGCGCGCCATGTCGTGGCCGGTCGGGACTTCACCGTCGACCGGTACCTCGAGGTGGCGACCATGCTGGTCGGGGACCCCTGCCCGCGGTGCGGCTCGCCGCTGTCGATCGACCGCGGCATCGAGATCGGCCACATCTTCCAGCTCGGCCGGCGTTTCGCCGACGCCTTCTCCCTCGACGTCGCCGGCCCCTCCGGGCCGCCGGTGCGGGTCACCATGGGTTCCTACGGCATCGGCGTGTCTCGGGCGGTGGCGGCCATCGCGGAGCAGACCGCCGACGAGGCCGGCCTGGCGTGGCCGGCCTCGGTGGCGCCGTACGACGTGCACGTCGTGCCGGTGGGCAGAGGTGACCAGCCGGCGGTGGCCGCCCGGCTGGCCGGCGAGCTGGCGGCCGCCGGCCTCGACGTCCTGCTCGACGACCGGGGCGGGACGGCCGGGGTCGCCTTCGCCGACGCGGATCTGATCGGCGTACCGACGATCGTGATCGTCGGCAAGGCGCTGGCCGAGGGAGAGGTCGAGGTCAAGGACCGACGCAGCGGCGAGCGGCGCAGGGTCGCGGTGGATCACCTGGTCGCCGAGCTCGTCCGGTGACGGTAGCGGCGGTCGTCTTCGACTGGGGCGGGACGCTGACCCCCTGGCACGACCTGGACCTGCTGGACCTCTGGCTCGTGGCCGCCCGCCTGCTGGCGCCGGAGCGCGCCGACGAGTTGGCGGCCGCGCTGGTCGAGGCGGAGCGCGAGTGGTGGGTCGAGGCGGTGCGCAGCGGCCGCAGCGGGACGATCGAGGACGTGGTGGCCGCCGCCACCGCGTCGACCGGCCTGCAGGTCGACCGGGCGCTGCACGGGGGAGCGCTGGCCGCCCATTTCGAGGCCTTCACGCCACACACCTACACCGATCCGCAGGCGGCTCCGCTGCTTCGGGCGCTGGCAGAGCGCGGGATCAAGACCGGGCTGCTGTCGAACACGCACTGGCCGCGGGACTGGCACGAGCGCATCCTCGAGCGCGACGGCGTGGCCGACCTGATCGACGCCCGCGTCTACACCAGCGAGCTGGCCCATGTGAAGCCGCATCCGGAGGCCTTCGCCGCGGTGCTGGCCGAGCTGGCCATCGTGGATCCGGCGACTGCCGTCTTCGTAGGGGACCGGCCGCACGACGACATCGCCGGCGCCAAGGGCGTCGGCATGCGAGCGGTGCTGGTTCCCAACAGCTCGGTGCCGGCGTACGACGTCCAGCCCGATGCCACGATCACTGCGCTGTCCGAGCTGTTGCCACTGGTCGACGCCTGGGCCGCCGATGGGCCTAACAGGATGAGTGACCCAGGCCGGGTGACGGAAACTCAGCGGCGTCCTGACCCCGCTTAGTTTCCGCGATCTGCACAGTGGTCGGTCTACACGCGGCCGGGGAAGGCGGGGGTCGGAGGCGCGACCCCGGCCAGCGACCGCCAGCCGGTCGCCCGTACCGCCTGCTCCTGGAGCGCGACCGCGGCGATCCGGCGGACGTCGGCGGTGTCGGCGGCGGCCACCACCGCGTAGGTGGCGCGCGCGAGCCGCTCCTCGATCCCGATCCCGAGCCGCAATGCCTCGACCGGCGAGCGCACCGGGGCCGGCAGGCCGTACGCCGGGGCGGCGGCCACCGGCGTCAATCGGCGACCGGCCAGCAGCGCCTGCAGTGCGTCCCGCCGGGACCGGTGGGCGTCCCGCGCCGCCACGGCGGCTGGCCGCAGCGACCGGGGGAGCCGGCCGCCGAGCACGCCGTACCCGTAGACCGCGGCGTGCTCGCCGGCCAGCCAGGCCTGCAGCGCGTCGTCGGCCCCCCGGCGGCTCACCGCGGGACCGCGCTACCGGCCAGCGCGCT
>JAABUN010004285.1_pt1 | contig 19797 bp, 23 predicted proteins | sample 5559311 | NCBI WGS metagenome assembly JAABUN01 (sample SAMN10711877, study PRJNA513370) | rock metagenome | isolation source: Antarctica rocks | place: Antarctica: Victoria Land, Siegfried Peak sud
TCCGTGTCCTGCAGCGGATGCTCGCGCTCACCACCGCGATCTGGCACAACGACCACACCGGACAGCGCGTCCGACGCTCGCTACTCGCCTACGACCACTGATCAGGCTTGGAATCGATCATCTAGACGGGGCCAGCAGCCTCGCGAGCGATTCAGAAGTGCGGTTACGGCCGGTGCTGGCCGACCGCAAGCTGCTTGCACCCGCCAGGGTGCAGTCGGCGGGCCGAACGTCAACGAACTGGCAGGTCGCTACACCGGGGGCTGGTCACCTCCGAGGTCGTCCAGGACCCGCTGGGCAACGGCCATCGCGCTGTTGGCGGCCGGGACGCCGGCGTAGACGGCGGTGTGCAGCAGCACCTCGCCGATCTCGTCCGGGGTCAGCCCGTTGCGGATCCCGGCCGCCACGTGCAGCCCCAGTTCCTGGTCGCAGCGGAGCGCGGTGAGCAGCGCCAGCGTCAGCATGCTGCGGGTGCGCCGGTCCAGGCCCGGCCGTGACCAGACGTCGCCCCAGGCGTACCGGGTGATGAGGTCCTGGAAGGGCGCGGTCAGGGGGGTCGTGCCGGCAACCGCCCGGTCGACGTGCGCGTCGCCGAGCACGGCTCGGCGTACCCGCATGCCGTCCGCGTGCCGAACCGCACTGCCTCTGTCGCCCTGCAGGTGGAGCAGCAGCCCCGCGTTGACGGCTGCGGCCTGCTCGATGTTGGCCAGGTGCGCGGCGGAGGGCAGCACCAGCAGCGAGGCGCCTGGTACGGCGGCGGCGATGTCCCGCAGGTGCTCGGGCGGCGTCGAAGGGTCGTCGGCGCCCGCGATCGCGAGGGTCGCAGCGGTGATGGCCGGCAGGTCGTCGCGCAGGTCCATCGCCGCGATGGCCTCGCAACAGGAGGCGTAGCCCTCGCTCGGGATCCCGGCGATCATGGCCTCGAGCTCGGCGACGAGTGCCGGGTCAGCAGCCCGCGCCCCATCGGTGAGCCAGCGGCTGACAACGGTCGGTGCGACCGCGCCGGTCCCCTCGGCCCGCACGAGAGCGGCCCGTTCCTGCCAGGCGGACGCCGGTCCGAGGTGCGCCGAGGTGCAGAGCAGCGCAAGCCGGTCCACCCGGTGTGGTTCGCGGGCCGCCAGGCGCATGGCCGTCATGCCGCCGAGAGACAGACCCACGACCGAGGCGCTGCGCACGCCGAGCCGGTCGAGAAGCGCGACGGCGTCGTCGACGAGGTCGTCGAGGGAGTACGGGCCGGTCGGGACGGGTGAGCGCCCGTGGCCACGGGTGTCGCAGCGGATGACCCGGAAGTGCTCGGACAGCGCGCGCGCCTGGGCGTCCCACATCTCGAGGGTGCTGCCGAGCGAGCCGAGCATCAGCACAACCGGTGCACTCTCGGGCCCCTCGACGACGGCGTGCAGCGGGACGGCGGTCATGGGCGGCTCCTGCGGTCGTGGGCGGCGAGGGCGCGGTCGACCAGGGCCGGTGCCTCGCCGACGTGTCGTGCGGCGTCCAGCAGCTCGTCCAGCTGCTCGGCCCCCAGGTGCGCGGTCACGTCGGGCTCGGCCAGCAGTGCCGCGCGCAGGTCTCCGCCCGCGGCCGCGGCACGTGCCACCAGTTCGTGGGCCGCACTCCTGCCGAGGGCACCGGTCAGCGCGCCGGCCACCTCGGCTGCGCTGAGCGCAGCAGTCGTGAGGCCGGCCCGCATGCGCGCAGTGTCGACCTGCAGGTGCTCCAGGGCGTCGCGCAGCCAGGCGGCAGCGCTCCCGGTGCAGCGCAGCAGATCGGACAGGGCCTGCCACTCGGCGTGCCACGCCCCGGCGGCCCGCTCGTGCTCCTGTGCCATCCCGGACAGCAGCCCGGCCACCAGCCCGGGGGCGCGCAGCGCTCCGGCCCGCGCGGACACGGCCGCGACCGGGTTGCGCTTGTGCGGCATGGCTGACGATCCACCACGGCCGGCCACCCCTTCGGCGACCTCGCCCACCTCGGTCTGCGCGAGCAGCACGAGGTCGAGCGCAACCTTGCTGATCACACCGGCCGCGGTGCCCAGCGCCCCCGCGAGGTCAGCGACCGGCAGGCGCACGGTGTGCCAGGGCAGGACAGGTACGGCCAGGTCGAGCTCGGCTGCCAGTGCCTCCAGGACGGCGAGCCCGCGGCCGTCGAGGGCCGACAGGGTGCCGACGGCGCCGCCGAGCTGCACGGGCAGCCGGCCCGACACGTCGGTCAGCCGGTCGACCGCTCCGTCGAGGGCGACGGCCCAGCCGGCGGTCTTGAGCCCGAACGTCGTGGGCTGGGCCAGCTGCAGCAGGGTCCGCCCGGCGATCGGGTCGTCGCGGTGGCGTCGGGCCAGGTGGGCCGCTGCGTCCGCCGCCGCGTCCAGGTCGGGCAGCAGCACGGCAAGGGCGCGTCGTGCGACGAGGACGAGCGCTGTGTCGAGGATGTCCTGGCTCGTCGCGCCGCGATGCACCCAGCGGCCGGCATCGGGCCCGCAGGCCGCCTCGAGCGTACGGACCAGCGGCACGACGGGGTTGCCGGCCGCTTCGGCGTCCCGGCCGAGGGCCGCGGCGTCGATGTCACCCGAGCAGGCCGCGGTGATCGCCGCTGCCGCCTCGGCCGGCACCAGCCCGGCCGTCGCGCCAGCCCGGGCCAGCGCCGCCTCGGCGTCGAGCATCGCCCGCAGCCACGCCGGGTCACCCACCTCGCCCGCGACGGCGCCCCGGCCGAGGACGGCGTCGAACAGGCCGCCCTCAGACGGTGAAGAAGACGGTCTCATCGCTCCCCTGCAGCACGAGGTCCAGCCGGTACCCGTCATCCGACGGGTACGCCAGCAGTGTGGCGCGCGCGGCGTCGTCGGGCAGGCAACCCAGCACCGCGTCCTGCGCGTTCGCCGACTGCTCGTCGGCGAAGTAGAGCCGCGTGACCACCCGGTCGAGCAGCCCTCGGGCGAAGACCGAGACGTCGAGGTGCGGCGCCTGCAGTCCTCCCTCACCGTCGGGCAGTCGTCCGGGCTTGACGGTCCGGATCGCCCACTCGCCGGAGCGGGTCTCGGAGCGGCCGAAACCGCGGAACCCTGGCACGCCGGGCGACGCCGCGCCACGGGGGTCATTCGGGTGGTCGAACCGCCCGGAGGGGTCGGCCTGCCAGGTCTCCACCAGCGCGTCGGTGACCGCCTCAGCCGTCCCGTCCACGACTCGGCCACGCAACCAGAAGGAGCCGGGCGTCCCCTCGGGCACGACGTCAGGACCGTCTGGCCAGTGCAGGGCGATCGACAGGAACGGGCCGACGGTCTGGGACGGCGTGGTCATGCCGGGTCCTGTGACCCGGTCGCGTCCGTTGACGAGGGGTCCTCGAACGGCGTGGCCCCCCGGCCGCGCAGCACGATGTCCCAGGTGTAGGCCAGGGACCACTCGGGTTGCGTGTCGGCCAGGGAGAAGGCGCTCACCAAGCGACCCCGGGACGTGCTCGGCACCGACTGCGCGATCGGGTCGTACTCCATCAGAGGGTCGTCCGGGAAGTACATCTGCGTGACCAGCCGCTGGGTGAAGGCCCGGCCGAACAGCGAGAAGTGGATGTGTGCCGGGCGCCAGGCGTTGTGGTGATTGCCCCAGGGGTAGGCGCCGGGACGCACCGTCGTGAACCGGTAGCGCCCCTCGGCGTCGGTCACCACCCGGCCGAGGCCGGAGAAGTGGGGGTCCAACGGCGCCGGCCAGGTGTCGCGCTCGTGCGCGTAACGACCGGCTGCGTTGGCCTGCCAGACCTCGACCAGGGTGTCCGGCACGGGGCGGCCGTCACTGTCGCGGACCCGTCCCTGCACGAGGATTCGTTGCCCGAGCGGCTCACCGGAGGACTGGCGGGTCAGATCGCCGTCGTTGGCAGCGACGCGGTCCTCACCAAACAACGGGCCGGTGACCTCGGTCAGCCGCTGGGGTAGGACCACCGGCGCGCGCGACGGCGCGCGGAGCTGGGTCGAGCGGTAGTCGGGCCAGCTCAGCGGCGGGGAGGCGCCCGGCTCGCTGGCGTAGTGCGGGACGTCGAGCATTTCCACGGCGGCGCCTCCCCAAGTCCGGTACCGACCGTAGGCTGAGAACCGTCCGGACGGCGCCGTCGCTTCCAGCCAGCGGGAGTCCAGCCCGGGGCGACAGGAGGGTCACGTGGCAGGTGGCACGGATACGCCCGGCCGGTCGGTGACCTCGCGTGCGCTCGCGCTGCTCGACGCGTTCGACGACGCCCACCCCCGCCTGACGCTCACCGACATCGCCCGCCGTTCCGGCCTTGCCCTGTCGACCGCCCATCGCCTCGTCGCGGAGCTGGAGTCCTGGCAGGGGCTGTCCCGCCGGGCCGACGGGCGCTACGAGATCGGCCGCAAGATCTGGGACCTGGGACTGCTCGCCCCGGTGCACCGCGAGCTGCGCGAAGTCGCGCTGCCTTACATGCAGGACGTGTTCGCCGCCACCCGGGAGAACGTGCACCTGGCCGTCCGTGACGGTTTGGCTGCGCTGTACGTGGAGCGGATCTCCGGCCACCAGGCGGTCCCCGTGGTGAGCCGGGCCGGAAGCCGGCTGCCCCTGCACGCGACCGGTGTCGGCAAGGTGCTGCTGGCGCACGCTCCACACGAGGTGCAGGAGCAGGTGCTCGCCTCCCTCGAGCCGGTGACCGAGCACACCGTCACCGACCCGGTCCGGCTGCGGGCGCAGCTCGACGAGGTGCGGCGCCGGGGCTTCGCCCGCACCGCCGAGGAGATGTCTTACGGGACGTCGTCGCTGGCCGTCCCGGTGCTCGACGTGCACCGCCGGCCGCTGGCAGCCCTCGGCCTGGTGGTCGCCGGCGGGCGCCGGGACCTCAGTCGGCTCGCCCCGGCGCTTCAGGTCGCCGCTGCGGCCATCGCCCGCGGGGTGCATGCGTACGGCGGCTAGAGGTACCCGGCGCGGTGTTCCACTGGCAGGAAGCCGGGGAGCGGATCGGCGGCCTGGGTCACCACACTCGCCGGATGCGCACCCAGGTCGGCATCGTCGGTGCTGGGCCCGCTGGGCTGCTGCTGGGGCACCTGCTCGCCCAGAGCGGCGTCGACGCAGTGGTGGTCGAGAACCGCTCCCGCGACTACGTCGAGGCGCGGATCCGGGCGGGGGTCCTCGAGCAGGGGACCGTGGACCTGCTCACGGAGGCCGGTCTCGGCGACCGGCTGCACCGCGAGGGCTTGAGGCACGACGGCATCTACCTGCAGTGGCCCGGGGTCCGGCACCGGGTGGACTTCCCGGCACTGACCGGCAAGAGCGTGTGGGTGTACGGGCAGACCGAGGTGGTCAAGGACCTCGTCGCCGCTCGGCTCGCCGCTGGCCTTCCGCTGCACTTCGAGGTGACAGGGACCCGGGTTGCGGACCTCCACTCCGATCGGCCGACCCTGTCCTTCACCGACGCGGCGGGCGTCGAGCAGGTGCTCGAGTGCGACGTCGTCGTGGGGGCGGACGGGTTCCACGGCCCCTGCCGCGGCAGCGTCCCGCCGTCCGGGCAGCGCACCTGGGAGCGCACCTACCCCTACTCCTGGCTCGGCATCCTGGCGCAGGTGGCGCCGTCGACGGACGAGCTCATCTATGCCTGGCACCCTCGCGGCTTTGCCATGCACAGCATGCGCTCCTCCTCGGTGAGCCGGCTGTACCTGCAGGTCGACCCCGAGGAGCAGATCGAGCACTGGTCCGACGACCGGATCTGGGACGAGTTGTCGATGCGGCTCGCGCTCGACGGGTGGGAGCTGAACACCGGTCCGGTGCTCGACAAGAGCATCACCCCGATGCGCAGCTTCGTGAGCTCGCCCATGCGGTCCGGCCGGCTGTTCCTGGCCGGCGACGCGGCGCACATCGTGCCGCCGACCGGGGCCAAGGGCCTCAACCTGGCGGTCGCCGACGTCGCCCTGCTCAGTCGAGCCCTGAGTGCCATGCTGCGCGACGGCGACCCTCGTCTCGCCGACGCCTACGAGGCGACGGCCCTCGACCGGGTCTGGCGCACGACCCGGTTCTCGTACTGGATGACCACGATGCTGCACACAGCGGGCGACGATGACTTCAGCGCTCAGCTGCAGCTCGCGCAGCTGCGCGAGGTCACCTCGTCGACGGCGGCAGCGACCGCGCTCGCGGAGAACTACGTGGGACTGCCGCTCTGACCGACCCGTCAGAACGGGTACGCCGGCAGCTCTGCGCGCCGAAGCCGCCGAAGGGGATGTCCAGGAACAGCTTGCCGGACCAGGTGCCGGCGTCCAGCAGCGATGCGCCCAGCAACGACATGGAGGCCTCCGCCGTCGGGTGGCGAGAGTGCCGCACGGACCGTACGTGTGCCTCCGTCGGGGGCGCTGCCCGGCTCCCGTCCAGTGGGAAAGCCGGGTGCCCTCCGCTCTGAGAGGGGGAAGATGCCTCGCATGACACTCCGCGACACGCCCCCGTTCCGTGCCGACCACGTCGGTTCGCTGCTGCGGCCCGCCTCCCTGCTCGAGGCCCGCGCGGCCGCGTCCGAGGGGCGCCTGGACCCGGCAGAGCTTCGGGCCGCGGAGGACGAGGCGATCCGCGAGGTCGTGCGCCTGCAGGAGGAGGCCGGCCTGCAGTCGGCCACCGACGGCGAGTTCCGCCGCGCCTCGTGGCACATGGACTTCATCTACCAGCTCGGCGGCGTCAGCAGGGCCGACACCTCGATGCACGTGCACTTCGAGAACGAGCAGGGCTCGATAGACTTCGCGCCGCAGGCGACCGCTATCAACGAACGCGTGCGGCTCGAGAAGCCCATCTTCACCGACGACTTCGCGTTCCTGCAGTCAGTCGTCACGACCGCGACACCGAAGCTCACGATCCCCTCGCCGAGCATGGTCCACTACCGTGGCGGCCGGGCGGCCATCTCCAAGGAGGTCTACCCCGACCTCGAGCAGTTCTGGGAGGACCTGGCCGCGGCCTACGCCGAGCAGGTCCGGGTGCTGGCCGCCCAGGGGTGCACTTACCTGCAGCTCGACGACACCAGTCTGGCCTACCTCAACGACCCGAAGCAGCGCGAGCTGGTCCGCTCCCAAGGCGACGACGGCGACCGCCAGCACCTGCGCAACATCGCCGAGATCAACGCGGCGCTGCGCGGCCGACCCGAGGGCCTGACCGTCACCACGCACATGTGCCGGGGCAACTTCCGCTCGTCCTGGGCGGCGGAGGGCGGCTACGACTACGTCGCCGAGGCGCTGTTCTCCGAGCTCGAGGTCGACGGCTTCTTCCTCGAGTTCGACGACGCCCGCTCCGGCGGGTTCGAGCCGCTGCGCTTCGTCCCTCCGGGCAAGGTCGTCGTGCTCGGTCTGGTGACCACCAAGCGCCCGCAGCTGGAGTCCAAAGACGACCTCAAGCGGCGCATCGACGAGGCCAGCAAGCACGTACCGCTCGAGCAACTCGCGCTGTCACCGCAGTGCGGGTTCTCCTCGACGGTCGAGGGCAACGCGCTGACCGCCGAGGACCAGCTGGCCAAGCTGCGGCTGGTCGTCGAGACGGCCGCCGAGGTCTGGGGCTGACTCTCACCGCTCGACCGTCCGGTCCCGCGCCGCGGCCAGACCGACGAGCACCTGGCCGGCGAGCAGCCCGAGCATGACGAGCAGGCTCGCAGTCCAGCCGCTGGTCAGGTCGTGCAGGACGCCGATGACGAAGGGCCCGGCCGCGGCGATCCCGTAGCCGGCACCCTGAGCGCACGCGGACAGGCGAGCCGCCTGCGCGCTGTCCCGGGAGCGGAGCAGCACCAGTGTCAGAGCGAGGGGGAACGCCGCGCCCGTGCCGATCCCGAGCAGCACGGCCCACACCCACGGTGCCCCTGCCGGCGCGAGGAGCAGACCGATGAGCCCCAGGGCCACCGGGGCGGCGACCAGCACGACGTACCGGCCCTGCGCCGGCCGGCTCGTCGCCAGACGCGGCACCACGAACGCAACGGGCACCCCCAGCAGCGCGGCCACCGCGAGCATGGCGCCGGCCGAGGCGGCGCTGACCCCGGCGTCGCGCAGGATCGACGGCAGCCAGGCCAGCAGCGTGTAGAACGCCATCGACTGCAGCCCGAAGAACACTGTGACAGCGAGCGCGACCCGGTCGCGCAGCATCGGAAGCACGTGACTGCTCGCCGAGGTCGCCGCCCCGCGGGGCCGACGACGGGCGATCGGAAGCCAGGCGACCAGGCCGACGGCGGCCGGGGCGAGCCACACCGCGAGGCTGGGCAGGGGTCCGCCGGTCGCCTCCCTCAGCGGCTGGGCGAGGCCGGCGCCGAGGCTCGCCGACAGCGCCATGGACCCCGTCGTCAGACCGGTGGCGAGCGGCAGGTGACGGAAGAAGTCGGCCTTGACGATCGCGGGCAGCAGGACGTTGACGACGGCGATCCCGGCTCCGACGAGCAGGGTGCCGGCGAACAGGCCGGGGGTGCCCAGTCCGCGCAGGACGATGCCGACGACCAGCACCGCCGATCCGGCGAGCACGGCCCGGTGCAGTCCGAGGCGGACCGACAGCGCGGGAGCGGTGAGGGCTAGCGCACCGAAGCAGAGCAGGGGCAGGGTGGGGAGCGCCGCCGCGGCCGGCCCGGGAAGGCCGAGGTCGTGGCGCAACTCCTCGAGCAGCGGTCCTACCGAGGACACTGGTCCGCGCAGCGACAGGGCCATCAGGACCAGGGCGAGCAGACCGAACACGGGTACCGCGGCGCGGGCGCGCTTCGCCGCGGCGGGCTGAGTCACTTCGGTCCTCCTCGTCCGGCGTGCGATGGTCCCGCTGGACGAGACCGTCAGCCGGGGGACACCGCTTCCGTGGCCGGGCGCGGGCTCCCTGTGGTGTCTGAGAGCCCTGTGGTGTCTGAGAGCCCTGTGATGTCTGGGATACCTGCGGGGTCCGGGATGCCGGTCGGGTTCTTGGCGTGCTGGATCTGAGCGTAGACCCGGGCTCGGAGCTCGGCGAAGCGCGGGGACGACCGGGTCGTCAGCTGGTCCCGCTCGTCGGGCAGGTCGACGGCGAGGTCCTCGCGCACGACGGTGGGCGACGCACTGAGCATCAGCACCCGTTGGCCGAGGTAGACCGCCTCGTCGATGTCGTGGGTGACGAACAGGATCGTGACCCCGAAGCGGTGCCACAGGTCGCGGATGAGATCCTCGAGATCGGCCCGGGTCTGGGCGTCGACCGCGGCGAAAGGCTCGTCCATCAGCAGGACCTTCGGCTGCGAGGCGATGGCGCGAGCGATCGCCACCCGCTGCTGCATGCCTCCGGACAGCTGCCAGGGGTAGGCGTCGTGTGCGTCGGCCAGCCCCACCGCGTCGAGGGCCTCGTCGACGAGGCGGGTCCGCTCGGCCTTGGCGAGCTTGCGGTGGCGCAGGGGGAGGTCGACGTTGTCCCGGACGCGCATCCACGGGAACAGGCTCCGGCCGTACTCCTGGAAGACGACCGCCATGCCCTCGGGAGGCCCGTCGACGTCCTTGCCCGCGAGCTGCACGGTGCCCCGCGACGGTGCCATCAGCCCAGCGATGCACTTGAGCAGCGTGGTCTTGCCGCAGCCAGAAGGACCGACCACGCAGACCAGCTCGCCGGCGCCGATCGAGAAGGTCAGGTCGCGCAGGGCCTCGACCGTGCGGCCGGTGCTCTCGTAGGTCTTGTTGAGTCCCGCCACGTCCAGCACTGCGTGCCTCCTGCGTCGTCCGTGCGATGGGTGGTCGGGAGGTGCTGGGTCAGCCGTCGCGCTGCGCGCGCCGCAGTCCGTGGTACCACGCGAGGGTGCGGTTCTCGAAGACCCGGAACAGCAGCGAGAGCAGGACCCCGAGCACCCCCAGCAACAGGATGCCGCTCCACATCTCGGGGATGGCGAAGCTGCGCTGGAAGTCGAGCACCGCGTAGCCGATCCCGTTGTCGGAGGCGAACATCTCGCTGATCACCATGAGGATTACGGCAATCGAGAGGGCCTGCCGCATGCCGGTGACGATCTGCGGACTGGCCGCTCGCAGGACGAGGTGACGGAACCGGGCGGCGCCGGTGATCCCGTACGAGCGACAGGTGTCCGACAGGGTCTCGTCGGTGGCCCGCACTCCCTCCACGGTGTTGAGCAGCACCGGCCAGATGCAGCCTGACGCGATGACCAGCACCTTCTGCGTCGTCCCGATCCCGGCGAGCAGGATCAGCACCGGGATCAGGACCGGCGCCGGCACCGCGCGGAAGAACTCCAGCAGCGGCTCGAGGACCTGCCGGGCGACCCGCGAGGAGCCGAGCACCACGCCGAGCGTCACGCCCAGGGCGACGGCCAGCGAGTAGCCGGCTGCGAGCCGCGCCAGGCTCGGCAGGACGTCAGCGACGAAGCGGTCGCCCTCGACCCAGACGGTCCTGAACTGGGTGAGGATGTCGGCGAGTGGAGGGGCGTAGATGTTAGTGCTGGAGGCGCTCAGGAACCACCATGCCGCGAACAGTGCGACCGGCAGGGTGACCACGAGCGCGACGCGGCGCAGTGCGGCCATCGCCGAGCCGCTCATGTCACGACCTCGCCGCGGACGGACGGGTGCCAGGACAGCGTGCGCCGCTCCACCGCGCGGGCCAGCAGGTTGATGAGGACACCCACGAGCCCGGTGACGACGACCAGGGCGTACGTCAGCGCTACGGCGCCGCCGGACTGGGCCAGGGCGATCTCGCTGCCGAGCCCGGGCGCCCCGGTGATCAACTCGACGGTGATGGCGAGCACGAGCGCGACCGAGGCGGCGAGGCGCAGGCCGGTCATGACGTACGGCAGCGCCGTAGGCCAGGTGACGTAGCGGATCTGGGCCAGCGGGCTGAGCCCGTAGGAGCGCGCGGTCTCCGAGGCGACCGGGTCGACGTCCGCGACCCCGGACACGACTTGTACCAGCACCTGCCAGAAGCAGGCGTAGACGACGAGCAGCAGGGTCGAGCGAATGCTCGTGCCGTAGAGCAGTACCGCGAGCGGGATGAGGGCCACCGATGGGATGGGCCGCAGGAACTCCACCGTCGAGGCGGTCGCGGCGCGCAGGGACGGGATGCTGCCGAGCGCGAGCCCGACGACGATGGCGGCAACCGAGGCGATGACGAGCCCGAGGGCCCAGGCCCGCATCGTCTCTCCCAGCGCCGTCCAGAACGCACCCGTGCTGAGCTCGGTGACCAGCGCCTGCACGATCTCGCTGGTCGGTGGCAAAGCCGCGCGGTCCACGACCCCCGCGCGCGGGAGCAGCTCCAGGAGCAGGGCGAAGCCGAGCAGCCCGGCCGCTCCGAGCGTGAGCGAACGGCCGCCGGCCCGGCGGCGCCGCACCGGGGGAGCGAGCCCCCCGGCAGGCACCGCGGTCGCGTCGGCCAGGCTCACGGCAGCAGGTCGCCGACCGGCACGGCCTTGGTCACGAGGCCGTCCTTGAGTGCGAGGTCCGCCAGCAGTTGCATCCGGGCGGCGCTGATGTCGGTCGACCACTTCGGCAGGGTGAGCTCGGGGATGAGCGCCGGGTCGATCTTCGTGTAGAGGGTGAGCGCCTTGCGCGCCTCCTCCGGGTTCTTCGCGGCGTACTCGAGGGACTCGTTCATCGCGGCCTGGAAGCGCTTCACGAGGTCGGCGTCCTTCTTGAGCGTCTGCTGGGAGGTGAAGTAGGCCGCGATCAGCAGGTCCTTCGAGGTGTCGGCGTACGGCGCAGCCACCTCGCGGGCGCCGGCCTTGAGCGCGACCGATTTGAACGGCTCGAGCACGAAGGCGGCGTCGACGCGCTTGGCAGCGATGGCGGACGGCATGTCCGGGAAGCCGAGCTCGGTGAACTTGATCGCCGTGGGGTCGGCGCCGGCCTTGCGTGCGGACTCGCGCACGACCGTGTCGCTGATGTTCTTGGCCGTGTTGATGGCCACTGTCTTGCCGGCGAGGTCGGCGCTGCTCTTGATCGGGCTGTCTGCCGGTACGATCAGCGCGCCGATGTCGTCCTTGGGGTCACCGGTTGTGGAGTTACCGGCCGCGACGACCTTGAGCGGCAGGCCCCGACCGCTGGCCAGCAGCAGCGAGGTGACATTGCTGAACCCGAACTCGTACTCGCCGGACAGGACTGCGGGGACGATCGCCGCGCCTCCCTGGGCGAGGACCAGGTTGAGCTCGATGCCGCGGCTGGAGAAGAACCCCTTCTCCTTGCCCAGGTAGATCGGGGCGACGTCCACGATCGGGATCACTCCCACCGTGACCTTCGTGCTGGTCGGCGCGGCCGCCGAGCCGGGCGTTGAGGGAGCCGGAGCAGCCGAGTCGCTGCCTCCGCCACCACAGGCCGTGAGCGCCAGGGGCAGGGCCAGCAGGACAGCGAGGATTGGTCGTCGGCGCACAAGGGCCTCCTGGGGTCAGCATGTTCGCAGAGCGAACGCTCCGTCGGCATGTGAACGTATGGCGGTGGTGCTGCTCACGTCAACGGCCGCGGGGCGAGCGGGCGTTGACCTTTCCGTTCAGCGGGATACGTTCGCCAGGTGAACACCCGTGCGCACAGTGGTGATGGGGCTGACGTCACAGCCGGTCGGGGGCCGCACTTCGTGCAGTCGCTGGAGCGCGGCCTGGCCGTGCTGCGCGCGTTCTCGGCCGAGGAACCCGAGCTCAGCCTCAGTGACGTCGCCCGGCGCACCGGGCTGACCCGCGCCGCGGCTCGACGCTTCCTGCTGACGCTGGTCGACCTGGGCTACGTCGCGGCGGACGGGAGGTCGTTCTCCCTTCGCCCGCGGGTCCTCGAGCTGGGATACGCGTATCTGTCCGGGATCTCCCTGTCGGAGGTCGCCGTCCCGCACCTGGAGCGCCTCTCCGAGCAGGTGCACGAGAGCTCATCGGTCGCCGTGCTCGACGGTGACGACGTCGTCTACGTGGCGCGGGTGGCCACCAAGCGGATCATGACCGTGGCGATCAGCGTCGGCACCCGGTTCCCCGCCTACGCCACGTCCCTCGGTCAGGTGCTGCTCGCCGACCTCCCGCCCCACGAACTCGAGGAGTACCTCGACGGCGTGGACCTGCGACGCCTGACCTCCCGGACCGTCGCGACGGCGACAGCACTGCGGACCAAGCTCGGGGCGGTGCGCGAGCAGGGCTGGTGCCTGGTCGACCAGGAGCTCGAGGAGGGCCTCACCTCCGTCGCCGCGCCGCTGCGCGAGCCGGGTGGCCTCGTGGTCGCCGCCGTCAACGTCTCGACGCACGCCTCCCGGCGCCCGCCGGCAAGCCTCGAGACCGACCTGGTCGGCCCGCTGCTGCGTACGGCCGAGGCCATCGAGGCGGAGCTGCGGGTCACCGGGACCCGGTGGCACAGCGCTGCCGGGCGGGCCGGACTTCCGGCATCCGGGAGCGGGGGTCCTCCTGGCGCCTAGGTCGGGTCATCCTCGGGCCGGCCTGCCCCCGCCCCGGCGGCAGCTGCCGCTAGGAGGGTCATGACCGGCTTCGCTCGCAACCAGTGGTACGTCGCGGCCTACGGGACCGAGGTGGGACGCGACCTGCTTGCCCGCACGGTCCTCGGACAGCCCCTCGCGCTCTACCGGACCGAGGCCGGCGAGGCCGTCGCCCTCGCGGACCGCTGCGTGCACCGGCGCTTTCCGCTCACCGAGAGCCGCCTCGAGGGCGACAGCGTCGTCTGCGGCTACCACGGCTTCACCTACGACCAGAAGGGCGCTTGCACCTTCGTCCCGGGGCAGGCGAGGATCCCGCGCACGGCCAAGGTGGCCTCGTACCCGCTGGTCGAGCAGGACTCGTTCGTGTGGGTCTGGATCGGGGACCCGGGACGTGCGGCCGCAACACCGGTCCCGCGGGCCCCGTGGCTCGCCGACCCGGCGTACACGACGGTGTCCGGCATGGAGCCGCTGGCGGCGCGTGCCGGACTGCTCGTCGACAACCTGATGGACCTGTCGCACGAGACCTACCTGCACGGCGGCTACATCGGCACGCCCGAGGTGGCCAACACCCCGGTGACCACAGAGGTCGACGACGAGAACGGCATCGTCTACGTCAGCCGGCACATGGACGACGCCGAGTGCCCGCCCTTCTACTCCGAGTCGACCGGGCTGAGCGGCCGGATCACGCGCTGGCAGGACATCGAGTTCCACCCGCCGTGTCTGTACCTGCTGCACAGCCGGGTCGCGCCGGTCGGTGTGCTGCCTCCCGAGACCGGCCCCGACGATCAGGCGTTCCACCTGGAGGTCGTCTACGCCATCACCCCCTCGACCGACCACAGCACGTACGACTTCTGGGCAGTGGCGAGGGACTTCGCGCTCGGCGACGAGGAGGTGTCGGACTTTCTGCGGGAGAGCAACCGCACGGTCGTGCTCCAGGACGTGAGAGCGCTCGACGTGCTCGAGAAGGTCATCGCCTCAGAGCCGCCGAGCTACCAGGAGCTGAGCATCAACATCGACACCGGCGGCTTGGCGGCCCGCCGCATCCTGGCCCGGATGGCGCAGGACGGCGAGCCCGTGCCCGCCGGGGACCCGGCCACGACGTGACCACCCGGATGCTCAGCGGACCGTCGGTGGTCCGGATCGAGTGGCTGCCCGGCACGGACACGCTGCTCGGGACCTGCCACTGCTCGGCCCGCCACGAAGCGGACGACCCGGTGCAGATGTGGGACTGGCTGCTGGCCCACCCCAACGGCCACCACCCGGGCACCGACCCCGATTCGCACGCGAACCCGGCCGCGCCCGCCCGCGTCCCGGTACCGGTCTGACACCGAGAGGGACCTGGTGCACACCGATACGACGACCGAGAACGACCTCGACCTGATCGTAGCCGGACGCCGGAACGCCGCCGAGGGGGTGGTGGTCCTGGACCTGGCCGACCCCTCCGGCGCAGGGCTGCCCGCCTGGGCGCCGGGCGCCCACGTCGACCTGGTGCTGTCCGCCGAGCTGGTGCGCCCGTACTCGCTGTGCGGCGACGCGGCTGACCGCACGACCTACCGGGTCGGCGTCCTGCGTGAGCCCGACGGTCGCGGCGGGAGCGTCGCGGTGCACGACCGGCTGGCCGTGGGTGCGCCGGTCCACGTGCGCGGACCGCGCAACCACTTCCCGCTCGTCACCTCGCCCCGCTACCTGTTCGTCGCCGGGGGGATCGGCATCACGCCGCTGGTCCCGATGGTCGCCGAGGCCGAAGCAGCGGGGGCGCAGTGGCAGCTGGTCTACGGCGGGCGGAGCCGCAGGTCGATGGCGTTCGCCGACGACCTCACCGTCCAGTACGGCTCGAAGGTGGTGCTGCGGCCCCAGGACCAGGAGGGCCTGCTCGACCTCGACGCGCTGCTCGGCACTCTGTCGCCGGACACTCTCGTCTACTGCTGCGGGCCCGAGCCGCTGCTGCTCGCCGTCGAGGCCGCCTGCGCCTCCTGGCCAGCGGGATCCCTGCACGTGGAGCGCTTCTCGCCCAAGACGCAGGGTGAGCCGGTCCTGTCGACGTCGTTCGAGGTCGAGCTTGCGGCGTCGGGCCGGACCGTCGTCGTCCTCCCGGACCAGTCGATCCTCCAGGCCGTCGAGGGCGCCGGGGTGCAGGTCCTGTCCTCGTGCCAGGAGGGCACCTGCGGGACCTGCGAGACGCCTCTGCTCGAGGGTCTGGCCGACCACCGGGACTCGCTGCTGACGCTCGAGGAGCAGCAGGCGCAGGACACCATCTTCATCTGCGTCTCGCGAGCCGCCTGCCCGAAGCTGGTCCTCGACCTGTGAGTGCCGGTGCCATGCTGGGGCGCGTGGCTGGACGAGAGAGCGACCGGGAGCCTGGCAGTCCTTCGGCCCCGGGTGATGCGGTCCCGGGTCCGGTGACGGCGGCCGGCACCGGCTCGGTGACGGCCCGCGCCCTGCAGCTGCTCGACGCCTTCTCCGCCGAGCGAAGCGCCCTGACGCTGACAGAGCTGTCGTCCCGCTCAGGGCTTCCCCTGTCCACCGCCCACCGACTGGTGCAGGACCTCGTGACCTGGGGCGCCCTGGAACGCGACGGCACCGGGCGGTACCGGATCGGGCTGAGGCTCTGTGAGGTCGCCTCCCTGGCGCCCCGCGGTCTGGGACTGCGCGAGCTCGCGCTGCCCTTCCTCGAAGACCTGTCCCAGGTGACCCAGGAGAACGTCCAGCTCGCGGTGCGCGAAGGGCTCGAGGTTGTCTTCGTCGAGCGCATCGCCGGCCGGCGTGCTGTTCCCGTGCTGACCCGGGTGGGGGGGCGCTTCCCGATGCCGCCGACGGGCGTGGGGCTGGTACTTCTGGCGTACGCGCCGGCCGACGTCCAGGAGCAGGTGCTGGCTGCACCGTTGCACGCCTTCACCGCCGCGCACCATCGTGTCGCCGCAGCGGTTGCGGCAGGTGCTGGCCGAGGTCCGCCGCACGGGGCACGTTGTCAGCGATCGCCAGGTCACCCTCGACACCGTCTCGGTCGCCGCGCCCGTGTGGGGTGCGCAGGGCACCGTGATGGCCGCGCTGTCGGTCGTGATCCGGTCCGACGGGGTGGCTCCGTCGACGCTGGTCCCCGCGGTCCGGGCGGCGGCTCAAGGTATCTCCCGCGTCGTGCGGGCAGGTGACCCACGCTCGGACCGCTGGCGCTGAGGCGACGACGACGTTGGGCTTCCGAGGAGCGGAACCGGCGCCGACGACAGGCCGGGGACTCGCCTACGGTCCGGCCATCGAGCGGGAGGGAACTACCAGGTGGACAAGGTCATGGCCAGTGCCGCTGACGCTGTACGCGACATCGGCGACGGCGCCAGCATCGCCGTCGGCGGCTTCGGCCTGTCGGGCATCCCCTGGGTGCTGATCGAGGCGCTGCACGACCAGGGGGCGACGCGGCTGACGATCGTGTCGAACAACTGCGGGGTGGACGGTGCGGGGCTCGGGGTGCTGCTCACGGAGGGGCGGATCGAGCGGGTGATCGCCTCCTACATCGGCGCGAACAAGGAGTTCGCCCGTCAGTTCCTCTCCGGCGAGCTGCATGTGGAGCTGACCCCGCAGGGCACCCTCTCCGAGCGGCTGCGTGCGGGGGGCAGTGGCATCGCGGCCTTCTTCACGCCGACCGGCGTCGGGACGCTCGTCGCCGACGGGGGCCTGCCCTGGCGCTACGACGCCCACGGTGGCGTGGCGGTGACCTCGCCGGCCAAGGAGGTCCGTGAGCTGGAGCTGGGCGGGGTGCGCCGTCCATTCGTCCTCGAGGAGGGGATTGTCACCGACGTCGCTCTCGTCCGGGCCGCGGTGGCAGACCGTCACGGCAATGCGGTCTTCCACGCAGCGGCACGCAACTTCAACCCCGACGTCGCGATGGCAGGGCGCGTGACGGTGATCGAGGCAGAGCGCCTCGTGGAGCCGGGGGAGATCCCGCCGGACGAGGTGCACCTGCCGGGCGTCTTCGTGCAGCGGGTCGTCGAGCTGAGCCCCGAGCAGGCCGTCGACAAGCGCATCGAGTGGCGTACGACGAGCCCGCGTCCCGAGGGAACTGCCTGATGGCGTGGACCCGTGACCAGATGGCGGCCCGCGCGGCGGCGGAGCTCTCCGACGGCGAGTACGTCAACCTCGGCATCGGCCTGCCGACTCTGATCCCGAGCCACCTGCCGCCCGACACGAGGGTCGTGCTGCACAGCGAGAACGGCATCCTGGGTGTCGGCCGCTACCCGTACGACGACGAGGTCGACCCCGACCTGGTCAACGCCGGCAAAGAGACCGTGACCACGGCTCGAGGGGCGTCGTTCTTCAGCTCCTCACTCTCCTTCGCGATGATCCGCGGCGGCCACATCGACACCGCGGTGCTGGGCGGGATGCAGGTCAGCGCGGCTGGCGACCTCGCCAACTGGATGGTCCCCGGTCGGGTCGTGAAGGGGATGGGCGGGGCGATGGACCTCGTCTCGGGAGCCAAGCGGGTCCTGGTACTCATGGAGCACGTCGCCAAGGACGGCAGCGCCAAGCTGGTGGACGAGTGCTCGTTGCCCTACACCGGTCGCCGGGTGGTCGACCGGGTCATCACCGACCTCGCTGTGATCGACGTGACGCCCGAGGGATTCTGCCTGGTCGAGCTCTCGCCCGGCACGACCCTCGAGCAGGTGCGGGCGAGCACCGGAGCGGATCTGACGGTGACGAGCTGACATGATCTCGAGACGACTCTGGCCTCCCGCCGTGTGAGGCAAGGCCAGGTCACAGGGGTGCCCTGCCAGGGATGTGAACACGAATCCGCAGACTCGAGCGGGGCCGCGTTGGGGCCCGAACTGAGGGAGGCAAGGGCTTGTCGTGAGCGTAGATCCGCGGCCGTTGGGCCGTCGGATGCGTCGGGGAGTCTCGAACCTTTGGGGTGCAGCGGTGGCACAGCCACAGCGAGACGTCCCGGACGATGAGGGCGGGCGCAAAACCGTCGAGGGGCGAGAAAGGGCACTGCGTCAGGGCGCCTTGTCCCTCGACGACATCGCGCTACCGAGCATGGCAGTCAGGCGCCGGGGATTCGTCGGACCGAACGTGGTGCCGCCCAGCGGAAGACGGGTGTTCATCGCCGTCCTCTGCACCGTGGATCGAGTGGCTGGAGAGCCCGCTCATGGCTCCCCTCTGTGTCAAGACGCGGCTGGGAGCACGGTCGTAGGCTCGGGCGTGGCGGGCCCGGGCAGTGACTTGTCCGAAGAGCCGGTGTGGGGATGTGAGCCGGTCGCGCTGGACTGCGTAGCCGTTCCCGGTTGTCCTCCCGGGCCCGTCATCGAGCGGACGGCGTCGTCGACCATGTGCCAGTAGACGATGTCGGACAGCCGTCGCTTCAGGCATCGCATTCCCTCCATCGACGTCTTGCCTGACGCCTTCTTCCGGTCGTAGTAGGCGCGTCCTTCGGTCGGGTTGCGCAGCTGGACGGTCGCCATGATGTGCAGCGTCCGGTTGATCTGTCGGTTGCCGGCGCGCGAGAGCCGGTGGCGGATCTGGTCGCCAGAGGAGGCGTCGAGCGGTGCGGTGCCGTTCCACGACGCAAAGTGACCCTTGGTGGGGAACCGGGTGATGTCGCCGACGTCGATCAGCAGCCGCGCCGCCCCGGAGGGGCCGATGCCGTTCAGCGTCGGCAGCGAGGTGCCGGTCGTCTCGATGAGCTCGCGCAGCTCCTTGTCGGCGGACTTCTTGCGTGCGTAGATCCGCTCGAGGTCGGCGGTGAGCTCGGCGGCGACGCGACGGCGGGCTTTGCCGGCGGCGTCCCGCGGTCGCACCTTCGCCAGCAGCGCCTTGGCCTGCGCGGCCGACAGGTCCTTCTTCGCGCCGCCCGGAATGAGCTCGAGCAGCAGGTGGTGCAGCTGCGCGACCATCCGGGTGTGGTCCTCGCCGAGCGCCCGGCGCCGGTCGGCCAGGACCCGCAGCACCGCGAGCTGCTGGTCGTCGACGACCGGTCGCAGCCCGGCCATCCGGGTCCCGACCAGGGCGATGGAGTGCGCGGCGGTGGCATCGGTCTTGCGGCCTTGCCCGGTGGAGAACACCCGCGCTCGGGCCGACAGCTTCGGCGGGACGTCCGCCGGTGGTGGGCCGAACTCAGCCCCTTCAGGCACGCTCAGTGGTGGAGCGATGAGCACGACCAGTACGAGACAGAGCTGCTGCGAGACATCGCCGCTCTTCAATCTGACGCCCCCGGACAAGCCGGAAGGCCGCGCGACGACCTGTGGTCGCTCACCGCCAGTGCGGACCTGCTCGACGCGACGGGGTACGGCACCGTGAGCATCAACGACTTCGCCCGGGCGTTCCTGCGCGACGCCCCCGCCATGCGCCGAGGATGGCTCGACGCCTTAGACGGTATGGAGGTGCCCGGTTCTTGGGCCGGGACCTCACGCGCAAGTTGTCGTGGGTTGCCGGCCCGGGGTTGAGTCCGGGGCGGTAGAGCCAACAATTGCGGGAGGTCCCGGTGGAGATCGAG
>JAABUN010004286.1_pt1 | contig 19795 bp, 14 predicted proteins | sample 5559311 | NCBI WGS metagenome assembly JAABUN01 (sample SAMN10711877, study PRJNA513370) | rock metagenome | isolation source: Antarctica rocks | place: Antarctica: Victoria Land, Siegfried Peak sud
CAGGACGCCCAGGGGCGAGCTTGTGTCCGCCTGCTACAGAGGCTGACCATGGCGGATGGCGGGGCACTCACCTGAGCTCATGAGGGCGTGAGGCAACGCGTGAGTCGTTGTGCATAGTGATGCAACAGTCTGTATACTCCTGCGTTGTGACGGTCACCAGCCAGGCGAACGGGGCGATCCCGACCACCCGCGCTGCTCGGCACCAGCGCATCGCCGACGTGCTCGAACGCCACGATGTGGCCTCGCAGGCCGATCTGCTCACCCTGCTGGCCCGCGACGGTATCAGCGTCACCCAGGCCACCCTGTCGCGCGACCTGCTCGAGCTGGGGGCCGTCAAGATCCGGCAGGGTCCGGGTCTGGGCCTGGTGTATGCCGTGCCCGCGCAGGGCGGTGACCCGACGCCCCGCCCAGCGGTCGACGGTGCTGAGGTGTCGGCGCGACTCGCCCGGCTGTGCGCCGAGCTGCTGGTCAGCGCCGCGCACAGCGGCAACCAGGTGATCCTGCGCACCCCCCCGGGGGCGGCGCAGTACCTCGCTTCGGCCATCGACCGCAGTGACACCGCCGAGGTGCTCGGCACGATCGCCGGGGACGACACCATCCTGGTGATCGCCGCCGACCCGCAGGGGGCGCAGGCGCTGGCCGCAGACCTGCTGACGCTGGCTCGGGTCGAGCAGCACGAGCGACGCTGACCAGCGCCCTGCGGGGACGAGCGCTCGGCCGGACCGCGACATACGACATACCCCTGGCATTTGAGACGACCCACCCAAGGAGCACCTGACATGACCAACCGCATCGTCCTCGCCTACTCCGGCGGCCTGGATACCTCCGTAGCCATCGGCTGGATCGCCGAAGCCACCGGCGCCGAGGTGGTCGCCGTGGCCGTCGACGTCGGTCAGGGCGGTGAGGACCTTGAGGTCATCCGCAAGCGTGCGCTGGCGTGCGGCGCCGTCGAGGCCTACGTCGCCGACGCCCGCGAGGAGTTCGCCGACGAGTACTGCCTGCCCGCGCTCAAGGCCAACGCGCTCTATATGGACCGCTACCCGCTGGTCTCGGCGCTGTCGCGGCCCGTGATCGTCAAGCACCTGGTCGCCGCCGCCCGCGAGTTCGGCGCCGGAGTCGTCTCGCACGGCTGCACCGGCAAGGGCAACGACCAGGTCCGGTTCGAGGCCGGCATCCTGTCGCTGGCACCGGACCTGACCTGCATCGCACCGGTCCGCGACCTTGCGCTGACCCGCGACAAGGCGATCGACTTCGCGCACGCCAACGACCTGCCGATCGAGACGACCAAGAAGAACCCGTACTCGATCGACCAGAACGTCTGGGGCCGGGCCGTGGAGACCGGCTTCCTGGAGGACATCTGGAACGCACCGATCGAGGACATCTACTCCTACACCAGCGACCCTGCCGCACCGCATGACGCCGACGAGGTGACGATCGCGTTCGAGGCGGGGGTGCCGGTGTCCATCGACGGGAGGCCTGTCTCGATGCTGCAGGCCATCGAGCAGCTCAACACCCGGGCCGGAGCGGTCGGCGTCGGGCGGCTCGACCTGGTCGAGGACCGGCTGGTCGGCATCAAGAGCCGCGAGGTCTACGAGGCGCCAGGGGCGATGGCTCTGATCGCCGCGCACCAGGAGCTCGAGAACGTCACCGTCGAGCGCGAGCTGGCCCGCTTCAAGAAGGGCGTCGACCAGCGGTGGGGCGAGCTGACCTACGACGGGCTGTGGTTCTCGCCGCTGCACCGTGCGCTGGACACGTTCGTCGAGGCCAGCCAGGAGCACGTGACCGGAGAGGTCCGTATGGTGCTCCAAGGCGGGCGTGCGACGGTCACCGGCCGCCGGTCACCGGTGGGTCTGTACGACTACGGCATGGCCACCTACGACGAGCAGGACACCTTCGACCAGTCGTTGGCCAAGGGCTTCATCGAGCTGTGGGCGCTGCCTGCCAAGATGGCGGCGGCGCGCGACCAGCGGGCAGCCCGCCAGAGCGGGTCGTGAGGGACCTGCGCGACCGGGTGCACGACATACCGGCAACAATGAGCACATGACTGTGAGCCTGTGGGGCGGACGCTTTGCCGGTGGACCGAGCCAAGCACTGGCCGCCTTGTCCAAGAGCACCCACTTCGACTGGCGGCTGGCTCCCTACGACCTGGCCGGGTCCCGTGCCCACGCCCGGGTGCTGCACCAGGCCGGGCTGCTGTCCCACGCCGACCTCGACACCATGCTCGACGGGCTGGGTGCGCTGCTGGCCGATGTGCAGTCGGGTGCCTTCGAGCCGGCGCCGGAGGACGAAGATGTGCACACGGCTCTCGAACGCGGGCTGATCGAGCGGGTGGGTGCCGAGGTGGGCGGACGGCTGCGCGCGGGCCGGTCCCGCAACGACCAGGTGGCCGCCCAGTTCCGGATGTACCTGCGCGACGAGGCGAGGCGGGTCGGCGCGTTGGTGCTCGACCTGGTGCAAGCCCTGGTCGACCAGTCGGCCCGGCACCCCGAGGTCGCCATGCCGGGGCGGACCCACCTGCAGCACGCCCAGCCGGTGCTGCTGGCCCACCATCTGCAGGCGCACGCGTGGGCGCTGCTGCGCGACGTGGACCGGCTGCGGGACTGGGACCGGCGCTCGGCGTTGTCGCCCTACGGCAGCGGGGCACTGGCCGGGTCCTCGCTCGGCCTGGACCCCGTGGCGGTGGCGCACGACCTGGGTATGCCGGGCGCCGTGCAGAACTCGATCGACGGCACGGCGAGCCGCGACTTCGCCGCCGAGTTCGCGTTCGTGACCGCGATGATCGCGGTCGACCTGTCCCGGATCAGCGAGGAGGTGATCCTGTGGGCCACCGCCGAGTTCGGCTTCGTCAGCCTCGACGACGCCTTCTCGACCGGGTCGAGCATCATGCCGCAGAAGAAGAACCCCGACGTCGCCGAGCTGGCCCGCGGCAAGGCCGGCCGGTTGATCGGCGACCTGACCGGGCTTATGGCCACGCTCAAGGGGCTGCCGTTGGCCTACAACCGCGACCTGCAGGAGGACAAGGAGCCGGTCTTCGACGCCGTCGACACCCTCGAGGTCCTGCTGCCGGCCGTCTCGGGGATGATCGACACCCTGGTCTTCCACACCCAGCGGCTGGAGGAGCTGGCCCCGCAGGGCTTCTCGCTGGCCACCGACGTCGCCGAGTGGCTGGTGCGCCAGGGAGTGCCGTTCCGGGTGGCGCACGAGGTGGCCGGTGCCTGCGTGCGGGTCTGCGAGTCGAAGGGCATCGGGCTGGAGGACCTGAGCGACGCCGACCTGGCCGCAGTCAGCGAGCATCTGAGGCCCGACGTGCGGACCGTGCTGAGCGTGCCCGGCTCGCTCGCCTCACGCGACGCCCTGGGAGGCACGGCGCCGGCCCGGGTTACCGAGCAGCGGGACCACCTGCTCAAGGAGATCGCCACCACGCGGCACTGGGTGCAGGAGATGCCGGTCGTCCGCGGCTGAGACGTCGTGACCTGGCCGGTCGCTCTCGCAGGCCGAGGTCGGGCCTGTCTGCGACGATGGCCTCGATTGGCCCGCCGTCCGTCCTGAGGAGTCAGTATGACGATCGACCGCCCGGCCCGCGTGGGCGTTCAGATCCAACCCCAGCACGCGGCATACAGCGACATCCGGCGTGCCTGCGCGGACTTCGAGGAGCTGGGCGTCGACGTCCTGTTCAACTGGGACCACTTCTTCCCCCTGTATGGCGACGCCGACGGCAGGCACTTCGAGTGCTGGACGATGCTCGGGGCGTGGGCCGAGGCCACCGAGTCGGTGCAGATCGGTGCGCTGGTGACCTGCAACAGCTATCGCAACCCGCAGCTGCTCGCCGACATGGCGCGCACCGTCGACCACATCAGCGACGGCCGCCTGATCCTGGGCATCGGATCCGGATGGTGTGAGCGGGACTACACGGAGTACGACTACGAGTTCGGCACGGCAGGTAGCCGGCTTGACGCGTTGGCCCGCGACCTGCCGATCATGCGCGAGCGGTGGGCGGCGCTCAACCCGGCACCGGTCGGGGAGCTGCCGGTGCTGATCGGTGGTGGCGGAGAGAAGAAGACCCTGCGCATCACCGCCGAACACGCCGACATCTGGCACGGCTTCGGCGACCCCGAGACCATCCAGCGCAAGCACGCGGTGCTTGACTCCTGGTGCGAGAAGGTCGGGCGAGATCCTGCGCAGATCGAGCGGTCGGCGGCGGTCGATGGAAGTGACGACGTTGCGGACACGGCACAGGCGCTCTACCGACTCGGAACCCGGCTGTTCACCATCAGCGTGAACGGGCCCGACTACGATCCCGCGACGGTGCGCGACCTGCTGGCCTGGCGCGATGAGGTCAACGCCTAGCCCTCGAGCGGCCGGGCCGTGGACTCGGGCCAGGTTCGCTGAGCCGGTCCGGGAGGTCGCCCCCCGACTGCTCGGAGCGGTGGTGTGGCACGGACCGGTCGGTATTCGGCTGAGCGAGGTCGAGGCGTATGCCGGGCTTCGGGACCCTGGGTCACACGCCTTTCGCGGGGTCACCCCGCGCACCGCCGTGATGTTCGGGCCGCCCGGCCATGCGTATGTCTACTTCTCCTACGGGATGCACCACTGCGTCAACGTCGTATGCGAGCCCGAGGGGAGGGCCGGAGCGGTGCTGCTGCGGGCCGGCGAGGTGATCCACGGCGAGGACCAGGCCCGCGAGCGACGCGACGTCGGACGCACGGTCCGGCACCCGCGGCAGAATCTGGCTCGGGGGCCGGCCCGGTTGACCCAGGCTCTGGGGGTCGACCTGGGGCACAACGGGCTCGACCTGTGCGGGCCGAGTGCTGAGCTGTATATCGAGGGTGGGCCGGCTGTGCCTGCTTCGCGGATCCGCACCGGAGCCCGGGTGGGGGTGAGCGGCCCTGGCGGGGATGGGACGACATACCCCTGGCGGTTCTGGATCGACGGTGAGCCCACGGTCTCCACCTACCGGCCGGGTCGGGTTGCCGCTCGCGGGCTGCAATAGGGCAGGCTGGTGCCGCCGCGGCAACGCCGGCGCAGATATCGACCGATTCGAAGGAGCACAGCAAGGATGAGCGGCAGCATTGTCGATGAGCTGCACTGGCGCGGCCTGATGGCCCAGACCACCGACGAGGAGTCACTGCGGGCGGCGCTCGAGGCGGGGCCGTTGACCGTCTACTGCGGGTTCGACCCGACGGCACCTTCGCTGCACTTCGGCAACCTCGTGCAGCTGGTCGTGCTGCGCCATCTGCAGCGGGCCGGACATAGGGTGATCTGCCTCGTGGGGGGCTCCACAGGGCTGATCGGCGACCCGAAGGCCACCTCCGAACGGGTGCTGAAGACCAAGGAGGCGACCGCAGAGAACGTCGCAGGCATCCAGGCGTTGGTGCATCCGTTCCTGGACTTCCAGGGGGACAACGCCGCGGTGATGGTCAACAACCTAGACTGGACCGCACCGATCAGCGCCTTGGACTTCCTGCGCGACATCGGCAAGCACTTCCGGGTCAACCAGATGATCCGCAAGGACGCCGTTGCGGCACGGCTAGCGAGTCAGGAGGGCATCTCCTACACCGAGTTCAGCTACCAGATCCTGCAGGCGCTGGACTACCTGCACCTGTTCCGTGAGTACGGCTGCACCCTGCAGACCGGGGGAGTGGACCAGTGGGGCAACCTCGTGGCCGGTGTCGACCTGGTGCATCGCGTCGAGGGCGCCTCGGTCCATGTGCTGACGACGCCGTTGGTCACGGACAGCAGTGGGCAGAAGTTCGGCAAGTCAGAGGGCAACGCGGTGTGGCTGAGCGCCGACATGACCAGTCCCTACGCGTTCTACCAATACTGGATCAACGTGGAGGACGTCTCCGTGGTCGCCTTGCTCAAGATCTTCACCGACCGCACCGTCGACCAGATCGCAGCCCTCGAGGAGTCGACGGCCTCCGCCCCGCAGCGTCGCGAGGCCCATCGCACCCTGGCCCGCGATGTGACCACACTGGTGCACGGCGTCGCGGCCACGGATCAGGTCGAGGCCGCCAGCCAGGTGCTGTTCGGCAAGGCTGACCCCGCGACACTGCAGGCCCAGACCTTGACTGATGCCACCGCAGAGCTCCCTGAAGGCCGGGTGGCGCCAGGCAGCACGGTTGTCGATGCTCTGGTAGCCGTCGGCCTCGCCGACAGCAAGGGGGCGGCCAGGCGGCTCGTCGGTGAAGGCGCGGTCAGTCTCAACAACGTCAAGGTCGACCACGGAGAGAGGGTCTTGACTGACCCCGACTACCTGCACGGTGTCGGGGCGCTGCTCAAGAGGGGGCGCAAGCACCTGGCGGTCGTGCGGCCGTGAGGCTCAAGGCGCGCTGACCAGGTGATTTGTCCCGCCACGGGTTGACGTCTAAAGTTGCCGCCGTCAGCCCGCCAGGGAGGCACGGACATCGAGCGCACATCATGCTCTCGATGGCCGGTCCCGGGGTTGGACGCCTTCACCGACAGCGACCCAGGTCAGCCGGGACCATTTTGACTCGGATGGGCCCGGGTCGCTAGCATGGTGAAGTTGCCCCAGTCGAAATTGCGCCTCATCGGCGTCGAAGCGGTTGGTGTGTGTGTGATTCTTGAGAACTCAACAGCGTGTCAAAAATTGATGCCATAGTTTGTTTTTTGCCTGGTTGTCATGCTGGTTTTGCCTGTGTGCGTGTGTTGTGTGTGGGTGGGGTTGGTGTGGTGGTTGGGTGTTGTTTGTCAGTGTTTGGACCCTTTTGTAGGGATTGTTTTTCTACGGAGAGTTTGATCCTGGCTCAGGACGAACGCTGGCGGCGTGCTTAACACATGCAAGTCGAACGGTGATCTCGCAGTTTACTGTGGGTGATCAGTGGCGAACGGGTGAGTAACACGTGAGTAACCTACCCTCCACTCTGGGATAACGCTGGGAAACTGGTGCTAATACTGGATGTGACCCCTGCCTGCATGGGCTGGGGGTGGAAAGTTTTTCGGTGGGGGATGGACTCGCGGCCTATCAGCTTGTTGGTGGGGTAATGGCCTACCAAGGCGACGACGGGTAGCCGGCCTGAGAGGGTGACCGGCCACACTGGGACTGAGACACGGCCCAGACTCCTACGGGAGGCAGCAGTGGGGAATATTGCACAATGGGCGAAAGCCTGATGCAGCGACGCCGCGTGAGGGATGACGGCCTTCGGGTTGTAAACCTCTTTCAGCTCTGGAGAAGCCTTTCGGGGTGACGGTAGGAGCAGAAGAAGCACCGGCTAACTACGTGCCAGCAGCCGCGGTAATACGTAGGGTGCGAGCGTTGTCCGGAATTATTGGGCGTAAAGAGCTTGTAGGCGGTTTGTCGCGTCTGCTGTGAAATCTCAGGGCTTAACCCTGAGCCTGCAGTGGGTACGGGCAGACTAGAGTGTGGTAGGGGAGACTGGAATTCCTGGTGTAGCGGTGGAATGCGCAGATATCAGGAGGAACACCGATGGCGAAGGCAGGTCTCTGGGCCACTACTGACGCTGAGAAGCGAAAGCATGGGGAGCGAACAGGATTAGATACCCTGGTAGTCCATGCCGTAAACGTTGGGCACTAGGTGTGGGCCTCATTCCACGAGGTCTGTGCCGCAGCTAACGCATTAAGTGCCCCGCCTGGGGAGTACGGCCGCAAGGCTAAAACTCAAAGGAATTGACGGGGGCCCGCACAAGCGGCGGAGCATGCGGATTAATTCGATGCAACGCGAAGAACCTTACCAAGGCTTGACATGTACCGGAAACGCTCAGAGATGGGTGCCCCGCAAGGTCGGTACACAGGTGGTGCATGGTTGTCGTCAGCTCGTGTCGTGAGATGTTGGGTTAAGTCCCGCAACGAGCGCAACCCTCGTTCTATGTTGCCAGCACGTAATGGTGGGGACTCATAGGAGACTGCCGGGGTCAACTCGGAGGAAGGTGGGGATGACGTCAAATCATCATGCCCCTTACGTCTTGGGCTTCACGCATGCTACAATGGCCAGTACAAAGGGCTGCGATACCGTAAGGTGGAGCGAATCCCAGAAAGCTGGTCTCAGTTCGGATTGGGGTCTGCAACTCGACCCCATGAAGTCGGAGTCGCTAGTAATCGCAGATCAGCAACGCTGCGGTGAATACGTTCCCGGGCCTTGTACACACCGCCCGTCAAGTCACGAAAGTCGGTAACACCCGAAGCCGGTGGCCTAACCCCTTGTGGGAGGGAGCCGTCGAAGGTGGGACTGGTGATTGGGACTAAGTCGTAACAAGGTAGCCGTACCGGAAGGTGCGGCTGGATCACCTCCTTTCTAAGGAGCAACTGGTTGCTGCGGTCCGTGCCCGAAGAGGGTGGGGGTCGTGGTGGATCGGGCCCTGGTCGTGGCTGTGTCCGCGACGGGGTGCTGGGTGGAACATCAATTAGTTGGCTGGTGACTGCTGCTGGCTGTGTCGTAGTACGACATTCTTCTGTGTGGTCTCGGTTCGTGTGCTTCGTGCGCTGTGTGCGTGTGGGGTGGCGGGTCGGGGTGGTGCGGGGGGTGTGTGGAGGCGAGATGGTCGTGGTTGGTTATTGGTTTGACACGTTGTTGGGTCCTGAGGGCTCACACGCACGTTTGCGTGGGTGGGGTTCTTTGTGGTTCCAGGCTTCGATTGTTCTTACCTGTGTGGTGGGGATGGTTGGGGTGGTCTGGGTCGTATGTTGAGAACTGTACAGTGGACGCGAGCATCTTTGTGGCTTTAAGTTTTTAAGGGCACACGGTGGATGCCTTGGCACCAGGAACCGAAGAAGGACGTAGGAATCTGCGATAAGCCTCGGGGAGTCGATAACCAGACATTGATCCGAGGGTGTCCGAATGGGGAAACCCGGCTGGATTCATCTCCAGTCACTCGCACCTGAATATATAGGGTGTGTAGAGGGAACGTGGGGAAGTGAAACATCTCAGTACCCACAGGAAGAGAAAGCAACCGCGATTCCGTGAGTAGTGGCGAGCGAAAGCGGATCAGGCTAAACCGGTCATGTGTGATAGCTGGTAGGCGTTGCATGGTCGGGGTTGTGGGAGTGTTGTGTGTGGTGACTACCATGACCACGCGAAGTGATAAATCCATGATGTAGGCGAAGGGCTTGGAAAGGTCCGGCGTAGAGGGTGAGACCCCTGTAGCTGAAATGTTGTGGACTTCGTTTACGGCGCATCCCAAGTAGTACGGGGCCCGAGAAATCCCGTGCGAATCCGGCAGGACCACCTGTCAAGCCTAAATATTCCCTGGTGACCGATAGTGGACTAGTACCGTGAGGGAAAGGTGAAAAGTACCCCGGGAGGGGAGTGAAATAGATCCTGAAACCGTGTGCTTACAAGCCGTCGGAGCCTCCTTGTGGGGTGACGGCGTGCCTTTTGAAGAATGAGCCTGCGAGTTAGTGCTCAGTGGCGAGGTTAACCCGTGTGGGGGAGCCGTAGCGAAAGCGAGTCCGAACAGGGCGCTCATAGTCGCTGGGTCTAGACCCGAAGCGGAGTGATCTACCCATGGCCAGGTTGAAGCGCCGGTAAGACGGCGTGGAGGACCGAACCCACTTAGGTTGAAAACTGAGGGGATGAGCTGTGGGTAGGGGTGAAAGGCCAATCAAACTCCGTGATAGCTGGTTCTCCCCGAAATGCATTTAGGTGCAGCGTCATGTGTTTCTTTCCGGAGGTAGAGCTACTGGATGGCTGAGGGGCCTCACCAGGTTACTGACGTCAGCCAAACTCCGAATGCCGGGAAGTGAGAGCATGGCAGTGAGACTGCGGGCGATAAGGTTCGTAGTCGAGAGGGAAACAGCCCAGATCACCAGCTAAGGTCCCTAAGCGTGTGCTAAGTGGAAAAGGATGTGGAGTTGCTGTGACAACCAGGAGGTTGGCTTAGAAGCAGCCATCCTTGAAAGAGTGCGTAATAGCTCACTGGTCAAGTGATTCCGCGCCGACAATGTAGCGGGGCTCAAGCACACCACCGAAGCTGTGACATTCATATTTTTGCTCGGCCATCCCTTTCGTGGGGGTGGTCCAGGCGTGTGGATGGGTAGGGGAGCGTCGTGTGGGAGGTGAAGCGGCGGAGTGATCCAGCCGTGGATGCCACACGAGTGAGAATGCAGGCATGAGTAGCGAAACCAGAGTGAGAAACTCTGGCGCCGTATAACCAAGGTTTCCAGGGTCAAGCTAATCTGCCCTGGGTAAGTCGGGACCTAAGGCGAGGCCGACAGGCGTAGTCGATGGACATCCGGTTGATATTCCGGAACCGGCGAAGAACCGCCCAGTACCGATCCAGTTGATGCTAAGCGCCCGGTGCTCACCGTATCGGTGCTTCCGCCTTCGGGTGGGAGTGTCGTGGTGAGGACTGCGTGTGACCCGAGACTGTCGTAGGTAAGCGATGGAAGGACGCAGGAAGGTAGCCTCCGCGTGGCGATGGTTGTCCACGTCTAAGAGCGCAGGGCCGGGGATTGGTAAATCCGCCCCATCAGTGCCCCAGGCTTGATAGTGACCGCGTATGCGGGAAGTAGGGTGATCCTATGCTGCCTAGAAAATTTCCTAGCGAGGTTCGAGCCGCCCGTACCCCAAACCGACTCAGGTGGTTAGGTAGAGTATACCAAGGCGATCGAGTGAATCGTGGTTAAGGAATTCGGCAAAATGCCCCCGTAACTTCGGGAGAAGGGGGGCCAAGCACGTGAAACCCCTCGCGGGTTAGCGTGTGCGGCCGCAGAGACCAGGGAGAAGCGACTGTTTACTAAAAACACAGGTCCGTGCGAAGTCGCAAGACGATGTATACGGACTGACGCCTGCCCGGTGCTGGAACGTTAAGGGGACGGGTTAGCACGCAAGTGCGAAGCTCTGAACTTAAGCGCCAGTAAACGGCGGTGGTAACTATAACCATCCTAAGGTAGCGAAATTCCTTGTCGGGTAAGTTCCGACCTGCACGAATGGCGTAACGACTTCTCCACTGTCTCAACCGCGAACTCGGCGAAATTGCACTACGAGTAAAGATGCTCGTTACGCGCAGCAGGACGGAAAGACCCCGGGACCTTTACTATAGTTTGGTATTGGTGTTCGGAACGGCTTGTGTAGGATAGGTGGGAGACTATGAAGCCGGCACGCCAGTGTCGGGGGAGTCAACGTTGAAATACCACTCTGGTCGTTTTGGATATCTAACCTCGGTCCGTGATCCGGATCAGGGACAGTGCCTGATGGGTAGTTTAACTGGGGCGGTTGCCTCCTAAAGAGTAACGGAGGCGCCCAAAGGTTCCCTCAGCCTGGTTGGCAATCAGGTTTCGAGTGTAAGTGCACAAGGGAGCTTGACTGTGAGACAGACATGTCGAGCAGAAACGAAAGTTGGGACTAGTGACCCGACGGTGGCTTGTGGAAGCGCCGTCGCTCAACGGATAAAAGGTACCCCGGGGATAACAGGCTGATCCTGCCCAAGAGCTCATATCGACGGCATGGTTTGGCACCTCGATGTCGGCTCGTCGCATCCTGGGGCTGGAGTCGGTCCCAAGGGTTGGGCTGTTCGCCCATTAAAGCGGTACGCGAGCTGGGTTTAGAACGTCGTGAGACAGTTCGGTCCCTATCCGCTGCGCGCGCAGGAAACTTGAGAAGAGCTGTCCCTAGTACGAGAGGACCGGGATGGACGAACCACTGGTGTGTCAGTTGTTCTGCCAAGAGCACCGCTGATTAGCTACGTTCGGACGTGATAACCGCTGAAAGCATCTAAGCGGGAAGCACACTTCAAGATGAGGTTTCCACGAGGAGTGATCCTTGAGAGGCTCCCAGCTAGACTACTGGGTTGATAGGCCGGATGTGGAAGCACAGCAATGTGTGGAGCTGACCGGTACTAATAAGCCGACAACTTAAACCAATCAACAAAGAAACACTGCGTCCACTGTACGGTTCCCGAGATACGAACCAACCACACCCCCACGGCCCCCCCTGCAAAGGGTGGGCCCAGGGGGGTGCCTGGTTCGATACAACTCGATACTGTTACGGCGGCCATAGCGTAAGGGAAACGCCCGGACACATTCCGAACCCGGAAGCTAAGCCTTACAGCGCCGATGGTACTGCACTGGAGACGGTGTGGGAGAGTAGGACACCGCCGGACCACCATTACCCGGTAGCCCGCAACCACCACCACGGTTGCGGGCTACCAACTTTTGCAAGGGAAACCGCGCGACCCACCAGCGCCAAATAGACCGGACCGCTCAACATCCCTAGCAAAACGAAACGGCGGCGCGCAAACTCCCTAGCAAAACGAGCAGTGGGCGCGCAACATCCCTAGCAAACGGTTAGTCGGGGGTGACGAAAGTGCCGGCCGTGCCGTCAAGCAGACTTTGTGCGTGCGCCAGATTGCCAATGGCTGCAGCCGTGCGCCGGCCGCCCTGCTCGACGAAACGGCAGACGGCCTCCACCTTCGGCCCCATTGAGCCGCGGGGGAGGTCAAGGGTGCGCAGCTGGGTGGGCGTCGTGTGCCCGATCGGTTTGGGTTCGGCAGTGCCATAGCCGTCGATGACATTTTCGACGTCGGTAAGCACGATGAGTCGGTCCGCCTTCAGCCGGTTGGCCAGCAACGCGGCCGAGAGGTCTTTGTCGATGACCGCCTCGACGCCTAGCAAGTCTCCCGTCGCGGTGCGAATGACCGGAACCCCGCCGCCGCCAGCACAAACCACGATGATGCTCTCGTCCAGCAGGTGGTCGATCAGCTTGGTCTCGATGATCTCCCGCGGCCGGGGGGAGGGTACGACGCGCCGCCACTGGTCTCCGTCGGCCTTCACCTGCCAGCCGTGCTTGGCCGCCAAGGTTCTGGCCTCGGCCTCGGGGTAGACCTCGCCCACAAACTTCGTCGGGTCCGCAAAGGCCGGGTCCTCGGCGTTCACCAGTGTCTGGTTGATGATCGAGGCGAGCTGTCGATACGGGCGCTCGTTGCCGATGGCCTGCAGGATCCAGTAGCCGATCAGTCCTTGGGTCATCGCACCGAGCGCGTCGAAGGGGTAGGACTTCGTCAACCGTGGGTCGGCCGCGCTCTCCATGGCCAGTACCCCGACCTGGGGGCCGTTGCCGTGGGTGATGACTACCTCGTGGTCGTCGGTCAGCGGGGCCAAGGCGTGCATGGCGGCGCGGATGTTGCGTGTCTGCGCCTCGGCGTCGGGCACCTGGCCCCGCTGCAGCAGGGCGTTGCCGCCGAGGGCTACGACGATTCTCACAAAGCGAGGGTATGCGGTGCGCCGCGTCGGTGACGGGGCGGGCCGCTGCCGAACCCGACGCAGCCGCTGGCCATCCTGTGGCTGGCCGGCATCGTGGTCGGGCTGCCCAGAGTCGCGGTCGGCGGCCTGGCCCGGTTGCCGGCACCCGTACAGATCGTCGGCGGACTGCTGCTCAGCCTCTGCTACGGCGTATGGGCCGTGTACGGCATGAGCTTCGGCTACGTCGCGCATGACCACATGGCGATCATGGTGGCGATGCTGGTGCTGCCTACCGCCGCCACCTGTCGGTATGCCGATCGCGGCGGTTCGGAGCGGGCCGGCTGGGCGCTGCGGTGGGCCAACTCGGGCACGCTGGCCTGGGCTGTTTTGCGTCGCCCTACGGTGTTCAACGTCCATCTCGTGGAGCGGGCCCAGCTTTTGAGAGCCGCGCAGTGGGAATGGGGCTCGATCGGCCTGGAGCTGTCCGCACCACTGATCTTCGTGCGAGAGCATGTGCGCTGGCTCGTCGTGGCGGTGTTTATGGGATTCCACGTCAGCACGCTGCTGGGGATCCACTTCCTGCCGACCGCCATCAGCTGGTCGGCGTTCTTGCCTGGGGAGCGACTGCGCACAGCCCGCCGAAGGGCATGATGACTCGATGCGCGTCTTCGTCGCGGTGCAGCCACCGCTATCCGTCGTGGAGGATCTGCAGGAGTTCCTCGAGCCGCGCGCATTCGCGCCGGACCCGCTCGCGGTCCGCGGCGGCAGCGGCTGGCGCTGGAGCAGACCCGAGCAGCTGCACCTCACCTTGGCCTTCGTCCCCGATCTGGACCGCGACCTCGAGGAGCGAGTGGTCGAGGCAGGTCAGGACTGGGCGCAGCGCCAGCAGCCGATCGACCTGCAGATCTGTGGGGCAGGGGCCTTCCCGGACCCCGGCAGCGCCAAGGTGCTCTGGATGGGGCTGCAGGACGCACAGGCGAGCGAGCGGTTAACCGGCTGGGGACACGGCATACGGGGAGTCATCTCGCACGCGGGCGGCCGGCCGGAGGGGCGTGCCCTTCGCCCGCACCTCACCGTGGCCCGCAGTCGCACGCCGGGCGGGCAGCCAGCGGGGCGGCTGCTGCAGTCGCTGGACACCTACCGTTCTTCGGCCTGGCCGGTCGAGACGCTCTCGCTGATCGCCTCGACGCTCGGCGACGGCCCGGGGGGCTCTCCCCGCTACGACGTCCTGCACGAATGGGTGCTGGGCGAGGGAAGATGAGCGGCCTCCATCCGGTTCGCACGAGCACGAGCACGAGCACGAGCACGAGCACGAGCACGAGCACCAGCACCAGCACCCCGACCCGAGGAGACTCATGACCCGCATCGCACTGATCGGTGGACACGGCAAGGTCGCCCGGGCGGCGACACCGCTCCTACTGGCGGCCGGCCAGCAGGTCGGGTCGATCATCCGCAACCCCGACCACGCCGAGGAGATCCGTGCCCTGGGCGCGGCCCCGGTGCTGATCGACGTCGAGCACACCGACCACGCCACGCTGACCGAGGCGCTCACCGGCTACGACGTTGCGGTATGGACCGCGGGTGCCGGCGGCGGCGACCCGCAGCGCACGTATGCCGTGGACCGCGACGCCGCCATCGCCAGCATGGAGGCGGCCGTGGCCGCCGGGGTGGCCCGCTACGTGATGGTGTCCTACTTCGGCGCCGGCCCCGACCACGGCGTGCCGCAGGACAACGCGTTCTACGCCTACGCCGAGTCCAAGGCGGCCGCCGACGAGCAGCTGCGTGCCACCGAGGCCTTGGACTGGGTCATCCTCGGACCCAGCGGACTGACCGATGACCCCCCGACCGGCACTATCGAGATCGCCGCACCGGGTAGCGACGTTGAAGGCACCACGGTGACCCGTGCTGACGTCGCCGCCGTGCTGGCCGCCGTCGTCGACCGCACGGACCTCGGCGGGCGCACACTCGCCTTCAACAACGGCCCCACCCCCATCGCACAGGCCCTCGCCGAGGTGGTAGGAGGCTGAGGTGGCGGCGTCCCAGGCAGGCTGCGCCGAGCCGGTGCCGGCTCCACTATCGTCCTAGCTCTGCGGCCGGACAGGTGTCAGCACCACGTCATCGGTATCGCCGCAGGTCCGGTCCTGCGGCGGCTCCGGGTCGATGGTCGCGCCGTTGATGAGAGACACGCCGTCGTACTCCGGCCGCCCGGAGACCAGGTTGCGGTAGGAGTACCGGGTCAGCGACAGCACCCGGCAGTCCCGACCCATAGTGAGGATGTCGAAGGTGTAGGGCTGCCGCGGTAGCTCGCCGGCGGTCTCCTCGTCCTCCTGCTCAGGGAACAGGAAATGGTTGAACAACCCGCCCCCGGTGAACGTGCCGACACCGATGTGCGGGCCGTTCAGGGTCGGCGTGTGCATGTGCCCGTTGATCGTCACCCCGGCGGGGTCGAGCCGGTCCACCCCGAACGGCTGGTGGGCGATCACGATGTCGGAAGGACGAAAGCCCTCCATCGTCGCCGCGTAGTCCTCCATGGTCGCCATCTGGGCGAGGGTGAAGTCCTCGCTCTCCTGACCGAAGTAGCGCACGTCGTTGTAGCCCGAGATCCGCACCCCGGCGACCTGCACCTCGACATACTCCCCGTCGGTGGGCTCGACGAGGGCCACGTTGTCGATCTGGTCGAGCCGTCGCAGCACTGACTCATCGTTGGCCGAGCCTGCGTCGTGGTTGCCGCGCACGAAGACGTAGGGCACGCCCAGGCCGGCGATCCCGTCGTAGATGCCGGTGAGGTCCCCCTCCTTGGCCTGCCCGAAGTTGGCCTGGTCACCGAGGTCGATCACCGCGCTGATGTTCTCGCTCTCCACGATCTGCTGGATCAGGGCGTAGAAGTTCTGGTCGTGGATGTCTGAGACCAGCAGGAACCGGGCTCCCGCCTCGTCGCTGAACTCCTCCGGGGTGAACTCCTGCTGCAAAGCCTGGGACAGTGCCAGCAGGTTTTGCACGTAGGGCGCCGCCCGCACCGCCTGCCCACGGACGTCGGTGAGCAACGTGGCGCCCTTGCCGAACTGGCTGAGCAGACTGCTCGTGCGGTACTCCGCGAGGTTGTCCGTGCGATACGTCAGGTATGCCGATCCGCCGGGTAGGGCCAGGGCCAGCCCGGTCGCGACGCCCGAGGCCAACGCAGCCCGGCCCCATGACCCCCGGCGCCGTCCCAACACCCAGAGCGCACTGCATACGGCCGTCGTGGCCAGGGCTCCACCCGCGAACTTCCAGCCGACCTCGGTCAGCGCCCCGGAGACCACCGAGCGCAGCTGCTCGGGGTCGGGCCGGAACTTGGCCGGGTCGAGCCTCCCCTGGGTCAGCAGATCGCTGACCTCGTCGCGGACCTGCACCTGCGCCTCGATCCCTGGAGCCGGGACCGGCCCGTCGAAGACGAGGTCGATGTCGCCAAGCACGGTGGGGGTGTGCACGGTCGAGCGGGTGGAGGGGGCCAGGGTCAGCGCCATCTGCGCGGTGAGGTAGTCCGTCTGTGCGGTCACCGGCCACAGCCGGGTGGCAGCGATACCGCCGACCGTCGCGGCCGTCACCAGCACGAGCATCAGCACCAGCCGCCGGGCACGTCGCAGCCACCGTCGTCTGCTGCTCTGGCGCACTGATGGCGCCCTGCTGCTCCCCTCGCTCATCGTCCCCGAGCCTACGTCGCACTCGTCGCGTACGTTGGCCCCATACTCGCCGCGCGTGGACCGGAGTCGATTTCAGTGGATGCAGATGTCGTGGTCGTCGGGGCCAGCACCTTCCTCGGCGGGTCTCTGTTCTCGGGGCGCTCGCCGGCTCACTGGATCGCGGGGGACCCGGCATGAGCGCCCCCGCACAGGTGGGTGCCACCAGTCAGGTCGAGCTGCTCGGTGCCCGGGTGCACTGGGTTGAGCTGGGCGAGGCTGCTGCCGGCGGGGCGCCGGAGGCGATCTGCCTTTTCGTGCACGGACTGGGCGGGTCGAGTGTCAACTGGGAGGCGCTGGCCCCCGAGCTCTCCCCCCGGTTCCGGTGCGTGGCCTTGGACCTGGTCGGGTTCGGTCGCACCGATGCGGGCTCGCGACGCGCGGGGGTGCCCGACAACACCGAGCTGCTGGCCGCCTTCGTCGAGCAAGTGCTCCCCGTCGGCATACCGTTGCTGCTGGTGGGCAACTCGATGGGCGGGCTGATCGCCGCACGGTATGCCGCAGCACACCCCGGGCGGCTGGCCGGGCTGGTCTTGCTGGACCCCGCGGTCCCGCCGCCCCGCCCGGTGCCGGGGCCGGGGACGCTGGCGGCCATCGGGATCTACGGCATACCGCGGCTGGGCGCGACGGTGGCGCGCGCCCGGCGCCGGTGGCGGACGCCCGAGGCCTCGGTCCAAGACACCCTGCGGTTGTGCACCGTCGCTCCTGAGGAGATCGACCCCGCCGTGGTGCAACGGCACATCGAGCTGGCCCACGACCGGATCTCCAGGCCGGAGCAGGACCCCCTCTACAGCGAGGCCGCCCGATCGATGTTTGCGCTGCTGGCCCGGCGACGGCAGGCCGACGCGACCTACGACGGCATCACCGGGCCCGTGTTGCTCGTCCATGGCACGCACGATCGGCTGGTCGGCTTCGGCTCGGCACTGCGGATGGCGCGGCGACACCCCGAGTGGCGGTTCCGGCCGCTGTCCGGGCGCGGGCACCTGCCGATGCTTGAGGCTCCCGGGTGGCTGGGCGAGCAGATCCTCGACTGGTGGCAGGCTCGGCCATGACGGACCTGGCGACGCTACGGCGCAAGATGGGCACGGCAGCCCTGTCCGCTTTTCGTCGGATCCCGGGCCCGGTCAAGCGCGGCCTGGTGCGGGCCGGCACCCCCAACTACACCGTGGGTGCCGTCTGCGCGATTGAGCATAAGGGCACGGTGCTGCTGCTGAGCCAACCGCACCGGGAAGGCTGGACCCTGCCCGGTGGGCTGCTCGGGCACGGTGAGTCGCCCCGGGACGCGGTGATCCGGGAGGTGCGCGAGGAGACCGGGGTGTCGATCGACCCCGGGGACCACATCGCGGTCGGTATCCATCCGCATACCCAGAGCATCGACGTGATCTTCCGCGCAGTGGCCCAGCAGCGCCCGGACATCACGCTGTCGCACGAGGCCAGGCGGTGCCGGTGGTGGGACATCGCCGAGGTGCGCGACATCGACCGCGAGACCCGGCAGATCCTGGACCTGCTGGGCGGCACGACGGACTCGCCCCGCACCGGCCGGGTGCTCTCCTCCCCGCCCGACGGCGACTAGCGTGGACCGGGTGAGCAGGGGATGGTGTGCCGTGAGGCGCAGCCGGAGGGGAGTGGTCCTGCTGTGCTGCGCGGTGTCGCTCGCGTCGTGCAGCGCTGAGCAGAACGGGGCCGGGGACGCGGCAGGGGAGGTGGCAGGGGAGGTGGCCGACCAGACGACCGAAGCGTCGGCGGCGGGCACCGGCAGCACCACGAGCAGCGCACCCGAGGCCGCCGGCGACACCGCAGCCAGCACCTCGTCGACGTTAGGGACGGCGCCGACCCAAGGCGACTCGACCGAGGCCGCCAGGGTGGAGTTGCCCCGCGGGGGCACCGAGCTCTTCCCCCGTTACCGGCTGTTCGGCTACTCCGGCGCGCCGGACTCGACCGGCCTGGGCCGGCTGGGCATCGGTGACCTCGACGAGCGGGTCGTGGAGATGCAGGAGCGGGGCGAGGAGTACGCCGGGGGCCGGGAGGTGATGCCGGTGCTGGAGCTGATCGCCACCATCGTGCACGCCGTGCCGGGCCAGGACGGGATGTATCGCACCCACCAGCCCGATGAGGTGGTGCAGGACTACCTCGAGGCGGCACGGCGGCACGACGGGATCCTGCTGCTCAACATCCAGCCCGGTCGCGCCGACTTCCTCGACGAGGTGAAGCACTGGGAGGACTACCTGGTCGAGCCCGACGTGGGCGTGGCGCTGGACCCGGAGTGGGCCGTCGAGGAGGGGCAGACCCCCGGTCGCGTCTACGGCCGGACGACCGGTGATGAGCTGGACGACGTCGCCGCCTACCTGGCCGACCTGGTGGCCGAGCACGACCTGCCCGAGAAGGTCATGGTCTACCACCAGGTGCACAAGGGGGTGGTCCGACAGGAGAGCGATCTGCGACCGCATGAGAGTGTGGTCCTGATCAAGTCGGTCGACGGGATCGGTGGCCCCGGCTCCAAGATCGAGACCTACGACTCGGTCAACGAGACCACGCCGAAGGGTGTCGTCGCAGGCTTCAAGCTGTTCTACGAGGAGGATGCCGTGCTAGGTCCGATCATGACCGGCGACGAGGTGCTCGCCATGCGGCCCGTGCCGCAGTACATCCTGTTCGAGTAGAGCTGCGCGGGCCGCCGCGATCGGCTACAGGTACTGACCCGTGCGCTCAGACTCGTCCTCGCCGTCCTGACCCAGCGCCGCTGCAGGAGTGGCGTCCGGGTGGCCCTCCGGCAACGCCCGCCGCATCTGCTGCAGCTGCGCCTGGGCCGCCATCTGCTGCGCGACGATCGCCGTCTGCAACCCGTGGAACAACCCCTCCAGCCAGCCGACGAGCTGGGCCTGGGCGATGCGTAGCTCGGGCTCACTGGGAGTCTGGTCCCCGAACGGCAG
>JAABUN010004288.1_pt1 | contig 19791 bp, 19 predicted proteins | sample 5559311 | NCBI WGS metagenome assembly JAABUN01 (sample SAMN10711877, study PRJNA513370) | rock metagenome | isolation source: Antarctica rocks | place: Antarctica: Victoria Land, Siegfried Peak sud
CGTAGAACAGGCGCCGGGCGGAGGCGAGCAGCCGCTCGCGGGCGACCGGGGGCGGGACGGACGGCATGTTGACAACGATAGACGGATCTGTCTAATGTCTGCTAGACAGTTCCGTCTAGACGGAGCCGTCTAGACGGTCGAGAACGAACCGTCCCTCACAACGCAGGAGTCACACATGTCCCAGCTCAAGGTTGCCGTCGTCATCTACGAATCGTTCAAGACCGGCGACGCGCGCGCCTACCGCGGCCTTAAGACCGCCCTGGGGCTCAAGGAGGCAGGCGATGACGTGACAGTCCTGTTCGACGGCTCAGGCGTGGAGACGCTTGCCGCGATCTCCGATCCGACCAACCCGATGCACGACCTGCTCGAAGCGCTCCGGGATAACACCATCGGCGCGTGCTCGTACTGCGCCAAGGCCCACGAGTCCGCAGACGCCATCACCGGGGCGGGGTGGACGCTGCTGACCGACAACGCAGGCGAGGCCAGCATCCGCGACCTGCTCGTCCAGGGGCGTACGGTCCTCAACTTCTGACAGGTCCCGCTGGACGACGTACACCGGCGGCCGGGCTCGGCACGGGGCGCTACGCCACCAACCGTAGTATGCGGCCTAGTTCTGGGTTGCTGGAGGGGTCGGCCCGCTACCGTCACCAGCGCCCGACGGCGCAAGAAGGATAGGAGGATCGATCACATGACTACTGAGAACCCCGCAAGCGTGCGTAATTATCCGAGCATGCCGGCCGAGGCCGGCCGGATCGAGGCGGCACCGCGCCGGGTCCGCGGAATGCTCAACGGCGAGGTCGTCTTCGACACCACGAGCGCGACCTACGTCTGGGAAGTGCCCTACTACCCCCAATACTCCATACCCGTCGAGGACGTCGACCGCCGCTTCCTGGTCGATGAGCACCACCAAGAGACGCTGAGCCTCGGGGTCGCCAATCGGCACGGGCTCCGGGTCGGCGACGTACACCGTGAACATGTGGCACGCGTCTACGAACGGGAGGCCCAGCCCGGGATCGCCGGCACGGTGCGCTTCGAGTGGGCCGCGCTGGACGCCTGGTACGAGGAGGACGAGGAGATCTTCGTGCATCCGCGCAACCCCTACACCCGCGTCGACGCCCTGCGCTCGCACCGCCACGTGCGCATCGAGAGCAACGGCGTCGTGCTCGCCGAGACGGCCTCCCCGGTCCTGCTGTTCGAGACCGGGTTGCCCACCCGCTACTACATCGACAAGACCGACGTCCGCTTCGAGCACCTAGTCCGCAGCGACACCGTAAGCTCGTGCCCCTACAAGGGCACCACGACCACATACTGGTCGGTGCGGGTCGAGGGCACCCTCCAGCAGGACTTGGCCTGGGTCTACGACCACCCGACCACTGCTCTCGCGCCGATCACCGGGATGGTGGCCTTCTACAACGAGGCGGTCGACACCGTCCTCGACGACCGGCCGCTGGCCCGGCCGGTCACCCACTTCGTCGACTAGGACCGGGCAGCCGGCTCGGTATGTGGTCTCGCCGCCCATGAGGTAAGACCGACGGAACACGCGACACCGATCCCCAAGAGCGACGTAGCCCTGAGCGAGCACCCCCCGTCCTCTCGGACTGTGGGACCGCCGCCCTGGCGACCGCCGCCGGATCGGTGGACTGGCTCTGCCTGTAAACGATATTCAAGCGAAGGAGAAATGGATGACGACGAGTTCAAACCTGCAGTCGATGGGCCGCTGGGGGCTGCGGTACTCCTTGGCGACCAACCTCGTGTGGATCGGGACGTTGAAGTTCCAGAGCTACGAGGTCGAAAACATCGACCCGTTGGTCTCCTCAAGCCCACTCTTCGCGCCGCTGCGGGCGAAGATGAGCAGGCACCAGCTGGCGCGGTTCATCGGCGTAACAGAGATCCTGCTCGGCTCACTGATCGCCGCCAAGCCGCTGGCCCCACGCGCCTCGGCCGCCGCGAGCCTGGGTGCCGCGGGGATGTTCGTCACCACAGAGTTTCATGACCCCCACACCAGGAGTGGTCCAAGAGTCACACAACGCTTCCAAGCTCTCCATGGTCGGCCAGTTCCTGCTCAAAGACAGCGTCCTCCTGGCAGCCTCGCTCGTCACGGCCGCGGACTCCCTGAACACCGCCGAGAACCGCAGGTAACGCACCCTGGGCGGCCAACCTCACTGAAGCGATCGCATACCCGAACAAGCACCGCTCCACCCGCAGGCCGGGTCTGAGTATCGTGCGTCAACGAGGTGGGATCATTACGTCAAGAATTGGGCTGAATGATTACAATCAAGTATTGGGTGGGGCTTTGCTCGTTGCCGCGCTGGCTCTCATCGTCGACGCAATCTTCGCCTTGGTGCAAAGCAGGACCGCAACCGAGACCGCAACCCAAGGCGTCACCGAAAATAAAAGCAGCAAGCGTTCCGGCGTCCGCCGGGCGCTGCGACTACCCGCGCGTACCAACGCGTAATACGAAGGGACCTCGCCCAATGTTCACACCTCGATTGACCCGTAGGGGAGCAATTGCGCTCGCCTCCGGGCTAGCCCTGACCCTGACCGCATGTTCCTCGGAGGACCCGACGGGGGCCCCCGAGGCAGCCTCCGGTGATGGTGAAAGCCCCACCATTGTGGTCGGCTCGGCCGCTTTCCCCGAGAGCACCATCCTTGGCGAGATCTACGCCCAAGCCCTCACCGCCAATGGCATGGATGTCGAGACCAAGTTCAACATCGGCCCACGCCAGCAGACCATCCCAGCACTCCAGGATGGCTCGATCAACGTGATCCCCGAATACAACGGGAACCTACTGGCCTTCTACAACACCGACTACACCGAGCGCACCACCGAGGAGGTCGACGGCGCTTTGGAGGAGGCCATTGCGGTCGACAACCTCCGCGTGCTCGAGTCGGCTGAGGCGCAGGACAAGGACGCGTACGTGGTCACTCGGTCCACGGCCGAAGAGAACGACCTGACGTCGATCGGGGACCTCAGCGCCCTCGAGCCCTTCACGATCGGCGCCAGGAGCTCTCTCGGCGAGTTGCCCTACGGCCTCCCCGGGCTGGCCGACGTCTACGGTGTCACCGACGTCGAGCTCACCCCCATCGAGGACTTCGGCGGCCCCGACACCGTCAAAGCGCTCGTCGACGACTCGGTGCAGGTGGCCGACATCTACACCACGTCCCCCGCGCTGGTGGCCGAGGACCTCGTCGTGCTTGAGGACCCCGAGAACATGATCTCCTCGCAGAACATCATCCCGCTGCTCGCGGAGTCGGCTTACACTGACGAACTCGCCGAGGTGCTCAACAAGGTTTCCGCCGAGTTGACCACCGAAGACCTCATCGCTTTGCGCGAACGGGTCGAAGGCGAAGAGAAGGCGTCAGCCGAAGACGCCGCAGCCGATTGGTTGGCGGAAAACGGTTTGAACTAGTCACAGCCGGTCGGCACTCTTGCTCGGTTTGGGTCACTGTTGCTGCCCGCGCGGGCAGCAACAGTGACCCATGGGTGGCAACAGTCGGCGCCTAGGATCGGCCGACGACTCTGCCCCTCGACAGCACACGCGTGCTGGAGCCGTGCGCGGTCCGTCTGGCCTCCTGATCATGCCCACCACAAGTGCGCTCACCTCCTGAGTTGGCCCTGCTCTGCTCATGAGGTTTGTCGCACCGGAACCACGGGCAGAGACGATGTGGCGCACTCGCATGAAGTGATTTGGCCCTAGTGTGACCCACCCAGACGAGGCGAGAAGCGTGAGCGAGCCCAATTCACACAGTCCCGATTCACACAGTCTCGATTCACAGAGTTACGAAGCACGGGCAACGAAGGCCCCCACCCGCCGCACGCACCGGACATGGCGTGGACGGAACCTTCCCGGGAATCCGCTGGGCCGCGCAGTTTTGTGATGTCCCATGACCACACGGCCCCGGTGCGGTGGCCACCAGTTCGGGGCGGACCCGGGCCGGGTGAGTCGCTTGAGCGCGGCGTTCACCAGCCATCCCGTGCTCACGCAGCAGCCGGTGCATCGTGGATTGTGAGCACAAATAGGTGCCCTCATCCAACAGCGTGGCCCAGGTCTGCGCCACGGACTTGTTCGCGAACCTACGGCTGGTCAACACCTCCAACACGTAGGTACGCTCGCCAGCGCTGAGCGCGTTCGACGGTGTCGCTCGGGGCGCCGCCGGCCGGGCCGGGCGAGGGTTCTTAGCCCGGTAGTGCTCTCAGGTCACTGCTGTGCACAGTTCGAAGACTACCGCGATGGGTTGTGTCGTTGCGTCGCGCAGAACTGTCGTCAGGCGATGGTGATGGGCCACGCGTGGGATATGGTCGGCGCGCGAAGCATCAATCTGGGGGCAGCGTTCGTCGCCCACCGGGAGCCCCCCGACCACGTGGTCGCTGACCTTTCTGAGGAAGCCACACGGCACCCGGCTCGACTCAGCGAGCCTCACTGACAGGGAGATCTTTCCCCGAACAAGTCCTCATCAACGTGGCAGCGCCGGCTGAGTTCGGGGTGTTCGTGGACGCCCATACTCGCTAGAACGAACTGTTGTCTCATGACCCCAACGAATATGGAGCCGTCGATGCCTTCCCAACCGATCGCGGAGTACGCACTGTTGTCTGATTGCCGGTCGGCGGCGCTGGTCAGCCGCGACGGCACGGTCGACTGGCTGTGCTTCCCCCGGTTCGACAGTCCCGCGGTGTTTGCGGGCCTGCTCGATGACGATGGTGGTTACTGGTCGCTGCGACCGGTCGGTGAAGCGTCCATCCAACGGCGCTACCTCGACGCGACGATGGTGCTCCAGACACGACCTACCAGACGGAGTCTGGTGTCGCGGTCGTGGTCGATGCCACGGCAATCGGACGCAACGAACGGGGTCACGACCTGGCGGCTCAGGTGCAACACACGGCCGAGCCACCTGGGGGCTGATCAGGCGGGTGGCTTGCAACCGAACTGTTACGACAAGCGCGCAATTTAGATCCCCGCCTCGGGCACCGCGGCCGTCCGGTTTGGTCGCGGTGGCGCCGACGTGATAGCCCAGAGGCATGACATCCAACACGCCCGAGACCGCGCCCCTGACCGCCTTCGCCCTTACCTGCTCTTTAAAGCCCTCCCCTGCTGAGTCGAGCACTGACCTGCTCACTCGGCAGCTGTTGGACCAGCTCGCGCAGCACGGCGTTACCGGCGACCTCATCCGTGCGGTGGACCACGACATCAAGCCAGGTGTGGAGGTGGACATGGGCGAGGGCGACGACTGGCCCGCGCTGCGCGAGCGGATCCTCGCCGCCGACATCTTCATCCTGGCCGCCCCCATCTGGTTGGGGGGGATGTCGAGCGTCGCGCGCCGCATCCTGGAGCGACTCGACGCCGAGCTGTCCTACACCGACGAGCAGGGCAGGCTGTTGACCTACGGCAAGGTCGCCGGAGTGTGCGTGGTGGGTAACGAGGACGGCGCCCACGCGGTCACAGCATCGGCGTACCAGGGGCTCAGCGACGTCGGCTTCACGATCCCCGCTGGGGGAGTGACCTACTGGAACGGCGAGGCGATGCACGGGATCGACTACAAGGACCTCGACGAGACCCCCGAGGTGACGGCCACGACCACCGCGACCTTGGCGGCTAACGCCGCGCACCTGGCCGGGGTGCTGCGCTCGGCGCCCTACCCCCAGGTTTGAGCCGGCTCCCACCCCGCGTCCTCGCGTGACCGGTTGTGCTAGCGGTCCACCTAGGTAACAGTTGGGTATCGGCCCGCTCCGGAGCAGCCGGAGGGCCCCGGTGAAGAAGGGACATGCGCCACCTCCCTTCTTCACCGCGCACGCCCGATTCAGAGCCCCAGATCAGACCGCGGTGAATGTTTTAGGCCAATGGGCTGCCTTCGGGGCTGGCCACGAAGTGACACCGTGCGAGCCAGTCGTGCTCGTCAGCGCAGCAGTGCTACGGGAAAGGGGAGATGACGTGACCGCCCTGTCGGGGTCCATCCTGGGTCCTCCAGGAGGATGCAGCATGGGGTCACGGCGCCGGTCGAATCTTCCTAACCTTTAACGGGTTTGCAGCCTGCAGACCGGTTGGCGCTTCCGGACCTGGTGGGGTCAGACCTCCTGGTCCCAGTTGGCCACGTCGGCGGTGGCCTCGACCAGCCTAACCTTACTGATCTTGCCGGTTGGAGTCTTCGGCAGCGTGTCCACGAAGCCGATGTAACGGGGCACCTGGAAGCGGGCCATGGTCGCAGTGCTTCCAGATCGCCTCAGCGTCGATTTGGCTGGCTGGCCTGGGACGACATGCACCCCGACGTGCTCGTCAACCTCGAGCGTTCGTTCTACGAAGCGGCGTGCGTGAGAATGATTATGTCACTGGGTCGGTACGACGCTGCCGGTAGTTGTGCATCTCCTCGCGTGCCCCGCAGCCTTAACAGCTCGGGAATCGACAGGTTCCTTGGTGGTGTGGGTGAGGAGAACGAGGCGGAGTGCCACGGGGGTCCCGGAGTTCGGTTAGCCGCTGGTCGTCGCCGAATCCGGTCTCACCGGTTGCCATGTTCTCCTCCTGTGTTCGTAGGGACACGTTGAGGCTAGGCACGGCACAGCGGATCGCAACCTGAGAGGACGGCGACCCGAGCCAGGACATTTGTTACTGTTTCCGGCCGCCCCCGGCTCCTGGCTAGGGGTTGTCTCCCTGTGAGGTCTTGGCCGGGGCGCCGGGGGCGCTGCGGGCCGTTGGTCGGGCGCGCAGGGAACGAAGTCGTTAGGCTCGACGGGTGCGTTGGTCACACTTACCAACACCATCACGTCGCAGAGGACGCCGCTCATGACGCTTACCACCCCCGACACGTCCGTGCTCTTGGATCGATTCGAGGCGGTGAGACGGATGACCGAGCGGCTGGCCTTGCCGTTGTCACCGGAGGACCAGACCGCGCAGTCGATGCCCGACGCCAGCCCCACCAAGTGGCACCGGGCGCACGTCACCTGGTTCTTCGAGGAGTTCCTGCTCGGCCCGAGCGGTGGTTACGAGCCGTTCGACCACACCTTCGGCTACCTGTTCAACTCCTACTACGAGGCGATCGGCCCGCGGCATCCGCGTACGCAGCGGGGTCTGGTCACGCGACCGTCGGCAAGCGAGGTCGGCCGCTACCGCCAGTATGTCGAGCGCGCAGTCGCCGAGCTGGTGGGCGCTGGCCTCGACGACAACCAGTGCGAGGTGCTGGAGCTGGGGATCAACCATGAGCAGCAGCACCAGGAGCTGCTGGTCATGGACGCGCTGCACCTGTTGTCGGGGCACCCGTTCGCGCCGGAGATGCTGCAGCGCCCGGTCGAGGACGACACGGCGGGCGAGCTGCTGGGCTGGCGTTCGGTGGAGGGCGGACTGCAGACCATCGGCCACGACGGGCAAGGTTTCGCCTACGACAACGAGACCGGGGCGCACCGCGTCTGGCTGGAGTCGTTCCAGATCGCCGATCGGGCCGCCACCAACCAGGACTGGCTGGCCTTCATGGACGACGGCGGTTACTCCCGCTCGGAGTTCTGGCTCTCCGACGGCTGGGCCGCGATGCAGGCGCACGGGTGGGCGGCGCCGGGCTACTGGAGCTTGCAGGACGGTCAGTGGGTAGCGTTCGGCACGGGCGGCTCCCGCTCGGTGCGGCGGGCCGAGCCGGTCTGCCACGTCTCGTTCTATGAGGCCGACGCGTTCGCCCGGTGGGCCGGGGCCCGGTTGCCCACCGAGTTCGAGTGGGAGGTGGCCGCCGGTGGCGTCGCCGAGGCCCGCAGGCAGCTGCTCGACCCGGACCGGCTGCACCCCGGCCTCGCCGGGCGGCACATGGTCGGCGACGTGTGGGAGTGGACTTCCAGCGCCTACCTGCCCTACCCGGGGTTCGAACCCGTCGAAGGTGCGATCGGGGAGTACAACGGCAAGTTCATGTCCGACCAGCACGTCCTGCGCGGCGCGAGTTGCGCGACTCCGGCTGGGCACGAGCGGCTCACCTATCGCAACTTCTTCCCCGGCGGCTCTCGCTGGGCGTTCTCCGGGCTGCGGCTGGCTCGCTCGTGAGCGCCCTGCCCGCCTTCCCCGACCCGGTCGAGGACGAGGGGGTGCAGGGACAGGGACCACCGGGTGTGTCGTCCGCTCGGCTTCGGCTCGATCGGCACCTGCTGCCCTCGGCCATGCGGCTGGCGCTGGAGGCCGACGTCCGGGCCGGGCTGACCGCGAGCCCCAAGACCCTGCCCCCGAAGTGGTTCTACGACGCCCGGGGGTCCGAGTTGTTCAGCCGGATCACCACGCTCGAGGAGTACTACCCGACCCGCCGGGAGCACGACATACTCCGGGCGCGCGCCGCGCAGATCGCCGAGTTGACCCGTGCCGACACCCTGATCGAGCTGGGCAGCGGCACCTCGGAGAAGACCCGGGTGCTGCTCGACGCGCTGACCGAGGCCGGCACGCTGGAGCGCTACGTGCCGATCGACGTCGATGAGAGCGTGCTACAGGACGCGGGCAGGGCGGTTGCCCAGGAGTATCCCGAGGTCGGCGTGCACGCCGTGGTCGGTGATTTCGAACACCATCTGCCGTTGCTGCCCACGGGCGGTCGGCGGCTGATCGCCTTCCTTGGCGGCACCATCGGCAATCTGATGCCGGCCCAGCGGGCTGCGTTCCTGCATACCCTGGCCGCGACGATGGCTCCCGGTGACGCCCTCCTGCTGGGGACCGACCTCGTGAAGGACCCGGCACGGCTCGTCGCCGCCTACGACGACGCCGCCGGGGTGACCGCGGAGTTCAACCGCAACGTGCTGCACGTCCTGGCCCGTGAGCTGGGTGCCGACCTCGACCCGGAGGCCTTCGCCCACGTCGCGGTCTGGGATCCCGAGCACGAGTGGGTGGAGATGAGGCTGCGTTCGCTCACCGATCAGGTGGTGCGGGTGCTGGACCTGTCCGTGCCGTTCGCCGAAGGGGAGGAGCTGCGCACCGAGATCAGCGCGAAGTTCCGCAGATCCCGGGTGCGGGCCGAGGTCGAGACCGCCGGGCTGGAACTGGCCCAGTGGTGGACCGACCCCGACGGCGACTACGCCCTGTCCCTGTCCCTGTCCGCCAAGGGTCCATCGTGGTGAGCTGACCCCAGCGCACCACGGCCGGTTCCGTTGCTATTGCGGGGCCGAGGGTGGGGTGATGTCCTGATGGTGACCGGATCCGATACGAGGAGTCGAGCAGCATGAGCACCACGGCACAGATGATCAAGACACACCCGGCCACCGGTTGACGTCAGAGCGACGCTCTGCAGGCCTGCATCGACGCCTGTCTGGAGTGCGCGCAGACCTGCACGGCGTGCGCCGACGCGTGTCTGGCCGAGAACATGGTCGCCGACCTGCGACAGTGCATCCGGACCGACCTGGACTGTGCCGACGTATGCGCCGCCACCGGGACGGTGCTCACCCGCCTCACCAAGCCCAACACCGTGATCCAGCGGGCCGTCCTGGAAGCGTGTGCGGTCGCCTGCGGTGAGTGGGCCCAAGGAACGCGAGCAGCACAAGGACATACACGAGCGCCGCACGGTGTGCACCGAAGCCTGCCACCGGTGCGAGCAGGCGTGCCGGGATCTGCTCAGCGCTCTCGGCTGAACTGACCGATCGGATACGATGACGACTCGGTCACTGCCTGCGGAGGTCAGCATGGCGGCTAACTGTCGCGCCGTACCGCGTGCCGAGCCTTGGCGAACAACTCGGCGCCGACGGCACGCACCCCTTCCTTGATCAGCGGCCCCTCTGAGGGGTCGCGCTTGAGCAGTGCTTGGACAAAGCCGGTGGCCTGCTCAATCGTGATGTGCGCGGGCAGCGGTGGGACGTTGGGGTCAGTCCATATGTCGAGCAGCACCGGACGGTCGGCGGCCAGCGCGGCATCCCACGCAGCCCCGACCTGCGTGGGGTCATTGACTCGGATACCGGTGAAGCCGAGCAACTCGGCATACCCGGCGTAGTCCATGTCCGGCAATGTCTGGCTGGCTTCGTATTTGGGGTCTCCCGCCTGCCGCATCTCAAACGAGACCTGGGCCAAGTCGTTGTTGTGCAGCACCATCACGATGAATCGGGGGTCGGCCCACTCTTGCCAGTGTCGTTTGACGGTGAGCAGTTCGTTCATGCCCAACATCTGGAACGCACCGTCCCCGATGGTGCAGATCACCGGCCGGTCGGGGTAGGCGAACTTGGCGGCCACGGCGTACGGCATCGCGGCCAGCATCGAGGCGAGCAGGCCGGACAGATTGCCCATCATGTTGGCGCCGAGTTTGATGTGATGGCCGTACCAGTCCGCGGTAGTGCCTGCGTCGGCGGTGATGATGCAGTTCTCCGGCAGCCGCTCGTTGAGCTCATGGAACACCAGCCGGGGGTTGATCGGCTCGGCCTTCGCCTTGGCGACCGCCTCAGTGACCTCGTTCCACGACTCCATCGCCGCGACGATGCCCTTTTGCCACTTGAGATCTTGCGTCGGGGTGAGGTGCTCTAGCAGCGCCGCCAACGTCACCTTGGCGTCGCCGAGCAGGTTGACTTCCATGGGGTAGCGCAGGCTGAGATTTTCCGGGGCCAGGTCAATCTGCACTGCCCGTGCCTGACCGGTGGGCGGCAAGAACTCGGCATAGGGGAAGTTGCTGCCCACCATCAGCAGTGTGTCGCAGTCCTGCATCATGTCGTAGCTCGGTTTGGAGCCCAGTAGCCCGAGTTGCTGCGTGTGATGCGGCACGTCTCCGGGCACTACGTCCTTGCCCAGCAGCGAGGTGACGATGCCGGCGCCGAGCCGCTGCGCGACCTCGAGCACCTCGCCGGTGGCGCCCCGGGCGCCCTGGCCCACCAGCATCGCGACCTTGCTGCCTGCATTGAGCACCGCTGCCGCGCGGAGGATCTCATCGCGCGGTGGCAGCAGCGAAGTGGATGGATGGCCGACACCGGAGCGGGACACCCAGTGCTCCACGGCAGGGGTTTCCATCGTGAGGTTTTGCACATCGGCAGGCAGGATGACCACCGTCGGGCATCGCCGCGCTTTGGCCGTGCGGATGGCGCGATCGAGGACCACCTGGGCATGCATTGGCGTCGTCACCGTCTGGACATACCCGGCGACATCGGCGAAGGCGCGCTCCAGGTTCATTTCCTGCTGAGAGTCGGTCCCAAGGGAGACCCTGCCTTGCTGGCCGACGATCGCGACTACCGGTTGGTTGTCCATCTTCGCGTCGTATAGGCCGTTGAGCAGGTGAATCGCGCCTGGTCCGGATGTCGCGATGCACACCCCCACCTCGCCGGTGAACTTCGCATGGGCACAAGCCATCAAGCTGGCGATCTCCTCGTGGGTGGGACGGATGTAACGGAAGTCTTTGCCGTTGCGCTCCGCTCGTCCCAACGCCCCGTCAAATCCGCCGATGCCATCCCCGGGGTAGCCGTAGAAGCGGTGCAGATCCCACTCGATCAAGCGATCGATAATGAAGTCGCTGACTGTGCCCATGACCGTCCCTTTCCTCCGCCGGCCGAAACCCTGAGGTGGCGACCTGCTCCATCTTTGACAAGGGCGACGCTATAACCGCCTCGGACCGTCCGCATCTGGGGGCCTGCCGTCCCAGTCGCGAGCGGCACGCATTCCTGGTGTTCTAGCGCAAGAAACGTACGCCGTGACTTGCCGCACCAACAGACTCCCTCGTCGGTTTCGTCGTGGTCGAGCATCACCTCGGCCAGAGCGCGACTCCACTTCATCCGACTGCGAAGCGCGGCCAGTTTTTCGGAGTTGGCTAGTCCGAAAATCAAGGTGAGTGGGGCAGGGGTAAGTCCCGGTGTGGCGAGCACAGCCGGGCCGGGGCGTGGACCGTGGTGACCGGTTCAGGCTGCGGCTTCTTCGAGGGTGACTTTGAAGCCGAGGGCTTCGAGTTGGCGCACGTGTTGGCGTCTCTTGGTTGCGGTGGAGCGGTGGGTGTCGTAGAAGTCGGCGCCGAGGTCGTGGTACCTGGCCTCGGGGTCGTTCAGCAGGTGCCAGACGATGATCAGGATGGACCGACCAACGGCGACGATGGCCCTCTTCTTGCCACGTCTTCGCGCGATCCGCCGGTAGCGTTCACCCAGGAAGGTGTCGGTCCTGCCGGCCACGACGGCGGCCTCACCCAACACCCGGGCCAGGTAACGGTTGCCGTGCCCGGTTGTGGCGTTACCCTTCTTGCGGCCAGCGGATTCCTTGATGCCCGGGGCGAACCGGGCCCAGGAGCACAAGTGTCCAGGGGTGGGAAACCGGGACATGTCGACACCGATCTCGGCGATGATCACGCACGCGCCGGTGTGACCCACACCGGGTATCTCATCCAACCGGTCGACGGCTGCGCGGAACGGGGCGACCTCTTGGTCGATCCGGGCCTCCAGGTCGGCGATATCGGCGCTGCCGGTGTCGATGCGCTGGATCATCTTGGTCAACATGAACGCACGGTGATCGGTGAACCGGCCGGTGAACGCCTCCTGCAGGTCGGTGATCTTGCCGCGCATCCGTCCGCGGGCGAACTGGGCCAGGACCCGCGGGTCGCGTTGACCGGCGATCAGCGCGGCCAGCATGTCCCGGCCGGAGACACCGAAGATGTCGGAGACCACCGCCGAGAGCTTGATCTGGGCATCCTCGAGCAGCTTCTCCACTCGTTGCTTCTCCGCGGTGCGCACCGCGACCTGGTCCCACCGGTACCGGGTCAGATCACGCAGCACCCGGATCGGTGCCGGCGGCACGAAACTAGGCCGCAGCATCTGTCGCTCGGCGACCTTGCACAACCACACCGCGTCCAACCGGTCCGTTTTGGGCCGCCCGGGCAGGTGCTTGACATCCTTGGCGTTGACCAACCACGTCTGGAAGCCTGCTGCCTCCAGCACGTAGAACACCGGCTTCCAGTAGTCGCTGGTCGCCTCCATCACTACCCGGGTCACCCCGAGCCCGGTCAGCCGGTCGGCCATCAGCAACAACGTGCGGGTCATCGTCTTGTACGTGCTGATCTCCTGAACCCGCCGGGACTGCCCTGGCGGCCCAGGCACCCGCACACAACACACCAGTTCGGCCTTGCCGATATCGAGCGCGGCGACCCGCTCGATGATCTCTTCACGTTCCTGGGTCTCTTCCAACATCTGCTCCACCTCCACCGATCGGACTGAACTGAACAGCCCGGCCACCTGTGGGAGCCGCAACAGGGAAGGGACGAAGCTAGTCCTCGTGCTCGAAGACGACACGGAAGGGCCCAAAGAGCAGCTCCCAGCGTCCTACTTTTCCACGGCCTTTCGGGACCAAGGCGGGACGACGTCAACAGGCGACCGGACCCCCATTTTCAGCCCGGAACGGGCCTCCGCGATAGAGGAGACAAAGACTTTTCCAACAGGTCCATCGCCGTTTCCCGCGCTGTGGCCTTGGAGACACCATTGAGAATAGGCACCGTCGCCACGTTGTGAGCCACGGTGCGATGGGGCAGCAGGCCCGCGGCCTGCAGGACGTAGCCGATGCTGCGCCGTAGTTTGACCCGATCTCGGGTGGCGATGTCCTCGTCATCGATCAGGATTTGGCCCGCGCTGGGCTCGACCATCCGATTGATCATTCTCAGCAGGGTCGTCTTGCCACACCCGGACGAACCGACGAAGACGGTGGTCTTGTGGGAGGGGAGCACCAGGCTGAAGTCCTCCACGGCAACCGTGCCGTCTGGGAATTTCTTGCTCACAGATTTGAACTCGATCATGGAAGGTCGGCCATCCTGTCGCAAGTCAGCCCCAATGCAGGCCGGATCGCGCAATGCTACCCACGCAAGGCCCCGGCTGGACCAGACCCCGATGTGCCGCCGTCTGCACCAGGTGGAGCAGCTCAGGGATCAGCTCAGGAGGATCGTCGCGCAGGAGTTCGGACCGACGCCTGCGGAACATCCTCGGGGTCAGACGCCGCGGTCGGCTTCGAGCAGGCGCAGCCAGACCTCGCTGACGGTCGGGAAGGCCGGGACCGCGTGCCACAGCGTGTCGATCGGCACCTTGCCCACCACGGCGATGGTCGCGGCGTGCAGCATCTCGCCGGCGTTCGGGCCGACGAAGGTCGCACCCACGACGATGCGCTCGGACTGGTCGATGACCAGCTGCGCACGTCCCTTGACGCCGAGCAGCGCTCCGCCGGCCACCGAACCGATCTCGTACGAGACCGTCTTCACGTCGATGCCGGCGTCGCGGGCCTGCTGCTCGCTCAGGCCGACCGCCGCAAGCTCCGGGTCGGTGAACATGACCTGCGGCACCGCGGCGTGGTCGGCCCAGGCCGAGCGCTCCTTGCCGGCGATGATGTCCCCGACCAGGCGGGCCTGGTACTTGCCCTGGTGGGTGAGCAGGGCGCGGCCGTTGACGTCGCCGGCGGCGTAGAGCCAGCCACCGTCCACGCTCGTCGCTCTGAGCTGGTCGTCGACCTCGACCGGGCCGCCCGGCTCGAGTCCCACCGTGTCCAGGCCGATGTCGTCGGTGTTGAAAGACCGTCCGGCGGCGACGAGCAGCTCGTCCCCGGCCAGCTCGGTGCCGTCGTCGAGCCGCAGCGTGACCGGGCCGTCCTCACCGTCCCGGGACGCGTGCTCACCGGAGCGGCCGGTCAGGACCGTGATGCCGTCGGCGGTCAGCGCGTCGGCGAGCAGCTCGCCCGCCCACGGCGCGAAGTTCGCGACCAGCACGTCGGAGCCCTCGATGACCGTGACCTCGGCGCCGAGCCGGCGGTAGGCCTGGGCCATCTCGCAGCCGACGACGCCACCGCCGAGGATCAGCAGCCGCTCCGGAATGCTTTTGGCCGTCGTGACGTCGCGATTGTCCCACGTACGGATGTCGGCCAGCCCGTCGACCGGCGGCGACGACGCACGCGAGCCAGTCGCGAGAACCACGGCGCGACGCGCGGTAAGGCGGCGTACCGAGCCGTCGGCAGCAGTCACCGCCACCTGGCGCTTCCCGCTGAGGCGCCCCTCGCCGCGGATCAGGTCGGCGTCGATGCCCTCCATCCACTGCGCCTGCGAGGAGTCGTCCAGGTGCGAGATGAACTCGTCGCGACGGACCAGCACGGCGTCGACATCAACGTCGCCGACGGCCGCGGCGGCGCCAGGCAGACGGTGGGCAGCCGCCAGCACATGCGTGGGCCCGAGCAGCGCCTTACTCGGCATACACGCCCAGTACGAGCACTCGCCCCCGACCAACTCACGCTCCACGACCGCGACCGCCAGGTCGTTGTCACGGGCATACCAGGCGACGTTCGTGCCGGTCGAGCCGGCTCCCAGGACGATGACGTCGTAGGTATCGGTCATGGTGCTCCTCCATCGAGTGCAGTCCTGCGGTGCCGCAGATGCGATCAGCATCACTGTACGCGGTGACTGCCGCCTGCACCTGAACGGAAATCCATGTGGCCGCGTAGGGGCGGTCAGCGTTCCTACCAGTGCGCCTCGAGCTCCACGCACAGGCCGTTCCGCGGGCCTGTGCGCGTGTGGATCAGGCGAAGAAGACGCAGGTGCTCGACGAGGTGGTCGAGTTGACCGACTGGCCTCGCGACTACGCGCGCACAGCGCAGCGGGCGGCATTGAAGCTCAAGGTCGCCAAGTCGAGGACCCCGCGGAGCCCGACGTACGGCCCGCGGATCATGGTCGCGTTGATCACGTGCTGGCCGGTACTGCGGATGCCTGCAGGCAAGCGCCTGGCGCCTTGCTGGCCACCCTGGTCCGGCCCCGCGGCGCGACGGAGAGCTGGATCTGAGCGATGAGGAGGCTGCGCTGCTGGTGGCGATGAGCGCGGCGACCATCGACCCGCCGGCTGGTCGCGGAGCGGGCCCAGCTGATCCCGCGCGGTCGACCCCACACCAAGCCCGGGTCGCTGTTGAAGTCCCAGATCCCGGTGCGGACCTGGGGCGCAGTGGGACGACGCGTGCCGGGGTTCGTGAGATCGACCTGGTCGGCCACGAGGGCAGCAACGCCTCCGGGGAGCACCATATTCACGCTCACGGTCGCCGATATCGCGACCGGGTGGACGGTCAACCGCAGCATGCGCAAGGCCGCGAAATGGGTCTTCGAGGCCTTTGAGCACGTCTTGGCGGTCTTCCCGTTTCCGATCATCGGGATCGACTCGGACAACGGCAGCAAGTTCATCAACGACCACCTGTTGCGGGTACCGCATCGAACAGAAGATCACCTTCACCCGGCCCTGTCCGGGCGACAGCAACGAAGGCTCGCACGTGGAGCAGAAGAACTGGGCTCGGGTAAGTGACCTGGTCGGCTACCACCGCTACGACATCGCCGGCACGGCTTGTTCAACCAGATCTGGGAGCTCGACCGGGTCTTCACCAACTACTACCTGCCCCAGCAGAAGCTGATCTTCTAGCAACGGATCTGCGCGAAGGTCACCAAACGACATGACGCCGCGACAACCGCGCACCAGCGGGCCATCGGCCAGATGGGCATGCGCAAACGGCCGGTCATCGCAATGAACGCCGAGTTCAAATGGATCAAACCGGCCGCCTTGTCGCGGCACATCCTGGCCTTAACCGGCGATCTCGAAGTCCTTGCTCAAGCCTAGAAGGCACCTGGCGCCCGGGTATCGGTTAACCGCGCCTGGAACGACTCCGGGTGGCGGAGGAAACCACAGGAGGCAACGTGTGGATCTATGCGGAGGATTCTCGTGTAGTCAACACGAGGTCTTGTCCAGTCCTCGTGTTGCAAGCAACAATGGCGACATGTCCCTGACCCTTGGCCGACACCGGCCGCTGTCCAGTAATGAACCGACCACCGTGAACTATCAGATTGACGGGCCACAGCACCGGCTGTTCTTCGACCCATTCCCGCGCCGAATCCGGGCTTTCCTCGGCGACAAGCTGGTGCTGGACTCCGTGCGGGCGAAGCTGCTACACGAGAGCAATCTGATGGTGGTGCTCTATGTGCCGCGCAGCGGTGTCCTCGCGACGCTGACCCCGACCGACCACACGACGCACTGCCCGTTCAAGGGCGACGCCTCGTACTGGGACGTCGAGGCCGGTGGCAAGACGGCGTCGAACGCCGCCTGGGGCTACCTCGAACCGCAGCCCGAGGCGTCCTGGCTGGAGGGCTACGTCGCCTTCTACTGGGAAGCGATGGATACCTGGTTCGATGAGGACGAGGAGACAGGTGCGCACCCGCGCGATCCCTACACGCGGATCGACGTGCGCCGCACCTCACGGCCGGTGGAGGTCAGCGTGCGCGGCGAGGTGATCGCGCAGACCCGCAACGCGCTGGTGCTCTCCGAAGGGCACCTCCCGAACCGCTTCTACGTGCCCCGGGCCGATGTTCCGGAGCGGCTGCTGGAGGACTCCGCGACCCACAGCTACTGCCCGTACAAGGGAAAGTCGTCCTACCTCCACGTTGCAGGAGCGCAAGACGGCGCGTGGTACTACCCAACCCCCTACGACGGGGTAACGCTCCTCGGTGACCACCTCGCCTTCCACGGTGAGGACCTCGAGGTCCGAGTAACCGGTGAGCTGATCGAGACGGCCATGCCCCCGCGCTCCTGATCTCATCCGGGAACATCTGACCCCAGAGATGGACGGAAGGCCAGGGACTGAATGACCGACTGATGTGAGAGGAGGAAAATAACGATCGATGTTGAGGTGTTCTTCGACTACACCTGCGGGTTCTCTAACCGGGCCCGTTACTCCCGGAGAACGCCACCGACCAGTCCTGGCACGCTATCCGGCAGGAGCTGGACCGGATGCACCTGGTCACCCTGGCCACCGCCGAAGGACAGGCCGCCCAGCGCACCACCCTGACCGACGGCCAGCGGCAGATCCTGGCCCAGCTTGAGCTGCCTCGGTTTTTCGACTTCACCCCGACCCGCGACCGAGCCCTCGCCCGGCGCAATCGGGCCCGCCAGCGCGAGCCCGCGCACCCGGCGAGAGCGCGTAGTAACACGACCCCGCGCGGGTCCTTCCACATTTCCGCAGGTCACCCCACCAATGACCGGCTTCGTGTGCCTCACATCTGCGGAAGTCCGGGCTGGGGTGCGGACCCGCACGGGAGGCCTTCGAGTACCTGGCCGCCGGGCTCGGTGCGGAGATGGACGACCGCCCCCTCGGTGAGGATATTGAGAAGGCGGTGGCGCTGCTTCCGGGGCTGTGCGGGTGCCTAGGTAGCGGATTCCTGGAGGACAGCCTGTAGCGCCTTGTACTTTTCGATGACGCTTTCGTCATCCATTGGCCTCAGCTCATCGGCGTAGCTCACGGACATGCGCCGGATCACTCCATTGCGGCCGATGGCGTACTGGCCCATGCGCCACAGCGGAGGGGGAAAGCGTGGACACCGAGCCGTCCACGCTTTCGCCCATCCGGTGCACGTGGTTGGGTCCGAAGGTGAATGACCGGCCGGCACCACGCGCTTCACCGGCTCGCCGCCCATCCGGGGGTTGGCCTCGGTCACGTGCCGTGCGTGACGGCGGCGGCGCCGGAGGCAATGTCGTGGTCATGCCACCCGGTGTCGTCCTCGGTGTTCCAGCAGAGCAGCCAGACGTCAATGTTGTTGTCGCGGTAAAGGGAGGCGTAATGCCGCGCGCCGCCCTCGTGGCTGATGTGGTGCTCCCAGAGCTGCGGGTGCCTGGCCAGTTCCGTGACCCAGTCCCGCAGTTCCGTCATGGTCAGGGTGCGTCCGGGAAGCGCCGGAAGATCCGCCGACGTCAGGGCGCCCCGTGTGACCGGTTCGGAGTCAGCGATGGTCGTCGCGGTGTTCCTCTCAGTAGGTTTTGTGGATTTGCGGAGAAAAGTGCGTGGGTGAAGGCGTGGCCGAGGCCCGGATCCCTGGGCTCGGCATACGGTCGGTCCGATCCGTGGACCAGCGGGTCAACCCCCACCACGCGGATGGTCGCATCGATCGCCCGGGTGTCGTAGGAGGAGGTCTCGTAGTAGACCAGCGGGTCGACGGCGCCAAAGGCGCCGCCGCGGGCCACCAGCCGCTCGTGGTGCAGGGGTGCCAGGCCCGCCAGCGCCACGAAGGCGACGCGCAGAGTGGGGTGCTGCGTTCGGCCCATCGAATGCCAGGCGAGCCACGATGCATGCAGTTGGGAGACGTAGGGCACCAGCGCCGGCCACCAGGCCGGAGTGTTGTCCGTGGCGGGTGCCGGTCCGGGATGGATCAGGAGCGGACGGTCCGCTGCCTCAAGGACGTCCAGCACGGGCTTCATGCGCCGGATGGCTGCTGGGGTGTCCAGTGCGGTGGCCGGGAGCTGCAAACCCACTATCCGGCCGTTGCACAGCACATCCGCCAGCCCCTCCAGGTCAAATTCCGTGACGGGCGTGGCGGCCCAGACCAGGAACGGGTCACCGAGCTGGGTGACGGACTCGTGCCAGACGCAGATGAGCTTGCGCGATTCCTCGAACGGCAAATGCTCGATGCCGAGCGGACTGGAGAGGGAGAGGAGCACCTGATCCTTGCCCTCCCGCAGCTCACGTTCCCGGCGGGCTTCGACGTCGTGGGCGGCCGGATCCACGTCGTAGGAAGCCTCACCGTTCACCAGGAGCTTCCAGCGGTCCAGCAGGGGCGGCCGGGTGCGGTCGCGGAGTGCGTCGAGGAAGGCTGCGGGCCACAGGTGCTGGTGGCAGTCGACGCGCATGGTTTCCTTCGAGGTGTTTGGTGAACGGGCCTGAGTGAACCGGTTCACCTGCAATAGTGTACCGGTTCGCTTGTGAGGGACGGTTCGTTCTCGACCGTCTAGACAGTTCCGTCTAGACGGAACTGTCTAGCAGACATTAGACAGATCCGTCTATCGTTGTCAACATGCCGTCCGTCCCGCCCCCGGTCGCCCGCGAGCGGCTGCTCGCCTCCGCCCGGCGCCTGTTCTCC
>JAABUN010004289.1_pt1 | contig 19791 bp, 22 predicted proteins | sample 5559311 | NCBI WGS metagenome assembly JAABUN01 (sample SAMN10711877, study PRJNA513370) | rock metagenome | isolation source: Antarctica rocks | place: Antarctica: Victoria Land, Siegfried Peak sud
CTGGTGGCCGCGGTCCGTGGCCCAGGAGGTCGGGAGGCTGGGCCCGCCCGAAGCGACCTCCACGTCGGTCCCGTCCGGGCCTGGTCATACCACGCAGCTCTAACGACACCTGGAGTCCCCAAGGCAGGCCAAAACCTCACGTCGGACGGGGTGGGGCAGGTGGGGCTTGAACCCACGACCGACGGATTATGAGTCCTTCATGGCGCATCCTGACCTGTGGCCACCCGGTCGCTCTCGTACTCCCTGGTGCTTGGATGAGGCGTCGTCATCCGGCCTCGTCGGCGCTCGTCCTGGGCCGTTGCGTAGCAACGGCGTTAGCAGCGGGCGGTACTCAAGGCAGGTTTCGTGATCGCGAAGCTGCTCACGCCCGTCGAGGTGGCCAAGGTCCTGGACGTCCACGTCGAGACCGTCACCAAGTGGATCCGCCAGGGCTACCTGCCGGCTCGCAACCTATCCGCCGGAAAGCAGCGCGCCACTTGGCGCATCGACGAGGCCGAACTGGCCCGCTGGATCGCGAAGCGGCCCCGCGAATGATGAACACCGGACGACAGGGCCGGCCTCGTCGCGGACCGTTTGTCATCCATACCCGCAGAGAACATCGAGGAGACGAGTCAAGTGACCACCAAACCCACCACCGGCGGGCCGAGCCGCATGACCCGCCGACTGCTCATCGTCGACGAGGTCGCGGAGCTCCTGCGCGAGAACCCGGAGACAGTGCGCCGCCTGGCTCGTCGCCACGAGATTCCCGGCGCGATGAACATCGGCACCGACCGCCGGCCGAAGTGGCGCTTCGACGCCGCCGCCGTCAACCAGTGGCTCGACGAGGCGATCCAGTGACCACCAAGGACAACACCGGCGCCGGCCGTCCCGACAGGACCAAGGAAACGGGCGGCGCCCACTAGGATCCCCTGTCCGACACAGGGAGTAGTAAGAAGAGCGGCCCCGGTCGGTGTTCGAGCACCGACCGAGGCCTAGACCGATCACCACTAGAGATGGAGAACGATCATGAGCAACATCATCACGGACGCAACCGGCCCTGAGACGCCGGATGGCGACAGAGGGTTCCACGCCCTCACGCGGACGAAGCCGGAGTGCCCGGCCTGGTGCACCATCTTGGAAGAGGGGCACGCCGTCGAGGCCGCCGACCCCCGGGGCAGCTGGTATTACCACGCCTTCGTCGTCCCACTCGACGACGAGGTCGGCCGCGTGACGCTCTCGGTCTGCCAGACGTTCGAGGAGCACCTCAGGCCGGGCGAGAGTGACTCGCCTGGCACGATGTTCGTCGAGATTGCGCCAGACGAACTCTCCGTGGCTCAGGCGGGTTCCCTCGCTGAGGCCCTCGTGGCAGCCGTAGCGGCCGCCACAGGCGCTCAGTCCCCGTCATGACGTACGGCCCGATACAGGCCGGTCTCACCCCCTCGCAGGGGTGGGGCCGGCCCCGGGCGTCCTGATGGGTCACGTAGTTGACCGTTGGACGGTGCCGGGGTCAGCCGGGAAGCGGGTCAAGGGACCCCGGTGGGGACGGGGCAAGCGTTGGCTGGCCCGCTGGTCGGAGCCCGACGGCACCGAGCGGTCGAAGGCGTGCGCGTTAAAGGACGAGGCGCTCTCGGAGATCCCCAGGGTCGACGTCGAAGTCCGCGGCGGGACCTATGTGCGCCGCTCCACGGTGAGTTTCCAGGAGTATGCCGAGCAGTGGTTGAGTCACCAGCTGCACCAGCGGTTGGGGACGGCCAGGTCAGCGTCGGACAAGCTGCGACTGCACGCGTTCCCCGCGATCGGGCGGAAGCCGCTGGGTTCGGTGACGAGGACCGACATACAGGAGCTCGTGGCCGGCGCCGACTCGCTCGTCGCGCCATCATCCAAGCGACTGCTGTACGTCTACGTCCGAGCAGTCTTCGCGGCCGCGGTAGAGGACCGGTTGATCCCCGTGTCGCCGTGCCGGAAGATCCGGCTGCCGCAGGTCCTCGAGGTTCGCGTGTCGCCGTTGACCGTGGCGCAGGTGCGGGCGCGAGCCGAGCGGTGCCCGGGTCATCTGCGGGGCATGGTCTGGTTCGGGGCGGGGACGGGGCTTCGGCCGGGGGAGTTGAGGGGTCTGACGGTGGACCGGGTCGAGGGTGATCTGGTGCGGGTGGATCGCCAGCTGGTTGAGGGCACGAGCGCGTCCCGGGTGGTGTTCGGGCCGTTGAAGACGGACGCGTCGGACCGGGTGGTCCGGTTGGCTCCGTGGACCTTGAAGAGGCTGATCGAGCACATGGAGTCGTTCCCGCCGGGGCCTGAGGGGCTGGTGTTCACGAGCGCGCGGCGCACGCCGCTGCGGCGTGCGCAGCTGGCGTATGCGTGGGACGTTGCGACGGCGGGCCTGGAGGGGGTTCCTGAGCGGTCTGGGTGGCACGAGCTGAGGCATCATCACGCGTCGCTTCTGATAGCGGCTGGGATGTCGCCGCGGGCGGTGGCGGACCGGCTGGGGCACGCGGATCCGTCGGAGACCTTGAGGACTTACAGCCATCTGTGGCCCTCTGATGAGGCTCGAATTGTGGACGCGATCGAGGGCGCTCACGGACCTGGGTGCTGACGGACCTGAGTTGGCAGGCGGCAGAGAGGACCCCGCTCGACCGGGTTACGGCAGCTCGCCGGGGTCAGGCCGACACCAAAGATCCGAGGTGCACACTCAGACCGGCTGCTTCAGCGCTGATCACTTTGTCGAAGACCTCGCCGATCGTGGAGTCTCGACTTAGGCCAAGCTCGTCAAGGGGCGTGCCTCGGCCCACCTCCCGGTCTCCGTCGAAAATGGGCACGCTGTAGACAGCATCCTTGCCGCCGTAGTAGGACGCCAAGGCGCCCTCTCCGGGCGCCAACTGGGCGAGCAACCATCCGACGGAGTCATGCGGCACCACGGCCGCGATGATGTGCTCACCCGTCGACGTGGTCGGCAGAAGACGCTCGTCCTTGATGGAACCGTTCTCTATCGAGGCGAGTTGGCGGCCCACCACTTCCGCACGTGCTTGACCGTCCGCCTCACTGGAATCGTCCGTGGCAGTGAACCTAACGAGATACTCCTCGCCGTCATCACCGGTCAGATGCTTCTGTTCATGCCTGTGGAGGGTGTACGTCCCCTCGGGGAAGCCCGCGAAGGCGAGGATTGCGGGGGTGTCCTGCACTGCTTCGGCGGCGCTTCGGCGGCCGGCGTACAGGTGGGGAACCTGGGCGCAGGAGATGTCCCAACCGGCTCCTTCGTCGGTCAGGTCGGTGTAGACGACGTGGAGGTCACGCAATGCCCATCACCTTCTTCGCCTCATCGAGGGTCATCCCGGCTTCCGTTGTGAGCATCTTCTTCACTCGCATCCCGGAGACCGTGGCCTTGTCGTGGTAGGCGAACATGATGTTGCCCCGTCCGTCACACCTGAGAACAGTATGGCTCCCCTTGCCCATTCCGGGAATGGCTCGGTATCCCAACCCCCTGAGAATCGCACGCATCTTCCTGGCCTTGACCGAGGGAAACTTCACACTCGAACTCACGAAACCACTCCAGTGAGCTCGACAGGCCAGCTTGTCCGTCGCTCCGAACTCTGCACAGCCCGAGAGTAGGGGTAGGACCGGACTCCCCCCTCCAGGTGCCGTAGAACACGCCCGGCACGTCAGCCCCCGATCCCGTAGGCGGCGACGTAGTCCTGGAGTCGCGTGTTGGCGGCGCGCAGGCCTGCGTCGACGTCGGCGGCGAGGATCTTCTCGATGTTGATCAGCGGCGCGGTGCGCTGAACGGTGGCCCGGTTGGTCTGGTCGACCTGGTGGTAGGTCACGGACGACGAGTAACTCCGCTCGGCGGGGCCCCCGGTGGCGGCGTACTGGACGGCGCCGGACAGGAGGGCCTTCCGTAGGCGCATGACCGCACCGTGGCCGCCGGCGGCGTTGACCTCGGCGGCGGTCAGGATGTGCTCGCCGTTGGACAGCGCCCACAGACCGGCAGTGTCGGACGTGCCGGTGCCGGGGCCGACCACCGGACCACCGGTCGCAGCGGGGGCCGGCTTGTTGGCGTAGTTGCCGGAGTAGTTGTCGACGTGGTTGGTGGTGATAGTGACGGTCTTGCCGGTCACGCCGTTGATCGCCCCCTGGGCAGCAGCTGCGCCGGCGCGGGCACCGGAGGGGTCGGCGTTGACCTGTGCGGTCTTGTTCGGGACGCCGAGGATGGCCGCATTAGCGATGGCGACCGACCCGAGGACCGGGAGGTTGGCGAAGATCGAGGATGTGTGGTTCGGGATCGCGTTGATAGCCCCGCTCGCAGTGCGGACAGCGGCGAGAGCGACGGCGTTGTCCGCCCGGATCTGGGACTGGTGGTCGGGAATCGCGTTGATCATGCCGTTGGTCGCGGAGACCACACTGCGCGCCACCGCGTTGTCGGCTCGAATCTGGGACTGGTGGTCCGGGATCGCGCGGATCATCTGGTTGTTGGCGGCGACCACGGCACGCGCGACGGCGTTGTCCGCGCGGATCTGGGACTGGTGGTCGGGGGTACCGCGGATGGCTGTCGAGGCCTCGATGACCGCTGCCCGAGCCTGCGCGTTGTCGACACGAACCTGAGCCTGATGGTCGGGGGTGGCGCGGATCGCGGCGGAGGTCTTGGCGACGTCCGCCTGGGCCTGGGCGGTGTCGGCCGTGACTTTGGTCGTCTTGGCGTCCGGGACGGCGTCCACGGTCTTGGAGAGGCGGTCGACGTTCTGTGTGGTCAAGCCCAGCTGGTCCGCGAGACGGGCGGCGGCGTCCCGGTTGAGACCCATGCTTGTCGCGGCATTGACGAACGCCTCCCGCCCAGCCGACACCTGCCCCTCTGCGACCTTCACCGCGTCGCCGAGGGACTGGTTGGCGTCCCGGGCCTTGAACGTGGCGACGACGCTGTCGAGAGTGGTCCTGGAGAGGGCGTCGAGAGCAGCGTTGTTCGCGCGACCCTTGTCCGTGTTGTCGTCCAGGGTCTTGCCGTTGGCCTTGATCGCCTCGGTCGCGGCATCGACGGCGGCCTCGTACTCCCGCTCCGCGCCGCGGGCCCCGAGGGTGAGGTTGGCGAGCGTGTTCAGCGAGGCGATGAGGTCCTGGTTGGCCTTGGTGATGGCCTGAGCGGCCGCGGCCTGCTTCTGCTGCTCCTGCGCGGCGGTCGCTGCGCCCTGCGCGACCTTGTAGGCCTGCTCGGCAGCGCTCTGATCGGTAACGCCCGCGGCGGCCATCGCCTCACGCTTGAGCTTGGTCTCCTCGCGGGCCCGGCCAAGCGCATCCGACTCGCCGTGGAGCGCAGCCCGAACAGCAGTAATGTCGGCGAGCTGGGCTGTGGTGTCGTCGTTGCTGTTGCCGAGGGTCTGGCTGTAGGCGTCGAGGGAATCGTTGACAGACTTGACCGCATCGGCCTGCCCGAGGACGGCGTCGGTGAAGGTCTTCGCCGAGATGCCCATGCTGGTCGCGGTCTGCAGGGCTCCGGATGACATGAGGTTGTTGACGGCGAGGGCGCGAGTGGCGTCGGTGAGGGCGCCCGTCTGCTTGTCGAGGGTGTCGGCGAACGCGTCCGCCGCGGCCTGAGCGTCCATCTGCGACTTGATGAAGAACCCGGCAGCGACCGCGACCCCCGTCAGGGCCAGACCGATGGGGGTGAGGGAGACGAGCCTGGATGCCAGCTCGAGCTCCTTGAACGCCTTGGCGGTCTCTGCTACCTTGACCGCGAGCAGGACGAAGCCGCCGACCGCGACCAGGGCGCCACCCCCGACGCCGGACACGGCTAGCACCGTGGTCTGGATGGCGGGGGAGAGGTTCCCGAACGCCTGGACTCCGTGCTCGACGGTCTGCACAAGCCCGCGCAGGCCACCGTTGGCGGCCGACCCGGACTGGATCAGCACCGTGTCGAACGCGCCCCCGAGCCGCTCGAGGTCGCCCTTGAGGTTGTCGGTCAGGGCCGCAGCCTGGCGGGCGGCGAACCCGGAGTCGTTGACCTTCCCGGTCCAGTCCTGGACAGCCTTCGCGCCGCCCTGGTAGAGGACCTGGGCGCCGGCGAGCTGCGCGTTGCCGAAGATCTGGCCGAGGGCGGCGTTGCGGGTCGCCTCGTCGAGCGGGGAGAGGCGGTCGTGGAGCTGCTGCGCGGCACCGTCGACGCCGATGAACTTGCCTTGCGCGTCGTACAGATGGATGCCTAGCTCTTGCATCTTCTGCGAGGCCGAGTCGGAGGGCGCGGTCAGGGACAGCAGGACCCCGCGCAGGGCGGTGCCGCCCTTCTCGCCGACCAGACCGGCGGAGGCGAACTCCGCGAGGACACCTGTGGTCTGCTCGATCGAGATGCCCATGCCGGCCGCGACCGGGCCGACGTAGGTCAGCCCGAGGGCGAGGTCCTCGACGGAACCTTGAGCCTTGCCGGCGCCAGCGGCGAGCAGGTCGGCGACGTGGCTCACCTGGCTGCCACTCAGGCCGAACTGGTTCATCGCGGTGGCCGCGATCTCACCGGCGCGTCCGACTCCGAGCTGACCTGCGGCGGCCAGGTCGAGCGCGCCCTTGAGCCCGCCGCCCATGATGTCGGCGGTGGAGACACCGGCCTTCGCCATCTCGGTGATGCCCTGCGCGGCCTCCGTCGCCGAGAACTGCGTGTCGGCGCCCATCTTGATCGCGAGGTCGCGCAGTCCGGACAGGGAGTCGCCGGTGGCGCCGGTGGCGGCCTGCGTGTGGGACATGGCCTGGTCGAAGTCGGCGAACTTCGCGACCGCGCCGACCGCGAACGCGCCCACGATGCCGCCGGCGACGACCATGCCCTGGCCGATCTGGTTCATCGCGGCCGTGTGCGACTGTGCCGTCGACTGCGCGGACTTGGTGAACCCGTCCTGCGTGGCCTGCATCTTCTGGACGTTCGCGATGAAGCTGTTGACCTCGGCCTCGTACCGGACTCGGACGGTGCGATCGCTCACAGGGCCCCTCCCAGTTGGGTGCCAGAGATGATCTCGTCGAACGCGCGGTAGATCTGCTCTCGCTCGCTCGCCTGGCTCCACAGCACGAGATTGGCCATGGCGCCGCACAGGTCCCGGAGCGGCTCGGGCAGGTCCTCGAGGACCGAGGCCCGCCACAGGAAGTCGCGAGCGGTGTCTTTGTCCGCCTCACCCATCCGGTCGACCTTCTCCATGACGGTGAACATGCGCGCCCGGATACCGACCGGCAGGGCCGCGAACAGCTCCTCGAGGGGTACGTCGGCCATCAGGTCCCCTCCGGTTGAGTCAGGGGTGGGGCGCAGGTCCGTCTCCGACCTGGAGGACGTCCATGGGGACATGAGTGGCCTCGGAACCTTCGCTCCTCCACCGCAGAGTCACGCGGCCGCGGAGGTGACGTTGACGCCCCATCCCAAGTCATCAGGTAGCCCGCTCTCAGGCCGACGCGCTCTGGCTGGCGGCCTGCTGCTCCCGCTGGAGAGTGGCCTCCGCCGTGTAGAACCGGCTCTTGGCATTCCCGAGCCGCTGCTGCTCCAGCCTCAGGTCTGAGCGCTCGTAGTGCCACCGAGCTGCGTAGTCGTCGCTGTCGCGGCTCGCCACGATGGCGTCGACCTCGCGCTGCTGCTCGTTCATCGCCCTCTCGGCGGCGGCGAGCGCCGTTCGGGCTCCCTCCACGCGGTCCTGGTCGGCGGGCGCGGTGAAGCCAGGCGCCGGCGCCAGACCACCCGGGCGCAGCGACTCGGGCAGGTCGTCGAACCTGAACCACGGCCCGGACCACGGGTCCACCTCGTACGCCCGGGGCACGGCCGCCCGCAGGTCCTCACCCGCGGCCGCCGCCCGCAGCAGATCCTGGCCCACCTGCAGCCGCTCCAGCATCCTGTGCAGCTCGTGAACCTTCGGCGTCGGCAGGGTCACCGTCTCGCCCCTGTCCAGGGCGTCGCGGGCGATGGTGTCTCCGACGTGACGCTCGACGTATCGGGCGCCGGTGAAGTCCTCCAGCGCCCGGAGCAGCTTCGCAGCGCGCGCCTCGTGCGCCTCCGCGACAGCACGTGCCTCCGCGATCGGCTCGTCCAGCTCGACCGCCTCCGCGAGCAGCACCGCGCGACGGGCGGTCACGTACTGACGATCGGCCTCCTCCAGCGCTCGCTCAGCCATGCCGATCAGGCGCGAGAGCTCGCTCATTCGCGCCGCGGCCCGCTCGGCGGTGGCCTCGTCCAGGTCCAGGGCGTCTCGCCGGGCAGACGCCTTGAGGCTGGCCAGCTCGGACTCCGCCGCAGCCTTGCGACGCTGCCACTCGGCGGCCTTGTCGTCCAGCTGCTCGAGCCGCGCGACGGCTCGTTCCCGAGCGCTCGGCTCCGGTGTGACCTCGCCCGCCTGGACGCCCGCCACCGTCGTCGTCTGCGTCATCACGGACCCCTGTCCTGTCGTCACGACGTCCCCGTCTCTTCGACTCGGTAGCCGAACGCGTCCGCGATGGCCTTCGCGGCGTCCGCTGCGGTCGCGGGGGCGGTGCCGGCGGTGCGGCCGTCAGCCCGGACCGCGGTGCCAGCCTCGGTGACAGAGACGGCACGCTTCCGCGTCTCGCTGGTGACGACAGTGCCCTGCGCTGGCGCCGCAGCCCCGCCCACGCGCCCGGCCCGGATGGCCGCGGCCTGCTCCTGCAGACGCTCCGCCAGGCGCTGATGCGTCCACCCATCACGCACCGCCCAGTCCGTCATCGACTCGACGACACCCTTGGCCGCCGCCTCCGCGATCTGCTGGCGGCTCTGCTCGCTCGCGACGCGGATGTAGCTGCGACCCCGCTCCAGCGCCGCCTGCACGATCGCCTCGCGAGCGGCGGACACCTCCCCGCCCTCGTACACCGAAGGACCAGAGGACGACGACTCGGACACCGTCGCGCCCGACGGCGAACTGGCGACGTCTGAGCGGTGCCGGTGCATCACCTCCAGCGCCCGCTTCTCGACCAGCTCCGCCACCCTCCCGGGCTGCACGCCGGAGAAGCCGAGGCTCGCGCTGACAGCCGCCTCAGCGGTCATTCCGTACTCCAGCCAGTGGAGGACCCCGCGCGCGCCGGCAGCGGTCGCCCCGGCTTCCTCTAGGTCACGCAGCAGCGACTGGTCGGCGGCGGGTATGCGACCGAGGGCGGTCGAGACTGCACGGTCGAACTCCGCCTCGCTCACGTCTCGATCGCTCATGCCGTCCTCCGAACGTCCCGCAGAGCCTCCACCGAGCGGCGATCGGCCAGCCAGTCGCGGCCCACCTTCCGACCGCTCAGGGCACCGGAGTCCAGCCAGTACCTCACCTGTCGAACCGTCACACCAATCATGGTCGCCGCCTCCCTCGTGGATATCTCAACCGTCGAGAGAGACGATGCCCCTTCCGGCCCGATCTGCGCTTGTGCGCTTCCGCTAGCGGAGATCGGGCGTCCGGCGTGCTGCTGCCCGTGGTGCGCTGCGGCCGCCTTCAGCTGCGCCACAGCAAACTCCACCTCGGCGGCGAGGGAACCGCGCCCGACCGACCGGAGGAAAAGCTCATGCCCCCGCCACTGCGGCGAGCCCCATCCCCGCTCCTCCAACGCCGTGAGGAGTACCGAGGCGGCGTACGGGGGGATCACCGCCATCCGCGGCGTCCGGTCGACCGCTTGGTCGGCACCGTCCACGGGGCTCACGACCGCCTCCAGGGCAACGCCCGCCGCCCATCGGGGGAGAGGCCACCCCAGACGCCGTGGCGCTCCCCAGCGGCCATCGCGTACGCCAGGCAAGACACTCGGGCGGGGCACCGGGCGCAGCCCTCGCAGGCCTGCTCGAACCGGTCCAGGTCCCACCATGCCTCCGGGTCGTCCGCCGCCTGGCACGGTGTCACCGCGACCTCGAGGACCTCGGACAGGGCCGCCCACTCCCCGACCGCGCCGGCCGGGATCGGCAGATCGGGCGCCACCTCGTAGCGGCGCATAGGCCGGGCGGTCAGTACGCCGGCAAGGGGAGCAGTCACCCAGCACCACCTGGTCGCCGAGCAGGAGCGCCACCATCCGCCGCCTGCAGCTGCGACCATGCCAGCTCGAGCTGGCCAGCCAAGCCGGTGCGGCCCATGCCCCGCAGGTACGCGACCTCGTTGCGCACCGACACCTCCGTCAGCCCCGACCGATTGCGGATCCACCGGGCAGCCGCAGGCGGGATCACTGCGAACACCATCGCGGGTTCCTGAGTGGGCACGCCGAACCTGCGACGCCTGTGCCCCGCCACCCACCGCGGGCGGACGGCGGAGGCGACCCGGCCGCCATGCCTCATCGCGAACGCCGTCCGCTGAGGGCGTCATGCGGCAGGATGGTTGGCATGGCGGAAGACACGTGGTTCAGCCGAGACCTGCCCGTCCTCGATGTGACCGTCCGGCTGATGGACGAGCGGCTCGCGCCGATTGACCCTGCCCTCGTCGCGGAGACAACGGGGCTCCCTCTTCGCGATGTGGCCCGCGCACTGGTGGCGATGGAGGGCTCGTACGTCGTGGTGAAGTGGGGTAACGCACAAGCTGGCATGGGCCGAGTACAGGCGGTGACGGCCGCCGCGCGGCAGACTGTGGGCCAGTGGCCCAGCGCTGAGAACATGGCCAGTCGCATCCTCGAGACACTCGACGCAAGGATCGAGGAGGCTCCCACCGAAGCCGAACGCTCGAGATGGGTCAAGATCCGCGACGCCGTCGGAGGAGCCGGACGAGACCTGCTGGTCGATGTCATGGGTTCCGTGATCACTCGACAGATCGGCGGCGCCTGAGCACCGGAAGGCCCGCCCCGAAGTAGCAGCGCGTTAGCAGGCGTGGGATTTGTGCAGGTCAACGGCCTGCCAGGACGGCGGAACGGATAGGTAGACCGTTGCCCTTCGCGCTCTGGCCAGCTCATCGGACGACCTCCCCGCGAACCGTGCCGCCGGTGCCGCCGACCCGGCGCAGCTCCTCCGGGACCACGGTTGGCAGCAGCGCCTCCTGCTGCGCGGTCAGTCCCAGCCGGGCGAAGATTGCACGCAGGGCCTGGGCCACGATCTGCCCCTGCTGCTCCGCCATCCGGGTTCGCCGCTCCTCGAACCCCGACTTCGCCAGCAGGTCCAGGAACCTGCCAGCCCGGTCCATCGCACGCTCATACAGCGCCACCTCGGCGCGCAGCTGTCGGTCCCCGACCCGTGGGCCGAGTACCGGATCGTCTTCAGGGCGTTTATCCGGCCGGCGAGCGCCTCCTTCATGGCCAAGGCCTCGCTCGCCAGGAGCGCGAGCTGCTCGAGCGGATCCTCCACCCCTTCCCGGGCTTCGAACGCGATCGCGTCCCGGATCTGAGACTCCACCTTCTCCGCCGCCAATCGCCGCTGCGCCGCCTGACGGACCTGGACCGCGGCGCCGCCGTGTGCGCGGCAGACCTTCCCGCCCCGGATTGCGAAGGCCCGACAGCCGTCACCGAGAGGTGCCACCGGGTCGGAGGAGTCCCAAGGGGTCGACTTTCGCGGGGGGGTCATGCGGTCTCCTGAACTTGTCTTGATCCCGTGGATACGCGCGCGGCAATCCCGCACATCGCTTGGAGCGCAGAGGTGGGGGCCTCGATGCACCGATGTGCTGAGGCAAGGTGGTCGTGACGCGACCTTCTAGCCTCGCCGTCGGCGCCGGGGACAGCGCGGTCCGGCCGTCGGCAGGGCCCTCGACGTCGTGTCTGTACAGGCAGGGGTGGACAGGGGTGGACATGTACACCCCTGCCTGTACCCGGTGGCTCACCCGCGATTGAGATTTTTATGCTTGTTGAGCACAAACCCTCGATCTCACGTCGAGATGTTTTCCGGGGGGAGGGGTGGACAATGTCCACTCCTGTACACCCCTGACGGCGATTCATGAGGTGCCCTTCGCGAGCCGGTACTGGGTGCCCTGGCTGCCGTTGTGCTCGGTGAGCGCGACCTCGATCAGTCCGGCCGTGGTGAGGCGGTCCAGGGCGTCGTCGAAGTGGTCGCGGTCCCGTGACGCGAGCAGGCGTCGCAGGTCGTTGCGTGGGGTCCAGGCGGCGGCGCTGAGCTTGCGGAGAATGCCGCGACTGACACGCTGAGCGGCGGCGTCGCTCCGGACCTGCTCGGCGACGACAGCCCGTTCACCCTCGGCTCTGCCTCGGGCGGCGGTCTGGGCTCGGGCGTGGTCGGTGAGGGAGCGGATGATGCCGGTGCGGGTGGCGTCGGAGACCGCCAGGACGGTGCCGGAGAGGGACCAGTCGTCGTCGGTCACCTCGGGCCGGCCGTTGAGGAAGGCGAGGGCGGCGGCGGTCTTGAGTCGAGACATGAGCGCGTGCCCGTCGAGCGCTTCGACCTTGCCGTGGTGACGGTCGATCGCGGCCTTGTCGATGGCGTCGGCGGCGGCCGAGCAGACGGGCAGTCGGTACCGGTTCGTCCACGGGTCCACGGCGCCCAGTCCAGGGTGCTTCCAGCGCAGACGGTCGGGCGTCGGTGGCCTGACGGCCGGGACGTTGGGATCTCGGGTGGGGAGCCAGAGGAACCGCTGCGGAGTGCCCCCGTCGGCGTCCTCGAGGAGCACGCCGGCCCGGGCGGGTTGGATGCCGACGATCAGGCACATCCGGTAGGTGTGCGCCCGCAGATCGAGCCGGCGAGTCAGGTCGGCGTAGGCGAAGCCGAGGCTGTCCCCCAGCCAAGCGTCGCGCAGCTTGGGCAGCAGCGTCGAGCCCTGTCGGCCCTTGAGCGCCGCGAGGGTGTCCACCTCTGGCGCGCGGAAGAGCGCCCGACTGGTGTGCTGCTCGATGGTTCCGTTCTCACCCCTCTTGCCGGGCACGTACCGCTGGTAGGTGTGAGCGATCCCCTCGCCGGATCCGACCCCCGCCTCGGTCAGGGACGTGTCGAAGCCCAAGGCATCGCGGGCGGCTGACTCGGCCGCGCCCTTCCCGCCGCCCGATGGTCCGACCAGGCCGAGGAAGAGGTTGAGCGAGGCGTCTCCGCCGATGAAGGGCGGCAGCACGACGAACGGCTCGACGTGCGCTATCACTCGGACAAGGGCGCAGCCGAGAACGGCCCACGGGGATGCGCGCCGCGATCGGGCGAAGTCACGCAGGTGAGCCAGCTCCGGCCGGGCGACCCAGAACTCCGGGCACTCGATGTCGTGGGGACCTTCCGGGACAGCACCTCGCTCCGCCGGCGCCACGTCGGCGCGCTCCGGGCGCGCGGGCGGGACGAGCTCGGGGGTCCATGTCTCCGGCGACGGAGGTGGCGCCTCGAGCTCGGGCGTCACGGCCTTGCTGGGTGTCATGCAGCCGTGCCGCGCCTGTTCATCGCGCCGACCCGCTCGCGCATCCGCTGCGCCGCGGCCTCCCGGCGCTGGCGGACACCCTCCTGGTGCTCGACCCACGGCTCGAGCGGGGCCATCGCCTGGGCGACCCGGTGAGCCGCGCGCTGGAGTCTGGCGAGCTCCTCGTCGCAGGCGTGGTAACCGCGGGTGTAGCCGACCTGCTCGCCGTCGACGAAGCCGTCGCGTCGGCCGGCGAGGTAGGCGTCGAGCAGGGGCCGCGGTGCGTTGAGGACGTCGAACGGCGAGCCGTCGAAGGTCACCCGTGCGGGCTGCCCGTCGACGACGACCTCGGCGTCAGGGGGCCTCATCCCTGCCGCCTCTCCAGGACGTCCCTGACGGCGAAGAGCTCGCCGGTCAACATCGAGCCGGTCGTCTTCGACTCCACGACGTGATGCCGCCGCATCGCGTGGCGGGCACCTCTGAGCACGTCCACCCCGAAAGACGTAGGGCAGTCCAAGCAGTGAACCTGGAGCGATGAGCTCCCGAGGGCCTCCCGCATGCCGTGCTCGGCGAGACGCTCGTGGAGATTGTGAAGCGTCAGCTGCTCGAGCTGGTGGACCTCAGCTTGCGACGTTGCGCAGCGAGCGGACCGTGCTGCACTCTGGTGTCTGATCGTCATGGGTGGCTCCATGGGGGTCGGCGGTGGCGATGGGCGCGTCTGTGGCGGACGCGCTCTCGCTTGTCTGGGGGAGTCCCACGAGCTCCAGGAGCTTGGGGACGGGTACGACGAGCCGGCGGCCGAGTCGGAGCGAGGGGATCTCCCCACGGGCGACAGCGGCATAAGAGGCATCCCGACCAAGGGAGAGCAGTTGGCCGGCCTCCGGGACCGAGCAGGTCAGGCGACCGCGCAACGTCGCCGGGATCATGAGGCCATCTCCATGGTCTGCAGACGATCCAACAGGAGCGCATATTTCAGAGCTGCCGCCCCTCGTGGGGCCCGCTCTCCTCGTTCCCACCGGGCAACAGTGCTCTGGTCGGCACCGACCGATCGGGCGACGTCGGCTTGACTGAGCCGAGCGCGCTCCCGGATCTGGCGTGCCTCGCCGGATGACGTGATACCGCGCAGCCGAGACAGCCTCTCGGCACTGGTGGTTGCCATGGAGCAACGGTATGGCATGGATTGGACAGGGCCATGCCCAGAAACCGAGCCGAATGCTGGACATCACCTCCGGCATACCATTGCGGCATGGACACGACCATGCTTAACTCATGACATGGCCAAGAAGACAGCAGGCGGACGAATCGTTTCAGGAGGGTTTCCTGTGAACCTTCTTGGCGCGAAGTTCATGCTGCGCGCACACTTTGCGGACGTTCGTGACCGCGTCGTGTGCGTCGGGATCGACCTCCGTTCCTTTGAGAGCGAGATTCGGAACGGGCGCGAGCACATCGAACTCCAAGACTGGACCGACGAGCTCAACTCGCCTCGATGGAGAGCGCTCCCCGTTTCCGAGAGCATTGAGTCAGTCCGCCGGCTTCTGAGCGACTCGATCGCAGCAAGCCTGAACTACCCGGAGCTCTCCTCCTTGCAGACCGAGCAGGACCGGGAAGAGATGCGCCATGCGTTGACCCTGATGTCGAAACCCGCTTCGGGTACACGGAAGGGACGCACCCCGGTCCTCACCGACGAGGTCCTCGCTGGAGTCGTCGCCCCTGCCTACCGCAGTGCAGGAAGAAGGCCAGTGCAAGCGGTACAGGCCGCCCTCACTGCGGCCGGAGCTCCCGGGGCCGGTCCCAGTGGCGAGGTGACGATCGACCAGGCTCGCAAGGCCGTTGCCCGAGCCCGAGCCCAACAGCTCATCCCGCCAGCCGCCAAGAAGGGAAAGCCCTAATGTCCGAGAGGATGCGCGACGGGATCATCCAGCGCGGCACCACCTGGTCCTACGTCGTCCGCGAGCGCGACCCGCAGACCGGCAAGACCAAGCCGCGCTGGGTAGGGGGCTTCCCCACTCGGGCCGCCGCAAGGAAGGCCCGGGACACCGCCCGGCACCAGGTCAACCGCGGCACCTACGTGGCCCCGCAGTCGATGACCGTCGGCAACTATCTAGATCGCTGGGTCGAGGCCCACGCCGTCGAGCTCAAGCCGTCGACGGCCAAGTCCTACCGGGACAACATCGGCCGGTACCTCAAGCCGGCCCTGGGGCACGAGCGGATCCAGTCCCTATCGCCCTCCCGGCTCTCGCTGCTCTTCAAGGACCTCTACGAGCACGGGGGCAAGGACGGCAAGCCGCTGTCGCCGCGGACGGTGGAGTTCGCAAGGGCAGTGCTCCGCCGGGCCATGCAGGATGCCGTCCTGGACCGTCTCCTCGAGGTCAACCCGGTGGTCGGGACGAAGCGGCCGAAGGTGCTCAAGCCGAAGCACTCCACCTGGACCGGCGCGCAGCTGCGCTGCTTCCTCGACGGTCTCGACGCCCAAGACCGGTGGGCGCCGCTGTGGGGCCTCGCGGCAGCCACGGGAATGCGTCGCGGCGAGTTGATGGCGCTGCGCTGGGCTGACGTGGACCTGGAGGCCGGCGTGGTGCACGTCGAGCGCTCTGTGACGCAGGTGCACCAGCAGCGCGCCTACGTGACGCCGAAGAACCACGAGCGGCGGGACGTGACGCTCGACGGGCACACGGTCGTCACGTTGCGGGCATGGCGCAAGACGCAGCTGGGGGAGCGGCTGGCATGGGGCGCGGCCTACCAGGGGGACGAAGACCTCCTCTTCACCTGGGAAGACGGCCGTCCGGTGCTGCCCGACTTTGTGACCAAGGCGTTCAGCGCTTTGACCGCGCGGACTGAGGGAGTGCCGCGCCTGGTGCTGCACGAGCTGCGACACACCCACGCGACGATGCTGCTGCGCGACGGCGTCCCAGTGCACGTCGTGGCCAAGCGGCTCGGTCACAAGGACCCCAGCGTGACGTTGAACGTCTACGCCGACGCCATTCCGGACGACGACGGTCGGGCTGTCGAGACCTTCTCCAAGGCGGTGTGGGGCGCATGACGCAAGAAGAGAACGTTCGCTCGCTGGCCGATCTGGGCCGGGTGACGGCTGCTGCCCTGCGGGGTCAGGGCAGCCCTTACTTAACCACGGGGGATATCGACTCGGAGACAGCTCCGATCGCCGAGGCGCTGGCGAGGATGTGCGAGCGCGGATACGTGACCACCTGCTCCCAGCCGGCATACTCCTCCCCGGACGGGATGGGCCATGGAAGAGCCTTCGTCACCGGGCTGTGCAATGAGGAGGTCGCGTGCGTCATCCAGGCCGCGACCGTCGGCACGGACTTGGTCGCCATCCTGCATCCCCCGGGCGCCGAGCATTGGGCCACCGTCCTGGTTGGAACCATGCCCGAGCCTGATCCACCGTTGTCTCTTGGAAGAGCGTGTGCGGACGAGGACGCGGATAGCTATGGCGAGTACTTCTCAGAGGAGCTCGCCGAGGCGGTCCGGGAGGCTTGGATGGTGGAGGTCTTCGATGCTCACTGGGGGCGCGACGACTTGCTTTGGTCCTCCCTGTTGCGGGCTTTGACGGGAGGTCACGATGCGGCCTGTTAGCAAATCCGTAGCATCGGCTCTGATCGAGAGGGCGAATCACAGCCTTGAACAAGGCGCTGACCTGCGGAAACGTTGGTGGGGCAGGTGGGGCTTGAACCCACGACCGACGGATTATGAGTCTTCTGGAGGGACTTCGCGCTAGTTCCCGGTGTAGCGTGAAACACCCTCTGACCTGCAGGTTTATAGGTTCTCGCTTCGCGCTCATTCTCGTCCGTGACGGCTGCTTCTCGTCTTCTTGCGGACTAGATGCGGACTAGATCCCCGTCTCAGCAACCCTCTGACGGTATGGATCCGCCTTCATCGTCTCATCCGGACCAGGCGCGAACGACGCTCTCAGCCGCTCGTTTCGGTTATCGAACGCACGGCCCAACGGAACAACGGGCAAGTCGTCTGCGACCTCCTGGATGGCCAGGAGGTCGACGGGGTTGGGCGGCTCGTCGTCACCACAGGCTCGGTGCGCCCGTCTGCATCCCACCCCGCACGTCCTCTCAACCGTTGGTCTCTTGGGCGCGAGCTTGATGTACGAGCACGTGACGTTGGTGACGCCGTCGATTCGGTGGGTGGGTGGCTGGTTCCCCGGCGGCGGCGTGGGGCCGATAGTAGTTGTAGTGCAACTTCCAGACCTCGATCGCTCCCGGCAGGTCCGCGAGGGCGGGTACGACCTTGGCGAACGGCTCTCGATGTCACTCACGTCGACCCGCGTCGAGCTCGTTGCTCTTCTGAGGTAAACGGGCGGGCGGGCGTCGAGCAGCTCTTCGGCGAGTATCCGCTGATGCTGGCCGATGTGGGGGGCGGCGCGGGCGAAGGCGGCCGACCGCTGGGCGGAGCCGTTGTCGGTGACCACGCGGGTGACGGTGGTGATGGCGTGGGCGGCGGACCAGGCCCGAGCTCGGCCCAGAAGCGGACTGCGGTCTCGGCCATCTCGCCCGGCAGGCGCTCGGGGTAAGCCAGCTCGGGGAACAGCGGAGTTCAGGTACACGCCGGCGGTCTTGCCCGGTCGGCGGCGCGGTGCGGGTGCTGGCCGTTCATCGACGCGCGCCAGTGGCGGTCGCGGCAACGCGTCATCGAACATCGATCGCAAGCGCCCTTCTGACGGGGGGCTATGTCGTAGCCGCAGCGCGTCGCTGCCCTCCGGACGGGAGCTCGCGCAATAGGGTCACAAAGTGACCTTCGAGCGTGGACAGCGCGTGCGGATCCCGCACCGCTCCGACCTGCCCGGGCACGTCCTAATCGAGATGGCGAACCAGGTCGATGACGGCTGGCTGCTGTTCGTGGAGCAGGCCAAAGGCTCGTTCGCGAAGGTCGAACTCACGGCCGCGCAGGCCCAGGCGTGCGAGGTCCTCACCGAGGACGGCGCCGGCAACTCGGCGGCGCTGCTCGCCGGGCTGTGGACGGCGTGGATGCGCGCCGCCGGCTCGGGTGCCCGGTCGGCGGTCCTAGCGTCAACGCCGCTGCGGCCGTACGCCCACCAGATGAATGCCGTGTACGGCGCGATGCTCCCGCAGCCTCGGCTTCGGTTCCTGCTCGCGGATGAACCTGGCACCGGCAAGACGATCATGGCGGGGCTGTATCTGCGGGAGATGCAACGCCTCGGGTTCGTGCGCCGCGCGCTGATCGTGGTCCCCGCGCACCTGGTGACTAAGTGGCAGGCCGACTTCGAGCGGTTCTTCGGCGGCGGACTGAGGGCCATCACCGCTCAGACGATCCGCGAGCACGGCCTGGAGAGCGACCACGACCTGTGGATCGTGAGCCTGGACCTGCTCTCGGTGAACGGCCTGGTCCAGGACGCCGTCCACCCGGACCGGATGGGCTGGGACGCCGTCGTCTTCGACGAGGCCCACCGACTCACCCCGACGGCCGCTGGGTACTACCAGGCCGGGCAGATGCTCGCCCTAAACACCCCGCGCGCGCTCCTGATGACCGCGACGCCGCACCGGGGCAAGGAGTGGCTGTTCCGGGCGCTCCTGCACCTGGTCGACCCAGAGGTCTACCCGGCGGTCGAGAGCAACAAGGAGCCGTCCCGGAGCGTCAAGCCAGGGCGGGTGCACTTCCTGCGCCGGATGAAGGAAGACCTCGTCGACTTCGACGGCGAAACCAAGCTCTTCAAGGGCCGGCACGCGGAGAACCAGAGCGTCGCGCTCTCGCCGGTCGAGGCCGAGTTCTACAACGAGGCCCTGGACCTGGTTGACCGATACTTCCCCGCCATCGCCGTACCACTCGGAAAGATGGTCTACGGCAAGCGCGCCGCCTCGAGCCTGTACGCGCTCGCGGAGACCCTCAAGCGCCGCCGGGACGGCATGGGCACGGTCATGCCGTCCGTGGCCGCGCACGACGCCGACCCGGACGGCGAGGACGGACCGAAGGCCGACGAGGCAAGGGTCATCCACGAAGGTTCGAAGTCCGCGAAGGTCGAGCGCAGGGAGATCGACGCGCTTCTAAAGCGGCTAGAGCCGCTCGTCTCGGACATGAACCTGCCGGTCAGCAAGTGGGACCCGCTCGCCCTGACATGCCTGGGCCGGAACGGCGTAAAGCCCGGGAACGGCGAGCAGGCGGTCGTGTTCACCGAGTACGCCGACACCGCCGACTGGCTCGTCCAGAAGCTTCTGCACGCCGGGTACACCGCCCGCCGGTATAGCGGCCGCGACAACCACCACACCCGCGACGACACCCGCGACGCGTTCACCCGCCGGGACTTCCAGATCCTCGTCAGCACCGACGCCGGCAACGAAGGCATCGACCTGCAGACCGCGCACGTCCTTGTCAACTACGACATCCCTTGGTCACTCGTACGCCTCGAACAGCGGATGGGCCGTATCCACCGGGTGGGCCAGACCCGCGATGTCGAGCTCTATAACCTCATCGCGACCGACACCCGCGAGGGCGAGGTGCTGGAGGTCCTGCTCGGGAACTTTGTCACCGCCGCGAACCAGCTCGAAGGGCGGATGTTCGACAGCCTCAGTCTCGTCGGCGAGCTCGTCGGTCTCGCGGACGAGGACCTCAGCCGGGT
>JAABUN010004290.1_pt1 | contig 19787 bp, 27 predicted proteins | sample 5559311 | NCBI WGS metagenome assembly JAABUN01 (sample SAMN10711877, study PRJNA513370) | rock metagenome | isolation source: Antarctica rocks | place: Antarctica: Victoria Land, Siegfried Peak sud
AAATGGACTCCACAAAGGCGTTTAAATTCCTTGGAGTTGAGGTTTTTTAACTGTTCGTAGGTCATAGCGTTCCTCCCTATCACCTACTTGTGCCATCTTTTTCCTATTCATGCAAGAGGTCTAATAAATCGTTCTTTGGTTTAGCTGGCACTTGATTTGTTAAGGCATGACAAGTCTCTAACTGAGCTTTAAAAGCGCGTCTCTCTACTTCAAAAGTTGCCCCATTCACTCCTCGTGCTGCATATTTGAGCGGCAACGAATGCAAAGGGTTGTTGTTTGCGTCTAGGAAAAATACGAGATACAATCGCTCAGTTCTGATGTTTTTGTCATCTTTCAATGCTGCATCATACAGTCCAATAATTGCTCTTTTCCGTTACTGTTCTGAAGCCTCAACATCATACTGGTACAGGTCTGTCTTGGGACAAACTAGCATCCGGGGATTAGGGATTAGCACACCTTGCTCAACTTCCCCAGAGAGAAAGGTATGACTGATTAGCTGAGACTCATCAAAGTCGATCCAGCCGCACTTTGCCATCGTGCTGATGGGGATGAAATAACCGCAGTGTAGTTGGTCGTTCAATACAATTACTGTTGGGAGGGTGGCATTTTTATCAATAAATTCATCGCTGACAAACTGATCTCGTTCAATGTCGTTTATCATTGTTTTATTCCTTGTTGATTCGAGTGTAAATTTGCACTTTTGTTGACTGTCTCTCATGCTTGAAAGCTGTTCAATTTCTGGTACGTTGTTAATAAAAAGCATCCATAGCAGAGCTACCTGGAAAAAGAATTTTTCTTTCCAAGTAGTTGATGCTGTTGATACTTTTAATTCTTGGTTGAGGCTAGGGTTTAATTTCTATCCTCAATCAAGAGTTAAATCTCCTTTTTTCTCATCGATAAAGTGCAATAAGGTGATTTGAAAATGAAGTACGTTTGATTATGCACATAAGCCCAGTAGTGATACTTTCAAAACTTGACCGGACGAAAAATAGCAACAATTTTCTATTGAGGCAAAGTGATAATAACTTTGTCTTCATATTATTTTCTGCTGCCCAAAACGCTTGCTATCATTTCTAGTGGAGGTAACTGCACCTGGCTGTAAGTCCTCTTTTGCGATGGTTGTACTGAAGCAAAGCTACAGGTAACTTCGATGCGGCGATCGGCTAATAACTGTACGGGAATCGAAGCAGCTAAATTGTTAGCCATCTGTTGACACTTGAATAGCTCGATATCTTCACTGATAACGTCAAATTCCAAGATAATCTTGTGGAAGTGTCGTTTTTCAATCTTTCTACGTTCAAAATCCATAGTTGTTTGCCTTCCTTTGACTTTCTCGCCTCTACTTTAACTAGCTCTAAAAGTTTTCCTCGTCGTCTTCGTCGCCCCATCCAATCCCCTCAAAAGTCTCTCTAACCCCCGCAGAAATGGCGTTGGCAAATCCCTCAATTTCCTGACAACAGGTTCCAACTTCTTCTGCGCTAACGCCTTCGTCACCGAGCATTTTTTCTAACTCGGCAATGGCATTAGTCAGCAATATAAAATTGGGTTCGACGCTGGAATTAAGTTGTTTTGATTCTTGGACTTGATTAAACTTCATCTACTTTTTCCTCACTGACGGTTTATAGCTTTTTATAGTGCTGTTGCAACTTTGACTTAATCTCAGCCAAAATTTGCTCTTTACGCTGCTCAAATTCCTTATGAAGATACCGCTCAGTCCACAGATAAACTTTAGGTGGAATGTAACATCTAGATGCGTCTTCTGCGTCTAACGGGTCATAGAGAAGATCTAAGTAGTCATCCACTTCCCAGGAAATGAAGTAGCGTTTGGGATATTTACGAATAGACAGTGTGACATCTGGCTCATTGCCTGCGTCTATTTCATCTTCGTCAGCTTCAATGAAGTTCGAGAATTTTTCTTCTTGATAAGGTATTTGGTTTGTATCGAAAAGAATTTGGGTCATCTACTTTTTCCTCAATAATTTATTGCTGACAGGTTTAACCTGTCAGCTAGGTATCTAGTAGCTACTTCGCCATTGCAATTTCTTTCCAGCGTGAAGCAGGCAAGGACAGCACTCGGCTACCATCCCGCTCTAAAGCCGTCGCCCTTTTGTAGTCCTCTAGGTCTTGGCTAGTGCGTGTGATCGCATTGAGTAAGCCGTAAGCGCTCAATTCCCCTCCTTGGATTAGGTGCTGCAACACTCCCGAACTTTCCTCGCTGTTATACCCAAAGTGCTGCGTTAGCAACTCTACAGACTTCACGGGATTACCCTCTATCTTGCGCTCTGTGGCTTCTTTCATCCGGTCAACAATTGTCGCAAACTTGGTGATGTCTACTGCTGCCCTTACGGTGTCTTGCACCTTCAGGAAAAATGCTCTATCGTCTGCTTTAATGGTTTCGTCTCGGAACAACTCGTAAGCCTCGCCTTCTTCAGCATTGCGCCCGACATGGTAGCGTTTCTGGGAGTGATCTTGAGCAATCATGCCGTTGGTACAAATTAACCTGTAGATTAGTGGCTCTACCTTCAGCGAACCCATCCCTACCTCGGAGTTTGAAATCCCTATCCCAGCTTGCACTACATCGTTCTTTTTAACTTCTAGCTCCAAGCGCTCGTTGATGACTTTAATATACATTCTTGACTCAGTAAGCTCGGTGCTGACAATCTTTAACCCTTCACCCATTTCCTTTAATACTGGCAGGACTGCTTCGGCTAAATCGTAGTTGTCTAAGCGTCGGTAGCGATCGCTCAAGAATGCTCTCATCTGACCGTCTAACGTCCGCAGCATCCGTCGCTCTAGTTTTTGTTGGAACCATTCGTTAACGTTCGCTGCTAGTAGTTCTGGAGCAGAAAATCGCATCCGTTGGTAGTACTTAGTGGGAATATCTAACCGTGCGGCTATTTGGGTGTGTGCGCCATCAGTAACGGATAAAGGAGCGTTGTCTTCCAAGGTAATTTCCGCCTTGTCGTTCATTTCTAAGACTTCGGTACTGGCGATAAAGTCTTTCTTCGTTTCGGATTGTCTTTCGAGTTCTATTGCTAGTTCGGTTAATGTCTTGCCTGCTTTCACTGTTCTAAATCCTTGTGAGTAATGATGAGTAGTGATAATAAAGTTAAAGCGCTTGTAAGTTAGTAGGAGATCGCGCTCTAACTCTCGCAATGTTTGTGTTTAGTCAGCGTAGGAGGCTAAAACTCGTTCTCGATGCTCCTGCCAAAACTTCTCTGAGGCAAGATACTTCTGTCCCACTCTTTCGGCTTCCTCGTGGTCAAAGGCTCGACCAATAGCGCGGTCGCCTACCCAAACTATGTACCACTGCCACGTTTGGTTATAAGTTACTGACCAAGTACGGGGTTTAGGAGGAGTTGGTGTAGTGGGTTTTGTTTGCCCTTTATAGCCTTCTACATACCCTTTGGAATACTCGCACTCGGCTTCTGTATAAAGTGGAATTAATTTTGCGGTTGCGTCTAGTCGCCCATGATTACAGGCTTGCTCAAACTCGGTTCGTGGAGGGGGTAGCAAGTCATCTTCTTCCCTATCGAGTACCCATTCTTCCGTATAACAGGAAGCATTTGTAGGCTTAACTTTTAACCACACTCGACCATCAGTATACACATCTTTATTTATCACCTCCATTACAGGGGTAAAGGGAGCATGGACAATATCGCCAATATTTGCTTTTGTCGTGGCTCTATCCCATATTTTAGGGCTAGATACTTGAACTAATTGCTCGTCTTGAGTTAGTAAAGCTTCGGGTGTCTGTAACATTGGTTTAGAATGTCCTTAAGTATTTGATGTTTCGCCCCAGTTAGCTAGTAACTACTGGGGCTTTTTGTTTGGTCTTAGTCTTAATTCCATCCACCAGGGCATCTCTAATCAGCGTTCATCCCTTCCGGGCTACCTGGCTTGTCTCTCATCTGGTGGTATCTCCCGTAGAAGGTCTTCCAGTTCCCCTGTCGTCAAGCCAACAGCAACCTTATTTCTTTGTTTGAACTTTTGAATCGGTCGTTGAATGGAAGTGCAACTCTTTATTTTTTGTTCTCGGTGAGGCGGCTTGCTTTCCTCATCCATATTTATACTATAGCGTTATAACGAAATAGTAACAAGTGTTTTGGCGAATGTTTTACACTTTTTAACAAACTAAATATGTTCTACAACGAAAAAAAGAGCTCGCACTAGCGCTATAATAGCCATATTCCTAGCGTTGTAGTGAAATAGGAGGTGGTCTATATTGCAATGCACGCACCCGTTGATGAAAAAAGAAATATTAGAGGAACGTTTAAAAGAGCTTGGCTGGAGCGCTTACAAGTTGGCGCAAGAAGTTAGTAAGCTTAGATCGCAAGAAGAGGAACAAGAAAAAAAAGTTACTAGCTTTGTTAGTTCTGTAAGACAGGCTTTAGACAAGCCCGACAACTCAAGCCTCAAAACTATTGAGACTCTAATCAAAGCTTTAGATGGAGAAATTATTATCCGTTGGAAAGAAAGAAAAGAAATTGTAATAGGTGAAAGGGAAGTAAGAATCGAATGAAAAGTAACAACATTTTAATTTCATTGATATATGAGGAAAATGCTTATGCAAATAACATTTTCTTTTCCAATTAGCTTCTTTCTCATACATTCAAACTTAAACAAGTAACGATCGCTTAACTCTTCCCGGAGACACGATCGCCACTTGTACCACAACCTAAACCATTAATCCATATAGGTCATGGCAATCACAATCGTATCCGACTCTGTACTAATAGAGTCAAAATCAGCCCGCGATCATCAGCTAGAGCGTATTTCACCGGAACGCGCTCTAGAAATTCTCAATAAAGCAAAAGCACTACTTGTTGCTCTCTGGCAAGGAACTGGAGTAACAACTACTGAGGAAATAGCCCATTACTTTGAAGTTGAATCATCTGTCGTTCGCCATGCTAGTAAACAGCACAGAGATGAACTACTTAAAGACGGGTGGCGTGAAGTTAAAGGTCAAGAAAACTTAAAAAGCTTACGCAGTAACGGTTGTGAAGTCTTCTCACTACCAGAAGCTACGACAAGAATAGCTATTTGGACTCCCCGCGCTGCCTTACGATTGGCAATGGTTCTGAGAGATTCTGCTGTTGCCAAAGCAGTGAGAACTAGCTTGCTAGATGCAGTTGAACAAGTCATCCCTGCCCAAGCCCAAGAAATAGAACGCCTAAAGCTCGAACTTGAACTAGCCCGCGCCCAAGAATCCACCGCTCGTACTCAAGAGCGACTAATGCAAGCAACTGGTGCGATCGCTAACCTTCACGGTACGGGTATGGTAGCGCTAATTCTGGGCAAGCCTGATGCAATCCTTACCCACACTGAAGTGATTGAGAAGACTATTGCTGTCGATCCTAAGACCGGACGAGTCCTTGCCCAAAGCGACGGTCTGACCATAGGCTACCTAACTAAACGCTTGGGCTTCAAAAACAACGAGCAAACTTGGCAGTGGCTTAATTCAGTGCAGCTAGGGAAAGATTCTGGTGCTTGGTCAAAAGAATTAACGGCTCACCCTACCCTGAAACTGCCTCGGCAGATTCTACCGCAAATTCAGCGCTTGTTTGCTTACCAGGTGGGCAATCGTCAGCTTTTGTTTGGGGAAGGTGGCGGAAGATGAGACAACAAACCCCTTTCTTTTCCCAGTAGCTTCTTCTCTTTTGTTGCTCGCACACTTTGTATTATCTGTCAACTTTAGAGGTACAGATAGCTCTTGCTTTGGCGATTTGAGGTGTTCGACTTTAGTTGTGTAAGGAAAATACAACTTTACACTATCTGACTACCTTTTCCTTCCTAATCTTTCTCAGCCAAAATTGTCATCCCTAACGATTTTTGTAATCAAAGATGACTAATAAAGTTTTCGCTCTCAGTAAATTAATCCCGGAGTTTACATTAAAATGCCTTCAAGATTCCCCCAGCAACCTGCCAATTTCAAAGCTCAAGAATTTGATTATGCTGCTTTAAACAGTGAAACTCAAATCGTCGTGCAGCAACGTACCAGTGAAATTAGGAGCCTGCTGCGCCGTACTGCTCAAGATATTTTTGACGTTGGGCAAAAACTGATTGAAGTTAAAGCGCAATTAGGACACGGACATTTCCGTGCTTGGCTCAATACTGAGTTTGACTGGAGTATTTGGACAGCAACCAAATTTATGCAAGTGGCTGATAAATTTAAATGTGTTAAATTCTCACATTTGGATATTGCGCCCTCGGCTTTGTATGAACTAGCGGCTCCTTCCACTCCGGATTCTGTACGCTGTGAAGCTATAGAACGTGCTATTCAGGGCGAAACAATCACTCACTCACTAGCTAAAGCGATTAAGGCTGAAATGAGCGCGCTTAGTGAGCAGGAGCCAGTTAGCCTACAGGCTGAGTCTGTCACTATTGACGTTAGTGCCGAAGCTATGGCTGAAGAATCTTTTACAGCACCAGAGCCGAGTGACAGAGTAGAGGCGTAAATAATCCCAGATGAAAAGGAGCAGGCTGTACCACTAATAGAGAGCAGCAAACGAGCATCGACACTTCCTGACTCTTTAGATATCGATCCAGATTTCCTTTGTACAGCGTTGTTAAGGAATGTAGAATCTCTGAGCCACGAGCAGATTAATATCTTGTGGCAAGAGTTAGCACACCGTACTGACTTTGAGGAACTAACCTTACAAAACTTGTCTGACTCTTTCCTCAAGCGTTTAACTGCTGCCGCCCTAGAAGAACTCAACAAACGTCAATAGCTAAACAATTGCTACAACAAAATCATATCGGTGGAAGCCGCAACAATATTTCCATGTTTTTGACCCATTTATTATGTCTAACCTAGTAAGTCTATTTTCCTATACTGGTGCAGTAGTAGCTAAAATTAAAGGTACGTTATCTTATGCCCTAGTAATTCCCATGCCAGCTTCTAATTCGTTGTCACCTAAGCAACGGTTTGATTACACCATTCTTGAGCCAGAGACTTATCAGTTTGTTAAAGCGCAGACCGGAGAAATTCGGGCGTTGATGAAACTGAGTTTTGAAAGCATTATTCAGATTGGGCAGAAACTCAAACTCGTTAAACAGCATCTAGGACACGGACACTTCCGCACCTGGTTAGAATCGGAGTTTGAGTGGGGAACTTGGACGGCAACTAAGTTTATGCAAGTTGCTGAACGATTTGAGGAGACGAGCTTCTCTGGGCTAGATATTGCACCTTCTGCTCTTTATGAACTAGCTGCACCTTCAACTCCTAAAGCTGCCCGCGATGAAGCGCTTGCTCGTGCTGCCTCCGGTGAATCCATTAACTATACTACGGCTAAAGCACTCAGGCAGAAATATATTCCCCAGGCTACCAAGACTAAAGCCGAGGCAGTTACGGGGTTAGCTCCTCAATCAAAACCGACAGTAGCGTTACCCCCAGGCTCTAGTTCCAAACTTGAAATTGTCGCAATCCGTTCGGCAGCACCTACTGCTCCAGCTAATTCTGAGACTTCTAGGTTAATTGCTCCTCACCTCCCCCAAGTGCCTCCATCCCTACAACCAACTTCTCCTATTTCTGTGGCGGATGAGTCTGGCGCTTTGTGGCAACTAGGGGGACGACATCTACTCTATGGCGGCGACCCTAATTCTGCCCAATTCTTGCAGCGAGTCCCAGAAAAGGTGAGTCTAATGTTTGGGTTTCCACCGACACTGGAATGGCATAGCACGATTCGAGCTAAAACACGAATTATTACTGAGGAGTATTTACCTCAAGGCAAAGATGTGAGATTATGGGAAGATATGCTAGAAACAAGCATATTACTCTACTCCAAGATTGGAGAATTGGTAGTTAGTTGCTTTGTACCTTCCCCAGAATTGCTTTCAATTATTAATCGCCAAGACCGCCAGGGTCTATTCGCCGAGCCAGACCCAAGGCGGGTGAATGCCATCATCTCTAATTGGAAGAAAGCAGGATTGAAAGCAGAGCGTTTAAGCTAAAAAAGGTGAATGAAAGCTGGGCTCTCATTTTCTTAAAAATTACCCCTTTGGTACTTGACAAATGTTCAATTATACACAGCCAAGACAAATATATAAAATTCTTTCATTGGGTTCAGCTTTGGCTGCTAAATCCCGTATAATATTCACAATTGAATAAGCTTCGTTGGTAGGGAAAGTCTGTCGGCAAACAGACTATATCTTCCGCCACCGAAGGCTCCGACCAAATCACCATTCACCTGGAGGTCAGAACGTCAATGCTCTTAGTAGTATTGTGCATCTTTAGTGTGCCTTTTGGCAAGTTATTTTCTAAAATAATTTCAAATTCTTTCGATTCTCATACCTTAAATAACGGCAGCTTAGGCATTACAGCCCCTACAGCTACTTTCAAATTTGAGGGGGTAGCTTTATGATTGCTGCCGTCAAGGAAAAAAGTGAGTTAAGCCTGTTTGTCAAGCGTGAAATAGACGACTACGGGCTAGACCCTTATGAATTTCGGATCTACGCCCGGATAACTCGCCGCGCTGGTAAGAGTGAAGCGTGGGAAAGCGTTAATAACATGGCTAGTGCTTGCTGTATGAGCTTAAGTAGAGCAAGGAGAGCATTACACTTGCTGAGACTGGCTAAGTTAATCGAAAGTATTGAACGACCAGGCTACAGTACCCTTTATCGTTTGAACCCTCACCAGAAGTGGGTGGAGAGCGATCGCTTGCAGGAACTTCGTTCGTTTATTAATTTACGGGCTAAGTCACCCACCCCTATCAGATGTGATAGGGGTACTAGAAATGATAGCCCTATCACATTTAGTAGTACCCCCTTATCAGATGTGATACCCCTACCCCTATCAGAAGTGATAGATGAAGGTATTCCCTGTGAAGGTATTTCCTTTAAGGTACTCCCCCAATCCCCCCTTACCCCCCAAAGGGAAAAAATGGGGCAGGGGCAGGAAAGGGAAATAAGAAAAGAAAGCTTGAACTCAACGAGTCCAAATAATTTGCTGTACTTATCCCAACAACTTGCCCAATCCCTGACTGATGCTCTGAAACCAGTTTTAGAGTCATTTGTAACTGAAACAAGATCGGTTCTGTTGGAAATAAAGGAGCGATCACCCTTTACAAGTCAAAGCGATCCTAAATCTCACCCCAGGGGGCGAACTAAAAGCTCTCCAACTAGCTCAGATAGTACGTGCTTAAGCAAACAGGAAACTGCAAAAACGCTAGAAGAATTGGCAAGATTGGTTTCTGAACCTGTAGATAGTTTGTATCTCAATTCCAATTTAACTAATGCGCTATCGGAATACCCAGATAACGTAGAGCCAACAATGCTTTATTTCAAGCAAGCAGTGGCTACTTGGAAAAAAAGACCGGGTTTGGGTTTATTTATCTCAGCGTTGAAAAAGGGACTAAAACCGAGTCCAACTGCACCTGGAGGTGGGTGGGGAGATTGGGCAAATGAAGCAACTAAACGCCGATTAATGCAATACTCGCAGTCCTATGATGGGGATATTATGGTGCATTTTGCGAGCGGCATCCAAAAGCTGTGGAGTGAAGTACGGCATCTTGATTGGGCAGAAATTGAGGCATTGGTTGCTAACCCAGTTTCTGGGGATTGTGCCTAGAAAGCTTTTGATGAGTAAGTTTAACCTGCTAATTTCCTCCCCACAAATTTACCAAAACTATGATTAGCGTCACTGAAGAAATATCCTTGTTGACACGGCAAGAACAATCACTGCATACAAGCTTGGACAACTTGCGTGGGCAAAAAAGTAAAGTTAAAGAACATAAGCAACTTGAGAAAGAATTGGCAGTGGTTTTGCGTAAGCGCCAAAATTTGCAGGCATGGGCTGTTTTTGAAGTGGGGATGCCCGTCCACCGCCTCAATTCGAGAAAGCTTGGAATCGTAAAAGAGTTAAAAATCACGCCTGGGGGTATGAGAGAAGTTTGGGTGAGTTGGGATGGCTTGCTGCAAATTCCCGAACAGCCGAACTTATTGCAGATTGATAGATTTGCAATGGGTCAAATTATTGCCAAGGGCGATCGCATAGTTATTGGTAATGGTCACGAATTAAGCGGTAAAACCTTCACTGTAGAACGGCTACTAGCGTGTGGTGCAGTAGAGACTACTGAGGAGCAAATTTTTGAGCGCTCCGATTGGCAAAAAATTGAAGAAGCTTTTCAAGAACCTGTACAGATTGAGATTAAACAGGATGAGGATTTAATAGATAACGGTTATTTTACCCAGGAATTCCAAATGGTTACTAAATCCATAGAAGCAAAAACTTTAGGGAGGGAGGTTTTCTACCCCAGAGTTTTTCAAGAAGAATTAGGTAATAAAACGCCAGAAACAACTGTTACAGCTAATACCACTGTCATTCAAGTCGAAGAGTTAACTGAAGATGAGGAAAAAGAGCGGCATCGGTTGGAATTAAAAGTAGAACGAGCATTCTATGAAGCAGGAACAGCGTTACGAGAACTTAGAGATGGGCGGTTTTATCGCTCTACTCATAAAACTTTTGAGGAATATGTAAAAGATAGATTTGGTTACAACCGTATTTCTGCTCATTACAGAATTGCTGCTGTTGAAGTTATTGATAATTTGTTAACCAATGGTGAACAAATCTTACCTACTTCAGAACGGCAAGTCCGAGACTTAGCAGCATTAAAACCTGATATCCAACGTCAAGTATGGCAACAAGCAGTAGAGCAAGCTGACGGTAAAGTACCTACAGGTCGCATTGTCAAAGGCATTGTCGAACGCCTGAAAGAAAAATCACTCATCAAAGCAAGCGACTTTTGCCAAATCGGTGATGTATTTACCCTGACTCGATTAGAAGGAAGAGATCGCAAATACAACGGCTGCTGGGCGATCGCAAACGAGCTAAGGGACTTTACAATAGCTGTTGACGTTCACGATACTATCCTTGCTGTGAAACCAGATAACCTTAATCCCATTGATTTACCCGATGTTCGCCGTCAACTACCAGTGACTCTTCGACGAATTCGGCGGTTACGAGAAACTGGCTTGTTGTCTCGTTGTGCATATACAATTTTGGAATCTTTAGGACGACAGACGTATTTAGACGATTTTGAAGCTCAATTGTTGATTTTCATGGAGCAGCGTTATGGAATTGAAAATTGAGACAAACCAAGCTCAACATAGAAACAAAGCAATTATCTATCAGGCAATCGGTTGGGTTACGGGCAATTATCAGCCGAGTGCGGACAATCCAGATTGCGGGGTGCTAGTCACCCAGGACGGTCTTGCTGTCCCTGCACAACTGAAAGGGCGCTTGCATCATCAACATGAAAAGAAGTTTCCTAACTACACCACAAAGGCAGATTTGCTCCCAGAGAATGTTTTATGGACAGTTTACCCAAGCACGGAGCCACTAAGGCTTCAACTGGTGAATATTAACACGCTACAATCTTTAGGCTCTGATTCTACTAAGCTAAAGAGAGAAAATCAAAGAATTGTTGATGTATTCAGGCTAGTAGGGCAAATTGAGTCCGTGGCAGACGGAAGTATCACTATCCTTATTCGGCGGAACGAACAGCCACGTAAAGGTAAAGAGGATGCTTCCGAATATCAACCCTTTGTCTTACAAGTTAAGGGTAGTTTGCCTGCCGAATCTGTAGGGCAAATTTGGGAATTAAATGTACAAAGGCAAGAAACAACACTGGTTTTGAGTAAGGGCTATTTTGTTCGTCGTTCATTAGGAAAGCCTAAGCTAATAGACCAAAAGCAAGAAATCGATTCTAGAAAGACAAAGGCTGCAACCGATGTACTACCACCATTGAAGAAAGCAGCTAAAGGACAATCATCAGTACAGGCTCCAATACAGCAGGAAGGAGCAACCAATCCCCAACCAGGAGACTGTGCTGCAAAGAGCGCACCACCCCAAACTTTTGCTCAAGAAACAACTTCAACAGCTTCTACCATTGCAAGCAATAGTCTAACTAAGGGCAAAATGGAAGTAGTCGTTAAAGTCACTGAGTTTCCTGATGATATAAAAACTGTGGACAAAGGCTGTAAAGAATTTGCCGTAGATACAGGTGCGGCGATAGTTACAATTAGCGTTAAACCCAAAGCTTTCCGCTTACTTGAGCAAGCACAGCAGACCTATCCAGCTTGGATAGCTGCTATATCTGGTCAAATCAGCGAACAGACGGCAACAGGATTTAGATTAGAGTCGCCTGCTATACAAGTTTTTGAGCGTAGAACTAAAGATAGCTCTCCAAACAAAGAAGACACAAGCCGAAACAAATCTGAGTCACCACAGGCATCGGTGTCTCAACCACCGTTAACAGTAATAACTACAGCACCGCCGCACAATTTAAAACACCATAAAGCAGCAGTTACTGTGCTACACGAGCCTTCATCAACGGCTGAGATTATTCCAGCATCAAAATAGCCTAGTTTTACTGTGAAAGTTAATGAGCGAGGATTCCTCGGTCACAATAGTGTAATCCTTACTAAAAGAGTGCTGACAATTGATGGTAAACCTGTGGCTCAAGGAAAATTGGCTATCGCTGAGGGAAAGCCTTGTATGATGAGTGCGGATGGATCTGTGACGCACGGAAATAATCAAACAGTTCTTATGAGCAAATAAAAAGAGCATCATATCAAAGGAAATCCGCCATGCCTACTCAAGGAAAGCTAGAGTTAACCATCAAAATCAACGAGTTTCCAGCAAACGTACAGACACTGGACAATGGGTCAAAGCAATTTGATATAGACACAGGAGAGCAAATAGTTACTGTTACGCTCAAGCCCAAGGTGTTCAAAAAGCTAGAACAAGCTCAAGAAAACTATCCGATGTGGGTAGCAGCGATCGCCGGGCAGATGGGAGAGAAGACAGAGTCGGGCTTTATACTCAAGGAGCCGAACGTACAGACCTTCGAGAAAAAGCCAAAAGAGCCGAAGGAAGGGGCAACACCCGTTGCTAATGGTGCGATTTAAGTTAGTAGAGCTAATAGCTAGATTCAAATAAGCGTAGTTGAACTATTCTTGGTTCTTGGACGCAGTCGAGATTGGATATGGAGATGCCTAACAGCCGAACACTACGCCCCTCCAGAGAAATTGCTGCTAACAGTTCCTTGACTAGAAGGAAAATTGTTTTTGCTTCCCCAATGGTAGTAAGTAAAGTTTTACTGCGCGTGATTTGCTGAATGTCGGCTTACTTGACTTTCAATGTGATTGTGCGGCCTAGAGTTTGGTGGCTTTCTAGGCGATGCTGGACGGTTTGAGCAATAGTTTCAAGTTCCAGCAGCATTACTTGTAGGTCGTTTAAGTCCTTAGTGAACGAAGTTTCTGCACTAATTGATTTGCGGAGGCGGTTAGGCTCGACTATCCGATTATCCTCGGCTCTAGCAATCAGGTAATAGAATCGTCCCACCTTGCCGAAGTGCCGCACTAAATCAGCTTGGCTGTATTGCTTGAGGTCTGCTCCAGTGTGAATGCCCAGATTGTGCATCTTGGTAGCGGTGACTTGTCCAATACCGTGAAACTTCTCAATCGCCAGGGCGGCGACAAAAGCTGGGGCTTGTTCTGATAAAATAACCGTCAGTCCATTGGGCTTGTTCATGCCTGATGCCATTTTTGCCAGAAACTTGTTTATAGAAACTCCTGCACTTGCCGTTAGATTAGTCTCTGCTAGAATTGCTGCTTTGATTTGTTTAGCGACAGTAGTAGCGTAAAGCAGTCCTAGCTTGTTTTGGGCGACATCCAGATAAGCCTCATCCAGGGCGACAGGTTCTACCAAATCGGTGTAGCGCTTGAAGATAGCGTGAATCTCCGCACTAATGCTGCGGTAGACCTCAAAGCGGGGTGGGACAAAGATAAGGGCGGGGCATTTTTGCAGGGCAAGGTATGAGGGCATGGCAGAATGAATACCAAACTTCCTGGCTTCGTAACTGGCAGCAACGACTACCCCGCGCTCCTGGGGCAATCCACCGACTACAAGTGGTTTACCTCGGTAGCAGGGCTTATCTCGTTGCTCGACCGAGGCATAAAACGCATCGAGATCGACGTGAACAATCTTTCTGTCTCCACTCATATTCATGCCTGAAACTTACTCGCTTAGAGCAACTTTGTCCTTAAACGACTTACCCGCAGCAAAACAAGGAACGCGAGTAGCTGGAATTGTCATAGTTTCACCTGTTTTGGGATTACGCCCAGGAGCGGGCTTGGCGTTCGCGCGGCTCAAAGGAGCCAAAGCCGACAAATGTTACCTTGTTGCCACCATTGACTGCTGCCACGATTTCTTCTACCACTGCCGCAATGGTAGCATCAGCTTCTTTATTACTGATACTGATTTTCTCTTAGATCGCCTCAACTAATTCGCCTTTGTTCATAACATTTTTTCTCTCAACACCATTGCCATTCTATTGTTAGGTGTTAGAGGGTGCAAGCGTAATTCGCATAGGTTAGAGTATTTGTTTTATTCAAAGAATATGGTTAGCATTTCTGCTAGAGACGGTTTAGTCGAAAGGGTGACTGCTTTTAGATAAGCGGATTGTCCAAAAAGTTAGAGAGCAAAGGTTGCTACTACAGATAGTAATATTTTCTGAAGTATTGCCTGTCACTCCACCTCAAAAGCAGCAACTTTTTCTCACTTTCAATCGGCTCATAGCTTGTAACACTTTGTAAACATTAAAGGGCTTGCTTTGGCAAGAATTGAGAACGTCAACGCTTCTTTTTGGGCTGGCGTAGGGGTTTGCGTCCAACTAGCTGCTGCGGGTTTTCATTTTTTGGCAAGTCGTCATAAGAGTATTTCCCGACCTCATACTCAACCGGAGACAGCATTGATAAAGAAGCGACTGCTCCTAATACTTGCGCCTCTGTCACCTCTAAATATTTTTGCAATTGGCTTAAGTCTCTGTGACCCGATAGATATCTCTTGAATAATTCTTAACCCAATTCCAGCATTACTCATGTTTGTCAGAGCAGTGCGCCGAAAACTGTGGGTTGAAACTCCTTCTAACCCCACTAGGCGGCAAGCTTTGCGTAGAATCCTCGCTGCCGAATCTGGGTTAATGTGGCTGCCATCGTAACGACCGGGAAACATATACTTCTGATTCTTGACTAGGCTGTAGCTAGATAAAAGCGCTCTCAGGTCAGCAATCACGGGGATAGTACGGGTGGCTAATTTCCCTTTAGTATTACCCTTGCGAATAATTAAATAAGGTCTAACTCTTGCTCTGGTGTCATAAACGTCCATTACCTGCAAAGTACAGGCTTCATTAATCCGGCAAGCGGTAAACAGGCACACACCAAACAAAGCACGATCTCGGTTGGTGGTCAATCCTTGGTTGAACAACAACCTAATCTCTGCTTGTGTGAGGACTTTGGCTCTGCCATGCCTGTCTATTTTCATGCCCAGTGCCACCTGTCAGTAATATATTTCCAGGCTACACCGTCCATTTCTGTGTGAGGTATAACGCCAGCACTAAGAGCTAAATATTTTTACCTTTGGAGCAGTGTAAGTTTCAAGGGTCTAAGCCTTGGTTAGGACTTCCCGTTTGTTATATTGCGGAATCATTTTCCACTGCTGCTTTGGATATACTGTATTTACCAGCAAGCCCACGATACCATTTCCCCTTTTTTGCCCCAACGGAAAGGACATTCGAGACTCGTTCTCGCGCCTTGCTTCTTAACTCTTTTGGGATTTCCTCTACAAAAATGGCATCTAGTATTGTTGCAATCTCTAATACCTGCTCTAAGTGCTGTTGCATAACTTCAGCGACAGCCTCCGCTAGACTAGCGTTGCTAAAGTCTTCTTTTACGTACTGCTGCCAAGTATCTGCTTCTTTACTTGCCTCCTTGGTGGGTGCGGATTTCTTATTTGACTTGCTGGTAGAAGAAGATAGATTTTTCCTACCTTGTTGCTTTTGGGATTGGGGTGCAGTTTCGGTAGCATCTATCGTTGTATCTTCTAGTTCTGGAGTTGCCACTTTTGGAACAGGGGGTTCTGCTTGTTCTTCAACAACTGGTTTTGGTGTTATTACAGGTGGATGAGCAGCATCTACAGGAGGAAATAGGCTGATAACGTTTTTGAGACTGTGGCGCTTTTCTTGAATCGATTGGAGTTGAGCCGCTAACTCAACTTCAGTCACTGCTAAATCGGCATCAACCTCTAAAAGTTTGGCAACGATGGAATTAGATGTAGGAGAAGAAATGGAGGAGTTTTGCACCGTAAAGAATAACTTGAGTTGAATAAGTGTAAAGTATTACTCACTATCATGCACTTGCTGGTAACAACTATAAAAATGTTATCTGGTAGTTCTAGATGTTTTCGGCAAAGTTCGTAAATGCCAGTGAGAAGGCGCAAGCCAGTAGTTATCGGAAATTTCTGGCAAGCGGGATTTCAACAAGTACGAGCCTAAAAGATAATCAATCGCATTTTCATCGCTGCTGATACCAGAAAAAGCTTTGATTTGGTCAAAAGCAAGCAAAAAAGTCTCCTCACGCTTGCGGTTAATCGCCTGATATTCAAGTTGGGCAAAGGTAGGCATTACTGATGATGTGGCGTAATAATTCCATAATAGACAGCATTCGTGCAGAGACAAATTTGCAGTTTGTAGCAAGAGCGCAGCGCGGTAATATAGCCCAGAACGGCGCAGCATATAAGGATGGACAGGAATTGGCAAGCCAGCTTGTTCGCCAGCGTGTTGAATAATGTGGTGTAGAGAGCGATCGCTTAGTCGTTGTTGTCTTTCGCTCTCTAGTATCCAGTCCGTTTTACTAAGTTGTATTAATTCCTGCAAAATCTTAATTTCCGCAGGACATAAAGGTTGTTGGTTAACTACAATTTGCGGTTGGAGGCGGAGGGATTTAGAACGATTGCGGACGATTAGCAGAGTATTGGCGGTGGAATTGAGGTCGCACCAACGTAACCAGCAGATTTCCGATGGTTGCAGCGCTTGACCGAACAACAGCATAATTAGAGCTTGGTTGCGAATCGGGGCGCGAGTTTGGCGCATTGCCATAATCAGGGCATCGACTTCATGGAGGTAAAGAAACTCACGTTCGCGGCGCTCCCAATTGGGGAGTTTGCGTGGAGGAGGTGTGGTCATAGAACAATTAATTTTTCGCCCGATCACTATCTGTGGTTTTACTGAAAACAATTTTACCTAGAAATGGTAACTAAATAAAGCACAAGCTGATTTTAGATGACAATCTAGTTCTTGGCTTCAACCCCTCTAAGATGACGCTATAGTTACTGGTCTATTAACCTTTATGTACCCAAATTTCCAATTGTAAAACGGCTCTAATTGTTTTGTTTGATATTTCTGTTAAAGTCTGAAGTAATGCCGCTTTGTCTTTCGGCAGCAACGACAGAGCGCTTATCACTGACCAATGACTTGCAATCTTTTTTAGTGCTTTGGCTTGACGCAACTGTTTTGCCAGAGCGGAGAATCAAAAGTCAAAGCGCTGGTTGCTCCAAGCAAAGTGTAGATACAGCAGATGATTAAATCCCTCCTTACATTACTGCATCCTACACCTTTATTAGCTTACTCTCGCGGCATTAAACGCGCTGTACACCTGGAGAACCGTTCTCGACGGTAAATGAAGCCAGAGTATAAACAGGTGCATCTGGACGACTAACAGTAGTAACAATCCGTAAGTCTGTATGCCAACGTTTGCGGTTGAGATTGACCCGAAAATAGCCGCGGCGATCGCCATCAAAGAACTTAATATGTGGGTTCTCTGGAATCATTGGACCGTAATAAGGACCGTAGACCTCCCGGTCTCCGTTAGTAGTAAGCGAAGGAGTCACAAACTCCGTTGCTACAGTGGGTGAATTAGGATCTTTAAAATCCAACTTAAGGTCGTTAACAAATGTAGAGTGCCAGTCGCCAGTAATCACAACTGGATTGGCAATCTTCCGGTTGGTAACATGGTTTAATAGTCGCTGACGTGCGAGGGGGTAGCCGTCCCAAGAGTCGTTCCAAAAGATTTCCCCCGCACCAATAGTATGATCCAACTGAGCCATCAGCACTTGTTGAGCAATTATATTCCAGCGAGTGGAGGAACGGTCGAGACCGTCAAAAAGCCAGCGTTCTTGCCGATCGCCAGTCATTGTCTGTGCTGGGTCTAGTGCTGCCTCGCAGCGAGGGGTTTCACCGTCACCGCAGGGGTGGTTGCTGCGGTACTGCCTAGTATCAAGTACGCTAAACTCGGCTAAATCTCCAAAGGTCAGCCGCCGATAAAGGCGCATATCCGCTCCCCGTGGGGCAGAGAATCGGCGTAACGGCAGATGCTCATAATAAGCTTGATACGCCGCCGCTCGTCGCGCCAGAAACTCTGCAACGGGATCGTTATTTTCTGAGATTGCATCAGTATAGTCATTGTCTACTTCGTGGTCGTCCCAAGTGACTACAAAGGGAAATAAGGCATGAGCCTTTTGCAAATCTGGGTCAGTTTTATACAGAGCGTAGCGGAGGCGATACTGCTCTAGCGTTTTTGTTTCTTGTTGAAACTGCTCTGGCAGAGTTATGTTGCGTGTGCCGCCTGTAGAATTGATGCCGTACTCGTAGATGTAGTCACCTAAGTGGAAGACTACATCTAAATCTTCTTCGGCTAAACGGCGGTAGGCAGAGTAAAAACCATCTTCCCATTTTTGGCAAGTAACAAACGCAAAATTTAGCTGATCAAGGCGCGATCTAGGCGCAGCAGCAGTACGAGTACGTCCTACAGTACTTAGTTCATTTCCGACCCGGAACTGATACCAATACGAGCGATTTGGTTGTAATCCTTGTACCTCGACGTGGACAGAGTGGGCAAATTCCGGCGTAGCCATTGCCGTACCACTGCGAACAACCTGACGCATATTCTCATCGGCGGCAATAAGCCACTGCACAGGAACATTTTGTCGCGGCATTCCGCCGCCGTTAAAGGGGTCAGGAGCTAGCCGCGTCCATAATACTACACTGTCTGGATAAGGCTCTCCAGAGGCAATACCAAGCGTGAAGGGATAACTCGAGAATTTGGGTTGAGCTAATACTTTTCTTTGCCCCCCAGTGGCGAGGGCTAAACCTGTTAATGCTCCTGCGCCAATTAACAATCTCCGGCGGTTGACTCTATTTGATAATAATTGTTGGAAATTAAAGTAAGCCATAAATATTGGTTGATTTTACGAGCGAAAATAAGTGCTAAACTAACCACTGCCTCAGAGTTGTTAAAAAGGCAATTATCTATTTCTATAGCCCGCTTAGACTTTGCATGATGAACATACCAGCCCAACATTAAATATTAGTCAAGGTCTAGTTAAAGGTCTTTTAATTCTTCTTTATCCGTTTAACTAATGCGCTCTTCCTACTTACCAATCCATATATCCGGCGATTCCTTGTAAAACTCCCCCGTGCCATCCCACTGATAAGACGTAGGGGAATGCAGCAGTCCCAGCCAAACTTCTACCAAAGGCATATCTAGCGCCTGCTGCAATTATCATAGAGACACTTTTTGTTGTGGTGTAGTTAATGAACGATCGCGTATTTAGTAGCAAGGTATGATGAATAATATAAGGTTTGATATTTGTAGCTTGATTATGTCCTCACTTCAAATACCGGAAGAATTACCTTTTCTCAAAGCGATTTGCTGGCAGGTTGAGAATATTAAGAATTTCACGCCAGAAGAAATGCTGATTAGCTACGAACGCGGCTGGCGCTACCTAGACGTATTAGGGGAACCTTCTCCAAAAGAACTTGTATTTATTAAAGCGTTAATTCAACGCTATGGCTCATGGTTAGTAGCCGATGTTTGAACGAGATTTTCATCAAAAAATTCATGCTGTTTTAAGCCATGTTAATGCTCAATTTCTATCTAACTGTCGTACT
>JAABUN010004291.1_pt1 | contig 19785 bp, 20 predicted proteins | sample 5559311 | NCBI WGS metagenome assembly JAABUN01 (sample SAMN10711877, study PRJNA513370) | rock metagenome | isolation source: Antarctica rocks | place: Antarctica: Victoria Land, Siegfried Peak sud
TTGGTCCAGGGTCCGGTCATTGTTGGTGCGGTCGCATACGACTCCATATAGCTGAAGTCCCCATAGTGCCCGGACGAATAGAACAACACGAAGGTTCCATCTCGCTCCACGAGGAAAGGCGCCTCAACCAACGTCGGCTCAGACGCATCGTTCCGAACTGTCGGCACGGCGTCGCCGATCATCGTAATACCATCTGACGCGACTTCCTGTATGTAGAGAATCGTTGGCAGTCCGATTGCATTTCCATCGCTCTTGTACAGCAGATATCGCTTGCCGTCCCTTGCGACGAACGGCGACGGGTCGATCGCCCCACCTTGTTTGGTAGGACAGACAAGCGACTTCTCGCCAACGGGGATGAATGGGCCAGCCGGGTTCGCAGACGCTGCGGCACCGATGCATTGCAGGCCGGAGGTTTTATCTTGAGCGGTGTAATAGAGCAGGAATGACCTATCACTCAGTCGCGTAACTTCAGGTGCCCACGTCCGGCCGAGATTTGCCCAATCGCCGACCTGGGGTAGTCCGTCGGGAAGAGCGCTCCACTCTCCATAGAGTGACGGGCTGGAGATTATCGGAATATTACCAGCGGGTCCGTTCGTGGCATACGCGTAATACACGCCATCGACCAGAAGGATCCCGGGATCCGCAAAATCTTTGCCGTATGCGAGATAGGGACGTTCAGGCACAGCCTGGGGTGCTTTGGGGGCAACCCGGACGGCGGCACTGCTTGGTGAAGCGAACGAAGACGCTGCCAACACAAGCAACGTAACGCTCGCGAGAGCCCAAACCGCCGATTGCCTTCGTTGCTGATATACGCGCCCTGGTGCCCACATGAGTTTCCCAATCTCCGAGAGACCAGTGCTCGACCCCAAGCCCAGCGCGATGAGGTGTCTGGCTGTATGCCATAGTACGGGATGAGGTCGAATCTGGCTAGACCCCGACGAGACTCACGGCGAAGTACACGCGGGCGTATCGGGCGGCGTCGAAGAAGGACAGGGGCAGGTTGCTCGACGAGGTCGTCGCGGTCACGGGCTGGTCGCGGGACAACGCCAGGCGGCGGCTGCGAGAAGCCGCGGCTGGCGGGTCCGCGGAAGCGGCAGCGGCCACGGAAGTACTCCTACGACGCGCTGGTCGTGCCGCAGCGGGTGTGGGCGTTCTCGGGCGGGGGAGTGGCTGGGGCGAGCCGATCGTCGAAGGCCGCGCTCGCCCCGTGGCCGCCGCCGTGCAGGACATGGCCGACTACCTGATCGGCCAGGACCCGACCCGGATCGAAGAACACTGGAACGTGCTGGCCAAAGGCGGCTTTTACCGCGGCGGCCCGATCCTCTCCAGCGCGCTGCCGGCATCGACCAGGCACTGTGGACCTCACCGGCAAGGCGCTGGGCGTTCCCGTACATCAACTGCTCGGCGGTCACGTCCGCGACCGCATCCGGGTCTACTCCTGGATCGGCGGTGACAGTCCGGCGCAGGTCGCCGAGCAGGCCACGGCCAAGGTCGCGCAGGGGTTTACCGCAGTCAAGATGAATGGGTCCGCGGCGCTGCGTCCGATCGACACCGCGGCCGAAGCGGCCGGGGTCGCCGACCGCGTCGCGGCGGTCCGGGAGGTCCTCGGGCCGGACCGCGACGTCGCCGTGGACTTCCACGGCCGGTTCAGCCTGGCCATGGCCGGCCGCACCCTGCCGTTGCTCGAGAGTTCGATGCCGCTATTCGTCGAAGAACCGACCGTTCCGGAAGCCAGCGAGCTGCTGGGGCGGCTCATCGCCGCCACACCGATTCCGATCGCACTAGGCGAGCGGCTATACAACCGCTGGGACTTCCGGCGGGTCCTGGGCCTGGGTGTCGCGGTAGTGCAACCGGACGTCGCCCAACGCCGGCGGGATCTCCGAGGTCCGCAAGATCGCCACCATGGCCGAGGCGTTCGACGCCAGCCTCGCTCCGCACTGCCCGCTAGGACCGATCGCCCTCGCCGCCAGCCTGCAGGTCGGCCTAGCTGTACTGACCACGGACGTTGGTGACGCGCACGTCGGATGTGTTGGACATGGGGAGGACCTCCGGGTGGGGTGGGAGCTGTTCAACGGCAAACACCACACCTCGGAGGTCCTCATGTCCCACGGTAATGCTTCGCTGACCCCGACCGGGCGGCTGCGGCTGGCTCGCTGCATCGTCGATGACCGGTGGCCGCTACGGCGGGCCGCGGACCGCTTCGGGGTGTCGGTCACCACTGCCAGGCGGTGGGCCGGCCGGTATCGCGAGCACGGCAAGAACGGCACGGGTGATCGGTCCAGCCGCCCGCGTCGTTGCCCGCGGCAGCTGCAGCGGCGCACCGAGCGGCGGATCATCGGGCTACGGGTGTCCCGTCGGTGGGGACCAGCGCGGATCGCCTACCGGCTGCGGTTGAACCCGGCGACGGTGCACAAGGTGTTGGTCCGCTACCAGGCGCCCCGGCTGGCCTGGACCGACCCGGCCACCGGCGCCCGGCTGCGGGCCAAGCCCAAGGCGCAGCGGTATGAGCATGCCGCACCGGGCGATCTGATCCATGTGGACGTCAAGAAGCTGGGCCGGATCCCCGACGGCGGCGGGCACCGGATCCACGGCCGGGCCAAGGGAAACCGGATCAACAAGGGCGCCAAGCCGGGCACAGCGTTCATCCACAACGCCATCGATGACCACTCCAGGCTGGCCTACTGCGAGATCCGCACCGACGAGCGCAAGGAAACCGCCTCCGGGTTCTGGACTCGCGCGAACGCCTACTTCAACGCCGCCGGAATCACCGTGCAGCGCGTCCTGACGGATAACGGATCCGCTTACCGGTCAAAGACTTTCGCCCAGGCACTCGGCGACGTCAGGCACAAGCGGACCCGGCCGTACCGGCCCCAGACCAACGGCAAGGTCGAACGGTTCAACCGCACCCTCGAGCAGGAATGGGCCTACGCACTTGCGTATGCCAGCGAGGCCGAACGAGTCGCCGCCTTCCCACAGTTCCTGCACACCTATAATCATCACCGCGGCCACACCGCACTCAAGGCCGCGCCTCACCAGCCGACCGCGTACCCAACCTCGTGGCGACAACACCTAGCCAGCCCCAACCTGCTCATCCAGGAGCAGAGCCTCGGTATCCATTACAACGCCGGATCCGACCTGCTCGACTACTTGCTTGACCGGTCGGTGTTCGACTACTCCGACGGCTACGTCGGCCGCCTGACCGGACCCGGCCTAGGGATCGACGTCGACGCCGACGAAGTCGAACGGGCAGCAGACCGTGGCGAGCACTGGCACACCCCGCTCTGTCGCCGCGATGACGGCTCCTTTGCCGAATGGTGACCCGAGCCAGCACAGAGCCGCCCTGGCTTCGAGGCGCAGGTCGATGCCGCCCACGGCGCACGACGGACCTCGCTCAGGGATTCAGCCGGACAGAATCGAACAGACTCAGGAAACGACAAATCCCTTAGGCCAGTCCTACCTGGACGTCGCGAGCGATGCTCGGAGATGAGCCGGCCGTCCCGTTCCTTTGGGGCCGCAGCGAGGACGACGCCGAGCGATGCGCCCGTGCCGTCGAAACGATGACCTCAGCCTCCGATCAGGTGGTACGACGCGTCGTTCTACCGCAACTCGTCCTTGAATCGACGCTGGTGGGCGTTCTGGTCGATCAGTGCCAGCTCGACACCGACCGTCGCCGTGAACGTGCCCACCAGGTCGGCGTCCAGGGCGGTCGACAGGACGGTGTGGTGCGGGCCGCCGGCGGCGAGCCAGCACTCGGCCGAGAACGCTGAGCGACGGCGCCGGCTCCCAGACGGCACAGGCCACCGGCAGGCGGGGCAGCGGCGGCGCCTCGACGACGGTGACCGTGTTCGCGGTCAGGCGGAACCGGGCGCCTACATCGGCCAGCCCGGTGACGATCCCCGCGCCGGGCTCCGCGGTGAGCCGCAGCCGGACCGGGTCCTCCCGCCGCCCGATGGACAGCGGACGCGTGGACCATCATGGCGCCCCCCCGGGCCACTCCCGTGCGGTCTGCGTGGCGAGTGCCAGTGCGAGCTCAGAGGCCGCTGTGACGACGTCGAGGTCGAGGTAGCTGGGCACGGCGTCGGCGGCGGTTACCGAAATTGTGCGGTTCGGTCCGAACGCCATCGCACGGTCGAGTTCGTCGGCCCGGAGACCGAAACCAATCAGCCTGCGGGGCGCGCGCGGGCGGAGCAACGAAGGAGCGATGAGCCCGGGGCTGGCGAGCCCGACGACGCGGACACTTCCGGCGGGCATCGGCTGTACCCCTTCGATCGCATGCAGAGCCAGACGTACCGGCTCCACGGCGTACTCGTTACTTCCTCCTGACGCCCCGGACACAGTTTGGTAACCCGTATTGACCCCACCACAGCGGGGAGGCATACTCCATGCCATCCGCTGGCATACCAAGATGTGTGCACATGCGGCACACTCGTCGGCGGTGGCATAGCTGACGGGGCGCGTCGCAGCCGGACAACGGTTCAGGGAGACGGATATGACCGATCAAGGGACTTTGAACGGAACGCAGAGCTCGCGCCGTACCTTTCTTCGGGGTGCTGGAGGCTTGGCCCTCCTAGGCCTCGCACCGGGCGCGTTAACCGCATGTGGCGGATCGAAGGGAGGGTCAACGGGGTCAACGGCCACAGGTAAGACAGGGCCCATCTCAATGTGGTCGCAGCCGTACGGAACGGAACCCGGCGCGTGGGCTAAATATACCAGCAGCGTTGCTAGCACTTTCGGGTCCCAGGGCCACGGCAACGTGAACTGGCAGATAGTGCCGTGGGTTAGCGCGCTGCAGAAGTGGGATCTGGCCATGTCGAATTGTTCTAATCCCAACGTCGGAGACATGTTCTTCCTTCAATCCCGGATCGTCCAGGGCAAGGGAAGATGCTCACCTTTGGACATCACCGCCGAAGTCAACTCTGGAACCTTCGGCGACTGGAGCCGCTTTGTGCCGGTTTCCCAGCGGGAGTCCTCATATCAAGATCGGATCTACGGCATTCCGTGGCGGATCGACATTCGGACCTTGGTTTCGAACAGCGACTTCTGGAAGCCTGTCACGTCGCTTGCGGAGTTCGAGTCCCAGGCGGTCGAGGTAGTGGGACAGCACAACCTCGCTGCGGCCGCGCAGGTGGGGGTCGGCGCGCAGGCGTACCAGGCGATCAAGATGATTGGTGCGCTGTGGGGAATCGAGCCGTTGAGTACGGACGTCACCAAATCTGCTCTCGACGACGACCGGTGGATGGAGGCCTGCCTTTGGGCATCCGACATGGTGAAGAAAAAGGTGCTCCTTCAGTCGGGAGTTACCGACCAGAAGGCGCCGAGCAGTGAAGCGTTCATAAACAAGCGCATAGCTGTCGCCTTCGGTGGGGGCGCCGGCTTACGTGACTTGGCGAGGACCACGTCAGCAGAGTTTGCTGCGAAGGTCCAGGCGTCGCCCATGCCCATCGGTGCCGCAGGCAAGGCCATAGGCCTGGCGAGCTCCGCCCAGTTCACGGTCTTCGAGAACACCGAAAGTCGGGATACTGCAATCGAATGGTTGAAGTACATCACCTCGCCAGACGTTTCCGCCGAGATCGCGAAGCAAGCAGCAGCTCAGTCCTCCGATACCGATGTGCAGAAGCGATCTACTGACGCCTTTTTCAAGCCGTTCTACGATACCAGCAAGACAGCGCTTGGAATCGACCAGCCCAGCCCAAAATGGAACCAGTTGACCGCTGTTCCCGAAGGACCGTTGTCCAAGCTCGCCATCGACATTTTCACAGGAAAGGACGTTAAGACAGCGTTACAGTCGGCCCATGAGGCGACGCAGAAGGTACTGGCGCAGTAAATGGTCGAGGTGAAAATGGAGGCTTCACGCCGTTCCAAGCGCGGGCGCGATTCATTCGAACTGAGAAGAGGATCTTGGGCGGCGACTCGTGCGCACGTCTTCCCTTACTTGCTGATAGCCCCCCTTATACTCGCACTCGTGATCCTTACGTATCTGCCGCTCATGGCCGGTGTGCGATTGAGTTTCACCGATGAGCAGTTCGGTGCGGCAAGTACAAAGTTCGTGGGACTATTCAACTACGAGCAAGTCGCACACGATGTCCGATTCTGGCGTATATTCTACCAGACGGTTGTATGGACGGTGCTCTCGGTTGGTGGCGCTCTTGTGTTGGGCGTGTTGTCGTCTCTTGCACTGCAGCGTCGAACGTGGCAATCAGCTGTGGTCCGCTCTCTACTGCTACTGCCGTGGGCGGCGCCGCCGATAGTCATCATCTATGTTTGGCGGTATCTGGCAAGTACTACGGGGCCAATCAGCCCCCACCTGAGTGGTCTTACCTCATCTCACTCCACTCCCGATATACTCAGTTCGTCGTATTCATGGTTCGGTGTTTCCTCCCCGCTGCTCGCAGTCATCTTCCTGGGTGTTTGGACCGGTTTCCCGTTTGTATACGTGTTCGCGCTCGGAGCACTGTCTTCGATACCTTCTGAGGTTCGCGAAGCGGCTCTTGTCGACGGCGCTTCGCAGTTCCAAGTCTTTCGCTTCATTACCTGGCCGTTGATCCGTCCCGTAGTCGAAACGGCGGCGGTCTTACTCGCGCTCACCCGGTTCGGCGGATTGGAAGTTCCCTTCCTGCTGACGGGTGGGGGACCAGGGGACGCTTCAAGTGTGCTGGGCGTGTTGATATACAACACCGCATTTGGAACGCTTAACGGAGGAGTTGCGGCGACGCTAGGCGTCGTCGTATTCATAGTCATGCTTCCCCTTTCGATCTACTATGTCCGTCGAGCCCTTCGTCCAACGAATTTGTGAGGCTGTCCAGATGAAGCGGCTGCAAGCTGCACGAGTTGCCTATCTTGCTGCGCTCGCAGCCTTGGTCCTACTGCCCTTCTATTGGATGTTCATCACGGCGGTTCGGCCGAGAGAGGAACTGGCGCAGTCGCCGGCGAGTTGGTTACCCACGGCGTTATCGTTTCGCAGCTTCATTGATGTATGGAGTGCTATCCCGTTCGCGACGTACCTCGTGAATTCATTGATCGTAGCCGCTGTCACTACCGTCGTTTCCGTTGCCGTTTCTTCTGCGGCCGCATACTCGCTAGTCCGATATAGGCCACGCGGCTCAGGTATCATTATTGCGTTCGTCCTCTTCACCGTTACCATTCCCGGCATCGTCTCTCTTGTGCCGTACTATGATTTGTTCACTCGAATTGGTGCGCTGGACACAAGATGGGGGCTCGCCCTCAGCTACACTGTCTGGGCAATTCCTTTCAACGTTTTGCTCATGCGTGGTTACTTCGAGAATGCGTACTCCATTGACGTGGAAGAAGCGGCTCTGCTGGATGGATGTACGGCTCTCTCGGTACTGTGGCGGATGGTTCTGCCCTTGAGCCGGCCCGGGTTGGTGGCTGCCGGCACTTTTACGGTGTTGTTGTCATGGAACGAGTTCATTTGGGCGAGCGTGATAACCAGCTCGGACACCACGCGTACCGCGCCCGTGGGTTTGCAACTGTTTATTGGTCAATACTCCGACAACCAGAGCCTTGGGTTGTGGATGGCCGGCGCTTTGTTGGTGACGCTGCCCGTGGTGACGGGCTTTCTTGTAGTGCAGCGACACCTGGTAACCGCGTATGGCGGTGTGAATAAGTGATCGGCCCTTCACGTAATTGGCGTGGAGTGTGGGCAACAATCCAAGAGAATCGAGATCAGCGTGCCGTCAGGTCAAGCGGAGGTTCGGCTTTCCGGAACCAAGCGGGTACAGCGCAATACGGTCTGCGAGCTAGAGTTCGCGTCCCGCCGCGATTGCCAGGACCCGTGGGCGGAGATCGAGCTTGATTTCGAGTTCACGGATCCTGATGGGGCCCGTCGTGTCGTTCCGGCATATTGGTCCGGCGGCCGGACCTGGCGGGTTCGATACAGTTCGCCGACCGAGGGCAGCCATAATTACCGTGCGATCGTTCGCGGACCGGATGGGACGGGATTGGACGAATTCGTCGGCGAGGTTGACGTCATTGGTTACGACGGTACGAATCCGCTGTATTTGCACGGTCCCGTCACGATTGCCGACGACGGCCGGCACCTTGCTCATGCCGACGGGACACCCTTCCTCTGGCTTGGCGACACCTGGTGGGCCGGGATGACCGCCCGCTTCCGGTGGGAAACGACGTTCAAGACGCTGGCCGACGACCGTGCGGCGAAGGGCTTCTCGGTCGTGCAGGTGGTGGCGGGACTGGTGCCCGAATTTGAACCATTCTCTCCCTCGATGGCCAGTGAAGGGGGGCAGCCGTGGCTCGATGGAGGCGTTGGAGGCATCAATCCCGCTTTTTACGCCGTTCCTGACCTCAAGATCGAATACCTAGTGAGCAAGGGCATTGTCCCTTGCATTGTCGGGGGGTGGGCCTATTACGCAGGCCTGCTCGGACGTGAGCGCGTCCTGCAACATTGGCGCTATCTCGTGGCGCGCTACGCCGCGTACCCCGTGGTCTGGTGCATCGCGGGGGAAGTCGACTTGCCCGCACAACACGGCGGGTCCGCGGCCGACTATTCCGGACACCCGGCCGGGCAGGTTGCCATCTGGGAGGAAGCCTCGGAGCTGGTGCGCCAGATCGACCCGTACAAGCGCGTACGCACCGTGCACCCTTGCCCCATGTTCACGTATTCGAGCAGCGAGGCGATGTCATCGCGCGACTCCTTCGAGCTCGACATGCTTCAGACCGGACACACAGGCCGCAACTGCGTTCCCGCGACGATGGAACATCTGAAGGCGTCGCTCGCCTACGCCGACAAGCCGGTCCTCAACGGCGAATGCTCCTATGAGGGCATCTTCGACTCCTGCTGGCAGGACCTGCAGCGCTTCCTCTTCTGGTCGCACATGTTGAGCGGGACGGCGGGACACACCTACGGGACGATGGCCATCGGCGTCCTGAACTCGAGGGACGATCCGCACATGCCACTGAGCCGGGTCAGCATGCACTACTGGGAAGATGCGATCGACTGGCTTGGCGCCGTGCACGTGGGAGTCGGCAAACGCATCCTTGAGTCGCTGAGTTGGTGGACCCTGCGTCCCGCGCAGGAAGCAGTCAGCCCAAAGGCGGGTCCTGATGACTGGTTTCTTCCCTTCGCCGCGACGACTTCCGACGCCACGATGGTCGTTTACCTGCCCGGCGTGGCGATGATGAGCACGGACGCGTGGGCGCGACTCGATCGACTGGCGCTCGATGGCCTCACACCCGGCAGGTCCTACAACGCTACGTACATCAACCCGCGGACGGGTGCTGATGACTCGAGCTTCGCGTTCACCCCTGTTGAGGCCTGTCATGTCATTGAGAGCCCGGGTCACTGGATCACCCCGACCGGCGAAGACTGGGTCCTGGTGATCCGTCCTGTCGGCTGACACCTTGGACAGAGGATGAAGGCGTTGAGATTCACCGCGCCGGGAACCGCGCGGTTGGTCGATGTCCAGCGACCGGTCACCACCTCCTCGGAGGTGCTCGTCGCGCCTCGCTACGTAGGGCTCTGCGGTACCGATCTTGAACTTCTGTCGGGAACGATGCCCTACTTCACCGAGGGTGTCGCCGCCTATCCGCTGCAGCCCGGGCACGAAGTCACTGGCGTCGTATCAGGGTCTCTCACACCGGACTTCGCTGTCGGAGCGCGCGTCCTGCTTGACCCGGTCATCGGGTGTGACGACTGCGCGGCCTGTTTCAGCGGCTTCCCCACCCGTTGTCCGAGGCGGGGGGAGATTGGCGTCCGGTGCGGGCTGCCGGGGGGAGCGTGTGAGGCGATCGCCGTCCCCTCGCGCAATCTGCACCTTCTTCCGGACGGAGTCTCACTCCGCGACGCAGTGTTCGTCGAACCCGGCGTCACGGTGCTCAACGCAGTAGAGCGAATGGGGGAGGCGGCGGGCCGGCGGGCCCTCGTGATTGGCGCCGGTACGCTCGGCCTCATAGCTGCGCAGCTGCTCGTCAGCCGGGGGGCGAGCGTAGACGTATTAGTGGTGGACAAGCAGCGTGCGGGCCTCGTCGAGCGGATCGCCGCCCGTCCAGTAACCAAGCCCCAGGCCGGCAAGTACGAGTTGGTGATCGAGGCGGCCGGAGCGGCTGAGGCCGTCCGTACCGCCTTCGCCGCGGTCGGCGCGGGCGGCCACGTGGCCGTCGTTGGCGTGCAGCCCGGCCCGGTCGACGATGTGCGCATCAACGACCTCGTACTTAAGGATGCGACAGTGCATGGGGTGCTCAACGGACCGGGCTTGTACGGGCGAATGCTCGATGAGCTCGCCGCTGGAAGTTTCGAGCCCGGCCTCCTGATCGACTCGGAATTCCGGCTCGAGGACGCGACGGAGGCGCTCGAACGGCTGGCGCTACAAGCGCGCCTCAGGCCGAAAGTCATGCTGCGCCTGTGCGGTCCAACACCACGTCCTCCGGACGACCGTTCGGGGGTGCCGCGGCGGTGACGAAAGAACTGCTATCGACTACGGCGACCCAGGGGCCGGTTCTACTGCACTCGAGTGGATTTGAGGTTGTCATCCTGCCGCAACGTGGATACCTGATCAGTCAGATCCGATCGATCACGTACGACTGCGACTTGCTCTGGACGACTCCTGAGCGTGAGCCGTTTCGTCATGGACTCGGTCCGCCAGGAGCACCGTCGATCGACACTTTTCACCGCTCATTCGCCGGAGGATGGTTCGCGATGATTCCCACCGCCGGTCTTCCAGGGGAAATAGGCGGCGTCATGAGTTGGCATCACGGAGAGGCAGCCCGAGTCGCCTGGGACGCGACCGCAATATCGAGCGATCGAACCCACTTGACAGCAGAGGTGAATGTCGCAAACGGAGACCTCAATGTCATCAGAACTGTTGAGGCGGGCAGGACGGCAGTGATCGTCACCTCGCGGCTGACCAATGTCGGAAACAGCAGCATCGTCTGGTCAGCGGGCGAACATCCGTGCTTCGATCGAGCGACGTTCGCGGGAGGGCGAATGTCACTGACACCGTCGCGGAGCTGGATACCGGCGCCACATTACGATCCGGCCCCGAGCCGACTGGCATCGGTAGATAGCTTCGATTGGCCGTACGTGGCCACTTCCGACGCAAGGACGGTAGATCTTTCGCTCATTCCGGAAACAAGGACGTCCAGACATGAGCACGTCGCGCTGGCCTTACAGCGCTCGGACATCCTACTCCCTGCCCCGCGGCACGGTCTGACAGTTCGACTCTCCGTTTCACCTACGATGCCGTACCTCCTTCTTTGGCAGAAGTTCGATACAGAACTGTACGACGTATTTGCGCTTGAGCCGTGCACCTCAGCCGGACGGTCTGTTGGTGAAGCGTTTGCACAGAACTCGATGCGCAAGCTCGACCCGGGTTGTTCCGTCACCCTCAAGGTAGTTCTCGAAGTGGCCAAGGCTAGCAGAAGCGCGAATTCATTCCGACATCCAGAAATGGGAAAACAATGAACAATGAAGGCACATATTCCGAACTTGCAACAGTCGGTGGAACCGGCGGTGGCGGTGAGGCGCCTCTGCAGATCTTGGTCGCCACCGAGTTGTCCGGGTTACTGGGCCAGCGTCTCGAATCTATGTGTCTCAATAGGCTCCACCCACACGAGGACAGCTATCTGTTGTGGCCGTTTGAGAGGCGGACATTGGCAGCCGATGAGGACACGTTCCGCTACGGCGACATGGCTTGGAATCCGAATCCCTCCATCGCGCGTAGCGACTGGCACGGAGAAATGATCGGAACCTGGATTTCGGCAGCAAGCCTGGCCGCGCACGCGACCGCCGATCGTCTCCTGATGCTGAAAGTGCGGGGCCTGGTCGCGAAGTGGACGAATCTACAAGACTCGGACGGGTATCTTGGATCCCTCGTGGCCGCTGACCGGTGGAAGTCCTGGGACGTATGGATTCAGGCACACAGTATGTTGGGCCTCCTCACCTACGCTAGCCAGAACGGGGATCCGACCGCTATACACTCCGCCTCGCGAATTGCTGATTTGCTATTGAGCGACTTCGGCGAGGATCGCCGGTCGATACAGTCAACCGGTCCACATGGCGGCATGGCGTCGTCCGCGATCCTAGAGCCGCTTGTGTGGCTATACCGCCTCACTGGGCAGGAGTCTTATCTACACTTCTGCAAGTGGCTTGTCGACGTGGATTGGGAGGTGAATGGGCCGGCGATCGTCTCGACGTTGGTGGCAGGCGAGGGTGTGTCGGCGGTCGGGAATGGAAAGGCAGCGGAGATGCTTCTCGTTCTCTCCGGGCTGGTCGATTTGTTCGCGGTCACGGGAGAGGAACGATATATAAAGGCAGCGATAGCGGCCTGGAGTAGCATTCACAGCAAGCATTTGTACATAACTGGTTCCGCCAGCATAGGCGAGTTCTTCGGAACCCGTAGTACGCTACCGAATGATGGTATGAAGTTCATTGGCGAAACGTGTGTAACCATGGCATGGCTTGATCTATCCGGTAAACTAGGCCAACTCACGAACGATGCCAAGTACTTCGATGCGATAGAACTGACCAGCCTGAACCACCTCCTCGCGGCCCAATCCCCCGATGGCCGCGGCTGGGCATATTACGTGGGACTCAAAGATGCACGCCGATATAGGCAGCATACGGATCCCGAATGCTGCCCGACCCGCGGCTCGCGTGCGTTGGCGGCCATTCCATCGCTCGTTTTTGGCCGAAGAGAAGCGGCCGTATACGTGAACCTTTACGCTGAATCGAAGGTGACCGCGAGAGTAGCCGATACAGACGTTACAGTGAACGTAGAGACGGACTATCCTTTCGGCGGGGACATATCGATCACAATGACTATGCGTCAGGCCGCGGAGTTTGATCTGAATATGCGGATTCCAATATGGTGTAGGAAGTGGACGTTGTCCGTCAATGAAGAACGCATCGACGGCGATCTCGTTGCGGGCTATGTAAGTCATCGCCAGCTGTGGCGTCCAGGGGACAGAGTCCAACTGACGCTTGACATGCCGATTCGCCTGGTCTTCGATAAGCTGGGCAACCGGGGGCATGTGGCAGTGTGCTGCGGTCCGCTTGTATTTGCCGCCGACGTACAGTCACTGCCCGACGAGTTCAGCTTGGATGATATCGCTCTCGTGCCTGATCTGTCGGCGTTTCGTGTGGAACGGTCAGCGGCTTCTATCCGGGTGTTCGCACCGTCCCGGTGGCTGAGTCGCGCTCAAAGAGGCTCCGCTGGCGCCACCCGATACGCAGAGTGGGGAGATGGCGTGTACCGAACTACCGAGGTCATGCTGGTGCCATTTTTCGAAGCCGGTAGTACGGCCGAGGATGCGTACCGGGAAGGCGTGTGGCCCAATGATGAGGTGACAAGGGATTTCACTTATCAGACATGGCTTCCATGCGGCTAATGCCGTGCCTGAGAAGTGATCGATCGTGGAAAGGCAGCCTCAGTCTAGGCGGTCGCGCGGTCGAGAGGCGGGGCCCGCACGGCTTAGCCAGATTGATTTTGCCTGCATGAGGTGGGTGAGCATCGCTTCGCGAGAGGCCGCTCCGTCGCCTCCCGCGACAGCATTCAGGATGGTGCGGTGAGCCTTGAGGCCGTCTTGTCCAACGCCTTGCGCCGGGTATGACCTGTCTCGAATCTCACGCAGGATGTCGGATATCGAGTCGAGCATCACCAGGAACAGCTCGTTACCGGCGACGGCCATCAGCACTCGATGGAACTCGAAATCCGAAGCGGCCGCGGCTCGATAGTCAGCAGCGCCCAGGTGCTGCTCGAGGTCATCGCAAAGTGCCGTCAAGGCTTCTATGTCTTGAGGACTCGCCCGTCCGGCTGCGAGAGCAGCCGTCTCGACCTCCATCGCGCAGCGCACCTCATGAATCTTGCCGTAATCGAAAGAGCGCTGTCCCCGGAGGAAGAGACGAAGAGAACCGGTTACGGTATCAACGGTTACTTCCGCAACCTCAAGACCTCTGCCTGAGGTGACCGATACCAACCCCCGCGCGGCAAGCGAACGAACGGCTTCGCGAATGACTGTTCGAGATACACCGAACTGATCGCCGAGCTCGCGCTCGGAAGGGAGCCGCTCCCCGGGCGCGAACCGGCCGGTCATGATTGCCTCGGTGAGGTTGTCTACTATGACATCGGGCAGTCGCGGGTGCCGCTGGACACTAGCGAATGCGTGTCGCACGTCGCTCACCTTTCCACCGCTCCTCCACTGAAATTTGCGGCAGGTATACCGTCGTACGGCAGACCGATACTATACCTGCTCGAGATGCTCGTCAATCTGGGTCGTTCGTCCCGAACGACCGGGACTCCGGACGCAATTCAAGCGGGGCAGACGTGGAGCCATCGGGCACGCGAATCTCGACTGGTCACCCAGGGGGCCGGCAAAGTCGCTTCTTAGATTCTTGACCTGCGGTTTCGTGTCGGGACACGCCGTGCGTTTCCGGTAGCGGTGCGGGCATGGCCCGCGAGTTGATCATGAAGGTTGTTCACGCCATCGAGATCAACCAGAGGGACCATGCCCGCCGCCACATCCTCGCCCATCCACCCTGTTGTTGACCAGCTCGCGGAGCTGATCCACGAGTTGGTGTTGCCTACCCAGCTGTTGGTCCCTGCTTTGGCCGGGGTGGCCGATCCCCGTCACCGGCGCGGGATCAGACACCGGCTGCCGGCGATTCTTGCCTTGTCGCTGTGTGCGGTGATCGCCGGCGCCCGGTCGTTCGCCGCGATCGCCCAGTGGGCCGCCGACCTGCCACCGCACCTACTGGGCGGGCTCGGCGCCGACAACGGTGTGCCGTCGGAATCGACGTTCCGCCGTACCCTGCAACGCATCAACGGCGACGCCATGGACATCGGCGGCTGGGCAGCCAAACGCGCCGCAGGGTTTTACGGCCTGCGGGCGGTGGCCGTCGACGGCAAATCAGTGGGCGGCGCCCGCACCGCAGACAATCGATGCCCGCACCTGCTCGGCGCGATCACCCACACCGACGGTGTGGTCCTGGGACAGGCCAACGTCGACGCGAAGACCAACGAGATCCCCATGCTGCCAATAATTCTGGACACCATCGACCTGACCCGCACGATTGTCACCGCCGACGCCATGCACTGCCAGAAAACCCACGCCGCCTACCTGGTTCAGCGACGCTGCGCTTCACTACCTGCTGACGGTGAAAGGCAACCAACCCGCCCTACACTCACAACTGGCAGCGTTGCCCTGGACCGACATCCCGACCGCTCACTTCGCCGATGCGAAAGCCCACGGCCGGATCGAACAACGCACCCTTAAAGTCGTCACCGTCACCGCCGGCATCGCGTTCCCACACGCCGCCCAGGCCCTGCAGATCACCCGCCGCACCCGCAAACCGCGCAGCAGCAAATGGTCCACCGAAACCGGGTACGCCGTCACCGACCTCACCGCCGCCCAGGCCCAACCACACCAGCTCGCCGACTGATCCGCGGGCACTGGCACATCGAAAACAAGCTGCACTGACCTGTGGTCCGCGACGTCACCTACGACGAAGACCGATCCCAGATCCGCACCTCACAAGGACCCCAGGTGATGGCCGGCCTGCGAAACCTGGCGATCAGCGCCCTGCGGCTGGCCGGCCACACGAACATCGCCCGCGCCATCCGGCATTATGCAACCGACCCGACAGGCCCGTCACACTACTGCTGACCAGCTAAAACCGTGCACACCGCCCCTGGCCGACTTTGCCTGGGACCTGATTGGTCACCGATCGATGACATCAGTGTTCCGCTAGATATAGCGTCTTCATCGCCTGTAAGTGTCCGGCTTCATACTCAGCGAATACCTGAGGCATCTGCGCTAATGAAATAGGGTTGCACAACGCCGCGAGCTGTTCTGACCGGCCGGCGACCCAGCGGGCCGTAGCCTCGAAGTCGCGTTTCGTATATGCCGATGAGCCGATGAGGTGGCGTTCGCCGACAATAAGCGGAACTGCCAAGATCGCTAACTCTGCCTCGGCCAAGCCGAGACATACAATGGTTCCGCCGGCCCGAACACTGCTCACCGCGCTACGGATGGTCGCTCCCGAGCCGACGCACTCCAAAGCTACGTCGAATTGGTCGCCCATTTCGTTAAGCTCCGTGGGCGTGCAGGTTGGAATGCCCAAGGATTCCGCGAGCGAACGCCTGCTGTTCATCGGCTCGGAGATCATCGGGCGGACCTGTTGTTCCACACAAGCTAGAGCCGTGGCTATTCCGATGGGGCCACCGCCGACCACCAGGACACTCATTCCTGGCTGTGTCACCGCCAGACGCACCGCATGCGTGCCGACGGCCATTGGCTCGATCCATGCAAGGCCCAGCAGATCGTCCCGCTCCTCGAGCCGCACGCAGTTCGCGGTGCTGACCACCATCTCCGATGCGAGGCCGCCGCGGAGCTCGAGGGAACATCCGTAGAGCCGTCGATGACCGCACAGGTTTTCCCTGTCGGCCAGGCAGTACCTACACCTGCCGCACGCCGTGAGCGGGTTCACGGCGACCAGTGTCCCCACCTGAAACGTCTCGGTCGCGCTGGTCCCCGGTTCCGTCACACGACCAACCGTCTCGTGCCCCATGACGACACCCACGGGCCTGCGGTCGTTCAGGCCGGCAAACCCATGAATGTCGGAACCACAGATGCCCGCGACCTCCACGCGCAAGCGGAGTTCGCCATCTCTTAGCTCGGCGCGCGGCTGATCAAGAAGCTCGAGCCTGCGGGGGGCCGTGAGCACCAGTGCCTTCATTTTGCTCCTAGTCACTTGACCGTTCTTCTGTCGTGAGCGGTGGCTTGCTGCCGCTTGGCCGTCGGCGTCGTCAGCTTCCTAGGTCCAAGCCGCCGCCGCCTCCTGCCTCGAATCCGTTGCCCATCTGGTTGCACATTACGCGCAACTGTCATACGGTATACCGGACGGTGGTGACGGCTCATCATGACGGTTGGGTGCGTTCGGGTGGCCTGTGCAGTTGCTCACGGATCGCCCAACCGCGAGACGCGTTGGTGCTGTCAGCCGACGGATCTGCCTGGTGAACAGCGAACGGAGCTTGAGCATGGCGACTCTTGGGCGGCCGCAGGGGTTCAACGTCGGTCCGGTCTCGTTTCGTACCGACGCCGCGGACATCCGATATGTCACGTGGGCCCAGACAGAATTGGTGCGAAGGATCTTCATCACCGCTCGCGACCGTGACTGGCAGGAAGTTCCGCCATCGTCTTGGTCGTGGTCTGCTTCGCATGAAGCCGAATCGCTGAGCCTGCGATTCGCCGCGCGACACACGGGCAATGGCATTGACTTCTGCTGGCGAGGCTGGTTCAGCATCGATGTCCCCGCGCGCAGCCTCTCTTTCTCCTTTACCGGAACCGCTCTCAGCGATATGGAGATCTGCCGGCTCGGTCTCGTCGTGCTGCACCCGCTGGAGGCGCTCGTCGGTGGCACTGTCGAGACGTCCGGTCCGTCGGGCAAGGGCCTGCACGACATCAACGAACAGATCCATCCGCAACCGATCCTCGGCGGGTACCCAGGCGCGATCACCGCACCGTTCAAGACTCTGAACATTCAGTCGCGAGTAGGCGATACGTTCCAGTTCGACTTCACGGGCGACCTGTTCGAGCTGGAAGACCAGCGTAACTGGTGCGATGCATCGTTCAAGTCCTACTGCACCCCATTGTCGTTCGGCTCCCCGCGACTGGTTGACGCCGGAGACCGCATCGCTCATCGGGTCGATGTCCTGGCTAGCCTCACCCCGAATCGCTCCACTGAGCCGGCCCACGGGGACTCGGTATCGTTTCAACCGGTCGCCGCTGGGCGACGGCTCCCGGATCTAGGTGTGTGCATCGACCCAAGCGCGGTTGCCAGTACGCACTGGGAGCGGTCCTCGGCATTCACCCACATCCGAATAGACCTCGCCAGCACAGCTTCGAGCGAGGACTTGACTCGAGCAGAGCGGTTGCTTCTGACGGGAGAAAGACTAGAACTGGGGCTCGCTGTCACTGCTGAAGAAATCCCGGCCGAACTCCTTACGGCGATCGGTGTGACCTCTGCGCCAATACGGATTCTGCTGTTGCAGAAAGGACAGGCGCTCATCGACCCCGTCCTGGGAAAGCGGGCGACGGATGAACTCCGAAGCCACGGCTGCGACGCTGCGATCTTCACTGCCATCGACGACCACTTCGTCGAATTGAACCGGTCGATCCCACGACCTATAACGGGCACCGGCATCGCGCTCCTGGCGTCGCCGAGCGTCCACTCCTCCGACGTGCTCACCGCGGCCGAGAACGTGCCAGCCCTACGGTGTGTCATACAGACGGCACGGATCCTTCACCCGGGCCTCGAAGTCGTGGTTTCACCTCTCGCTCCCAGCATCGCCTCGGTACCAACGGACGAAGCGTGGCAAAACGCTGCGCTGGCATGGTTCGTCGCGAGCTACGACACCCTCACCACATCCGATGTCACGTCGGTCACGGTGGCGAGGGAACTTCTGCCTCGCAGACGGGGACAAGATCCGCTGGCCGCTGCATGGTCCGAAGTCCTCGAGGCGCTCGCTCGCGCTCGAGACGGGATCCTGCTGACCGCGTCAGTGACAGCGGGTTCTCCCCTCCACGTCCTGGGCTGGCAGAACTCGGCGGGAGCTGTGGAGTTCCTCGCAGTGAACCTCGCGGACAAAGCGCGGAAACTGCGGGTTGTCGAGCCCCCCAGCGGGCTGCTCTCCACCGGGCACGTCATCTGGGGCGTGATCGGTGACGGCGAGGAACCAGCGTTGAGGAGTGCGTTGACGGTTCCCGGATACGGCGTCCTACAGGGGAGCTTCAGCCCGACGAATACCGCGACACGCGTTCATGATCCTGCTATCTGACAAGGAGCAAAATGTTTAAGCGCGTAACGATCGTCAGAAAGCGCCCGCAGCTAACCGCTGACGAATTCGAACGGGCCTGGTTGGGTGAGCACATCGAGCATGCCAGGTGCCTGCCCGGTTTGCGCGAGTACGTCATCGATTTCGTCACTGACGGTCCACCCGGGGCGCCGGATGGTATTGCGACAGTTCGTTTCGACACTCGTGAGGCCTGCGAGGCCGCCTTCGCGACGCCAGGCCTGCGCGAGGATCTGCTGCGAACGAGGGCGGAGTTCGCAGAGTGCGCGGACGTTCTCTTCGTCGATGAGCGCGTCATCGCCATGGATTTTCCGCAGGAGCGTCGGTGACGTCCGGCGGCGCGAGACAGAACAGCTCCCGCGTCTACGACGGACCGCATCGCGCTGGAGCCCGCGCCATGCTTCGCGCAATGGGCGTGACAGACGGCGATCTGAGGAAACCGCAGATCGGCGTCGCCGCGACGTGGAATCGAGTCACTCCGTGCAATGCGGGGTTGGATGTCATCCGTGAACGCGCCGCGCGAGAGCTTTCGCGCCTCGAACTGCTTCCGTTCGAGTTCGACACCATTGCCATCTCCGATGGAATTTCGATGGGCAGTGACGGGATGCGCGCCTCTCTGGTATCACGGGACTGGATAGCCGATTCGGTAGAGCTTGTAGTGCGAGCCGAGGGTTTCGACGGACTGTTCGCGATCGCCGGATGCGACAAGTCGCTGCCGGGCATGCTGATGGCAATGGTGCGGCTCAACGTTCCAGCTGTTTTCGCGTATGGAGGGTCCCTGCTGCCGGGCCGGCTGGACGGCCGGGACATCTCACTGCAGGACGTCTATGAGGCCATAGGTGCTCACGCCGCCGGCAAGATCGACGACGAGCAGCTCGGCAGGGTCGAACGGGCCGCGTGCCCGGGCGTCGGCGCGTGCGCGGGAATGTTCTCCGCGAATACCATGGCGAGCATCAGCGAAGGG
>JAABUN010004292.1_pt1 | contig 19782 bp, 19 predicted proteins | sample 5559311 | NCBI WGS metagenome assembly JAABUN01 (sample SAMN10711877, study PRJNA513370) | rock metagenome | isolation source: Antarctica rocks | place: Antarctica: Victoria Land, Siegfried Peak sud
AACAATTTCGCTCTTCAAGGTGTCGCTCATGATAGGCGCTTCTCCTCCTGAGCAAGAAAGTCTTCGTGATAACGTCGCGCCTGCTCGATTTCACGGCGCGGCGTTTTCCGAGTCTTCTTCTGAAAGCCATGCAAAAAGACAATACGCCGTCCGGTGAAGAAGACATAGATGATGCGGTAAATGTTGGTACTGCTCTCCTCGCGCAGTTCCCAGAGATTGTCATCCAATTTCTTGACCAACGGCTCGCGCGCCTGAACATTACGCAAACGCAATTGCTCCATCGACCATGCGAGAACGAGCACGCGTCTTCAGATCAAGAGCATCAAGGAATACCGCCACCGGGCAATATCCGCTGGCAGCGACGTAAAATTCGTTCGACCACTCATCGGCGGCATCCATAGCCTGTATGCTACCACAAATATGCGCTTTTTAGCATACCTGATCCATGCTCAGGTAGAGTCACGCGGTGCATCCGGGCAAAGCCAGGACTAGTCATCATCATCATCGATGCCATCGTCGGGCGCAGACTCGATCCATTCCAACGCCTCGGCCTCACGCTCCACGTCGGCCGCCATCGCTGCGCAGGGCGATTGCATCTAATTCCTGAACATTGGTAATAGGGCGTACCCGATTTTCCACGTCGGCGTCTACAGGGTACGCCACAGGATGACCACCGGGAGGTACAGTTGTTGACTCATCGACTAGAGCGTTACGGCTGCGCGTGCGAAGGTGGCGAAGCAGTAGAGCCCAGTGGGGCGAAACAGCGCACAATCACCCCATTTTAGGAGGCCAGTGGGGAATCTTCGCCGATTTAGATGCAATCGCCCTGCATCGCTGCGTAACCAACATCGAGATCTTCCGGGCTGGGTCCGCTTGTAGCGTCGCTCATTCGGCCTCCTCCTCGACCCAGCCCAACGTCCGCTCGACGGCGCGTTTCCAGTCGCGGTAACGGCGGTCGCGGGCGGCCTCGTCGCCACCAGGCTGCCACTCGCGATCGGCCTGCCAGTTGCGTCGTAACTCGTCCAGGCCACCCCAGAACCCGACCGCTAGCCCAGCGGCGTAGGCCGCGCCGAGCGCGGTCGTCTCGGCGACGCGCGGGCGGACGACCGGCACGCCGAGAATATCGGCCTGGAATTGCATCAGCAAATCGTTGCCGACCATCCCGCCATCGACCTTCAGCCGCGAGAGCCGCACTCCGGAGTCGCGCTCCATCGCGTCGAGGACTTCGCGCGTCTGGAAGGCGGTCGCCTCCAGCGTCGCGCGGGCGATATGCCCCTTGTTGACGTAGCGGGTCAGGCCGACGATCGCGCCGCGCGCATCGGAGCGCCAGTACGGTGCGAAGAGGCCGGAGAAAGCGGGGACGAAGTAGATCCCGCCGCTGTCCTCAACCGTCCGTGCCAGCGCCTCGATCTCGCCGGAATCGGCGATCAGGCCAAGGTTGTCGCGCAACCATTGGACCAGCGCCCCGGCGATGGCGATCGAGCCTTCCAGCGCGTAGACTGCGGGCTGCGGGCCGAGTTTGTAGCAGACGGTCGTCAGCAGCCCGCTCCGCGAGGGGACGATCTGCTCGCCGGTATTGAGGAGCATGAAGCAGCCGGTGCCATAGGTATTCTTCGCCTCGCCCGGCTCGTAGCAGCCCTGCCCCATCGTCGCGGCCTGCTGATCGCCGAGGATACCGGCCACCGGGATCCCCTCCAAGAGGCCGCGCGCCGTGCCATAAACCTCGCTGCTCGAACAGATCTGCGGCAGCATCGCGCGCGGCACGCCGATAATCCGCAGCAGTTCGTCGTCCCAATCGAGCGTGGCGAGATCCATCAGGAGGGTGCGGGAGGCGTTCGTCACGTCGGTGACGTGGACGCCGCCATCCGGCCCGCCGGTCAGCCACCAGACGAGGTAGCTGTCCACCGTGCCGAAGAGGGCATCGCCGCGCTCGGCCCGTTCGCGCACACCGGGGACGTTATCGAGGATCCAGCGCACTTTCGGCCCGGCAAAATAGGTCGCGAGCGGCAAGCCGGTCTGCGCCCGCAGGCGATCCTGTCCCCCCTCGCGCGCCAGGGCGTGACAGATCGTGTCGGTGCGCGTGTCCTGCCAGACGATCGCGTTGAAGAGTGGGTCGCCGGTCGCGCGATCCCAGACGATCGCCGTCTCGCGCTGATTGGTGATCCCCACCGCCGCGAGATCGGACGCCGCGATGCCGCCCTGCACCAGCACCCCCTGCACGACTTCCTGCGTGCGCGCCCAGATCTCGCGCGGGTCGTGCTCCACCCAACCCGGACGGGGGAAGATCTGCTGATGTTCCCGCTGCGCGGAGCAGATGACCGCCCCGGCGCGATCAAAAATCATGCAGCGCGTGCTGGTCGTCCCTTGATCGATCGCGGCGATATACCGTGGCTCAGCCATCATTTCCCCCACCCGCCCGGCACCACAACTCCAACACCAACAGCATTGCCCGCTTCAGACGCTATGGTAGCGCACTCGCGCCGATTCGCAGCACCGACACGATCGAGCGCGAGACTAACGGACTTGTCGGCAAGCCGCAACTCGACATAGGATTGCCGCAACGAGCAACGCGCGAAAGGGAACAGTGGATGCAGGCGACAATCCGCGCGGCCACGCCCGATGACGTAACGGCACTTGCTGAGGCACACATCGCCACCTGGCGCGAGACCTATCGCGGACTCTTACCCGATCACTATCTCGCTGGGCTCACGGTGGCGGGGCGCGAACCGCAGTGGGAGCGGCTGCTGACGCTGCCAGCAGAGCAGCGTTGCATCCTGATCGCCGAAGGGGCCAATGGCGTGATCGCCGGTTTCGCTTCCGGCGGGCCACACCAGGGGACGCTCGATTACGCGGGGGAACTTTACACCCTCTATCTGCACCGTGCGTATCAGGGCGCGGGGCTTGGGCGGGCGCTCTTCGCCGCCACCGCCGCGCGGCTGCGCGAGCAAGGCTGCCCGTCGCTCGCGCTCTGGGTGCTGGCGACGAACGCGCGGGCGCGCGGTTTCTATGCGGCGCAGGGCGGGCGACTGCTACGCGAGCAGGCGATCGTCTTCGACCGTATCCCGTTGCGCGAGGCGGGATACGGCTGGCGCGACAGCGGCAGTATTGGTCAACATAAGAGGATCACGAATGAGCGTTGACCGCGAGTCGCCCGCCAGTCGACCACGACCGCGATCTCCACTGCCGGTGAAAACGGACGACGAGTTCGAGCAAGCGCCGGAGAATCAGCCGCGCGGCGTCGCCACCGCGATCATCTTCGACTGGTCGCTGATGGTCTTTCTCGGCACCCTGCTGCTCATCGCGATCGTTCAGCGGGGCCTTACCTCGCGACAGGCCGTCTCGGCGGCGGGGCTAGCGCTGCTGATCGGCCTGCCGCTGGTAGGGCTGGGGGAACTGTTGCGGCGCGGTCGGCGCGTGGCCCGATCGCTCCAGATCGCCGTTTCCGGGCTGATCGCGGCGGGGAATATCGTGGGGTTACTCAGCGATCTCGCGCGCCTGACGCGCGGGGTGGTACGACCGACGACGAGTCTCCCGGCCCTGGCGGCGGGGCTCTTCATCATCTGGGGCCTGACGCGACCGCAGACGATCGCCTGGTTCGCGCGAATCTCGATGGCGCGAGCGCGCGAACGTCACGGGGGTAGCTGGCTCCTCCTCACCCTTGGGGCAAGCATAGTCATCGGCATCAGCGCCGTCATCATCAGTCTGGCGTAGTCGGCAAGGGCGCGGGCGGCGAAGTTGGGACCATCGGGGGATGGTCGTACTATCCCGCCCTCGCCTATCCTGCGAAGCAGGATTTACGGAGGGGGCGACGAATTGTGCCGGAGGCCCGCCCAATCGACTCAAGCGTGACTTATCATTCTCCCGAAGGATCACGATGCTCAGTACCACGCTGCTCTTCGCGCTCGTCATCGTGGTTGGCCTCTGTGTCGGCACCTGGATCGATGCCGTCGCCGTCGCCATCCCCGCGCATCGCTCGATGTGGCGTTTGCCGGCCTGTCCCAACTGCGAAACAACCTGGCGTGGAGTTGCGCTCATACCGCTGCTCGGGCCACTGCTGGCGCGGCGCTGCCCCAACTGCGCGCAGCCGATCGCGCGCTTCCGGCCACTGACCGAAGCGACGACCGGGATCCTCTTCGCCCTGGCCCTCTGGCGGGCGGGATGGACAGTCGAGTTCGGCGCGCTGACTGTCTTCACCGTGATCTTGCTGGTGATCTTGCGGATCGACTGGCAGAATCACCTGATCTTCCAGAATACGATCGTCGCCGGGATCCTGATCGCGCTCGGGTACGCCGCCATCGCCTCGCCGGAACCAAGCGCCCTCCTCTGGGCCACCGTGGCGGCGGTCGGCGCGGCCTTCCTCTTCCTCTGCCTCTATTTCCTGGCGCTGTTCATCTACAAGCGGAGGGCGCTCGGCTTCGGCGATGTCCTGCTCGCCGCGCTGATCGGCGCGATGGCCGGCCAGAATGCGTTCCTGGCGATCTTCATCGGCATGCTCCTCGGCGCGGCGGGCGGACTCCTGCTCGTCGCTCTGCGCGTCCGCACGATGCGCGATTACATCCCCTACGGCGCGTACCTCTGCGCCGGGACGATCATCGCGCTCTTCATCCGCTGACAGACGATCCAGCTATAACGCACGAGTTGCAGCTGATGCGCTGCGGATCGCGCCATAGCGGAAACAACTGACGAGGTGATCGTCGACGATCCCCGTCGCCTCCATCCAGGCGTAGACGATCACCGGCCCGACGAACTTAAACCCGCGCGCTTTCAGCGCGACCGAGATCGCTGCCGAGAGCGGGGTCTTGGTCGGCACATCGCCCGGATGCTGCGGCGCATTCTCGATCGGCACGCCGCCCGCCATCGTCCAGACGAACGTCGAAAAATCTTCCCCCGCTTCCGCCATCGCCAGAAAGGCGCGGGCGTTGCCGATCGTCGCCTCGATCTTGGCGCGCGACCGAACGATGCCGGGGTTCTGCAACAGGCGCTCGACATCGGCGGCGTCGAACCGTGCCACCACCTGCGGATCGAACCCCTGAAACGCCTCGCGGAAAGCGTCACGCTTCTGCAAGATCGTTTTCCACGAGAGGCCCGCCTGAAAGCCATCTAGGATCAACTTTTCCCAGAGGGCGCGGCTATTACGCTCAGGCACGCCCCACTCCGCATCATGGTACGCGCACAGCAGCGGGTCATGCGCGGCCCAGGCGCAACGGTGAAGCTGCGCCGCCGCCTCGTCGGTATCTTCGAGCATTGCCGCACCTCCTCATTGCGTACTCAGGCAAATATGCCCTGCGCGATGGCACCTATAATAGCCGCTATCACCGGTGTCTATGCGTTGCACGCCCCCGCTAACGCTGCTAGAAAGCACTCGGGAGCCGTGCGGGCGACACCGATCCTGCCCATCCGCAGTACAAGGGTACCGTGGCACCGTTTCTGCGTATATGGGAATGGTGTAAAGGTGGCGGGGTTCTCGACAAGACGAGCGAGTAATTGTCTCCCGTCAGTAAGGAAGGTAGAGCGCATGATCAACCGTTCACCCGATCCACGAGATCGCGACGCCGATCAGGAAATGATCGTTCGCAACGAACGCCAGGATGTCATCACCAGCGATGGCAGCGTGGTCGGCCAGGATGTTGGCACCGCCGCCATCGTCGATCGTGTCGAGGCGCGTCGGTCGACCGCCGACTGGTTGAGTGGGCTGCTCTCTCTGATTATCGGCGTCATCGCTATCTTGATCGCTATCCGCGTCGTGCTGAAGCTTCTCGCGGCGAATACCGAGAGTGGATTCACACGGTTCATCTACAACGTCACCGGGCCGCTCGTCGGGCCATTCCAGAATATTTTCGGTACCCCGGCGGCTGGTAATGGCGCGACCTTCGAGATCTCGTCGATTCTCGCGATTGCCATCTATCTGCTGGCCGGCTGGCTCCTTATCAAACTGGTCCACTTGGTGATTGACCGCCCGACAAGTGGCGTCAGTGTCACCCGCAACGTGGATCAGCGTACATATCGGTAGTGGTTCTCGACCATCGGGCGTTCCGGTGGTAAAGCGAAGCAGCATTCAGGAGGGGATCTCATGGGCACAATCATCGGCTGGCTGATTATCGGCGCAATTGCCGGCGGTATCGCGAGTCTCATCGTGCCGGGTCGCACCCCCGGTGGCACCATCGGCGCGATTATCGTCGGCATCCTCGGCGGGTTGCTCGGTGGCTGGCTGCTCAACTCGGTCTTCAACCTCGGCGTGGGCGTGAGCTTCATCGGTTCTCTGATTGTCGCTATTATCGGTGCCGTCATCATCCTCTACGCCCTGCGTGCTTCGGGTGCCAGTTCACGAGTCTAATTACCCGCGAGGGTATCTAGATCCTCTCAGGTGCTGAGAGTGCAAGCAATTCGGTGTGGGAATGTAAGGGGGACTTCATGTCAGGCTTGGGCGATAAGATCAAGGGCAAAGCGCAGGAAGTCGTCGGCAACGCCAAAGAGGCGATCGGCGACAAGACCGACAACGAGCGCTTGGAGGCCGAGGGCCAAGCCGATCAGGTCAAGGGTGGCGGCAACCAGGTCAAGGGCGAGGCAAAGGACAAGGTCAACGATGCCGCCGATCGTGTCGGCGACGCGGTGAGTGACCTCGGTCGCAAGCGCTAATCCTGCCCGCACTTCCTCGTAACCGATAAAAGAGCGCTGGCCTATCCTTAGGGATGCGCCAGCGCTCTTTGACGTTCAGTGCCCCAACATGAGTCCGCTGCCGGTGCGCTATACTTGCTCGACTGTACCTACACCCTGAAGTCGTCGCGCCGGAGCCACCTATGAACCTCGAACAGCTCCTCGAAACCTGGCGCGTGAGCCCGCAGCGCCGCCGCAATATCGTCCACTGGCACACCCAGGAGGCGGTCGATGCCGAGTATGCCCCGCTCCCAGCGGGGCTCGACCCACGACTCGTCGCCGCGCTCGACAAGCAAGGATTCGCGCGCCTCTATTCGCATCAGGCGGCGGCATTCGAGAGTATCACCGCCGGGAAACATACCTGCATCGTCACACCAACCGCCTCGGGCAAAACCCTCTGCTATACCCTGCCGGTACTGAACGCCATTCTCGAAGATGACGGTGCCCGCGCCCTCTACCTGTTCCCAACCAAAGCTCTCGCCCAGGATCAGGCAGCGGTACTACGCCGTTTCACCGCCGATCTGGGGCCGAAGGAGAACACTGACGGGAAGGCAGCAGCAAAGGCCGATACTCCAGAGGGGCTGGTCAAGGCCCATACCTATGATGGCGACACCCCGGCAACGGCGCGTAAGCTGATTCGCACCGCCGGGCATGTCGTCATCACGAACCCCGATATGCTCCACTCGGGGATCCTGCCGCACCATACCAAGTGGGTGCGGCTGTTCGAGTCGCTACGTTATGTCGTCATCGACGAGTTGCACGGCTATCGTGGTGTCTTCGGCTCGCACGTCGCCAACGTCATCCGCCGCCTGCGCCGTATCTGCCGTTTCTACGGCTCCGACCCGATCTTCATCCTCTGCTCGGCGACGATCGCCAATCCGGGCGAACTGGCCGAGCGGATCATCGGGGCGCCGGGTGGGGTGACGACGATCGAGCGCAACGGCGCGCCGCGCGGGCGACGGGAGTTCATCTTCTACAACCCGCCGGTCGTCAACGCCGAGTTGGGGATTCGGCGCAGTTCGATCCTCGAAGCCTCGGCGGTGGCGAGTGAGTTGATCCGCAATCATATCCACACGATCGTCTTCGCGCGGGCGCGGACGACAGCCGAGGTGCTGCTGACTTATCTGCGCGAATCGTTGCCACCAGGTACCGACCGCGAGGCGACGGTGCGCGGTTATCGCGGCGGCTATCTGCCCAATCAGCGCCGTCAGATCGAGTCGGGCTTGCGCGATGGCGCGATCACCAGCGTCGTCAGCACCAACGCGCTGGAACTCGGCGTCGATATCGGCTCGCTCGATGCCTGCGTGATGACCGGCTATCCGGGCACCGTCGCCTCGACCTGGCAACAGGCCGGCCGCGCCGGGCGGCGTCAGGGAGTCGCGGCGGCGATCCTGATCGGCTCCTCGAACCCGCTCGATCAGTTCATCATGGGTCACCCGGAGTATTTCTTCGAGCGTGCGCCGGAACATGGGCTGATCAACCCCGACAATCTGCTGATCCTGCTCAGCCACCTCAAGTGCGCCGCTTTCGAGCTACCGTTCGACACCCGCGAGGAAGGGGGCGACGACCCGCTCTTCGGCACCGCCGAGGTGGGGACGGTGCTTGCCGCGCTGCAAATGCTCGGCGAGGACAGCGTGATCCAGGAGGTCGATGAAGTCTGGCACTGGACCGATCAGGCGTACCCAGCCGAGGAAATCAGCCTGCGTACCGCCGCCCGCGACAACGTGGTGATCGTCGACGAGAGCGACCGCGCCCGCCCGCGCGTCATCGGGGAGGTGGACGAATTCAGCGCCCCGATGCTTGTCCATACCGAGGCGATCTACTTCCACGAAGGCCAGCAGTTCCACGTCGATCGCTACGATCCCGAAGAACAGAAGGCCTACGTGCATGGCGTGGCGGTCGATTATTACACCGACGCCGACATCGCCGTGCGCGTCCAGGTGCTCGAACAGTTCTCGCCCGAACCGATCGGCTCACCGCGCGGGCACGGCGAGGTACTGGTCGGGGCGCTGCCGACGAAATACAAGAAGATCAAACTGCACACGCACGAGAATATCGGCTGGGGCGAGATCCACCTGCCGGAGTCGCAACTGCACACCGGCGCGTATTGGCTCTGCCTGCCCCACGCCCTCACGGACCGGATGCAGGTCGCGGAGTTGCAAGGGGCGCTCGTCGGCCTCACCAATCTGCTGGCGGTCGTCGCGCCGCTCTACCTGATGTGCGACCCACGCGACATTGGGGTCCACGCCGAGGTGAAGTCACCGTTCACCGGGCGCGGCACGGTCACGATTTACGACAAGATCCCCGGCGGGATCGGCTTCAGCCAGAAGCTTTACGATACTCACGAAACGCTGCTCGAAGCGGCGCACGACCTGATCAACGCCTGCCCTTGCACCGAGGGCTGCCCCTCCTGTGCCGGGCCGGTGGCCGAGATCGGCGCACGCGGCAAAAGGCTGGTCCTGGGGATGCTCAAACTGCTGCTTGGGCGACGGATCGCCCCGGCAGTTGCCGCAGCTGCGGCACGTCGTTAATGCAATCGCAGGTCACGGACGCGGTCCTTGCCTCGGTGTGGTGATAGGGGGCGGGCACCGACCCGCCTGGTCGGCAACGGCACTCGAATAGCTGCTCTACCCCTGCATTGACAACGCGGCGGGCGACCCGTATACAGGGTCGCCCTCTACAGAAGCGTTTATAGTCCAGGGAGTTCGTTTACTCCACCGGGGTCGTATATTCCTCGGGGATCCAGCCCTCGAAATCGAGATAGCGGATATGCTTCCAGTTTCGTCCCTTGGTGTCGCGCTCGTCCGGGCCGATCACCTCTAAGATAAAACCTTCAGGGATCGCAAAACGCCGCTCACCTGCGGGTAAGACGAAGACATTCGCCCCTTTATTCTCGGTGTTCGCGACCATCACCCGCGCCGCGCTCGGCCCGGCGGTCGGCGTCGGGGCGAGGTTACCAGGAGTCGGCGTCAGGACCGCGCGTGTCGGGGTCAGCGGGCGCTGCGTGCCTGCACCGCCGCCAGGATTCGTCCCATTCGCCCCGGTAGTAGGGACGATCTGGGCGGTAGGCGACGGGAGTTGCCCGCTAGCGATACCCGTTGGGACGCCATTCGCGCCCGGTGAAGGGGTGGCCGCAACCGTGCCACCCCCGAGGACCCGCGCACCGACCGCGAAGACCAGCACCAGCACCAGGAGAGCCAGGATCGGTGCGATGATCGGCGTCAGCGATGGATCGCCGATGCGAAGCGCAGCGGGCCACCACGCAGGCCAATGGCCCCGATCGCTGGCCGCCCGTTCGGTCGGCAGGGGCAATGCGACTTCCGTATCGGCCTGGCGGCTATCGGCCAGATCGGTATCGTCAGATGGCACCAGGCGCGGGCGTGTCGAAGGCAGTGCGACGAGGGGACGCTGCAACACCCGCCGCCCGCTGAGGGTCGTGCGTGGCCGCCAATACCCCTCGCGATCGAGCCGGATCAGCCCCAGCACTTCCAGTTCATCGAGCGTGTGTCGGATCCGCTCGCGCCCGGCCGCTTGGAGATATTCGTTGCCGGTGAGGTCGGTAGTCACGATATCGGCGGAGCGCGCGACCGTATACTCGTCGATCAGTGTGCCGGGATTCCCTTCCATGCGGTGAATTGCCGCGAGGACTGCACGCTGCTCTTCATTCATCGCGCTTTTCTACCACCTGTCTGCAACGTGCTCACTCGTTGTGCCTCACGTCGCAGGCGCATCCAACCCCTCATCCATCTAGCGCACACGACGGCTAGAGCAAACGACAGCAATCGTGATCATAAACAGTTCGACAGCAGTATACCAGCGCGAACGGTAGATTGAGAATGGATGGACATTCGATCGGTTCGCGTACCCGCGCTTACTCATTGCTCAGTCCTCATCTTCGAGGTCGCGTACCATTGTGATGTGCTCGATCTTGCTCATCATCCAGACCTTGCCGACGGTACGAAAGCCGAGCAGACGGTAAAAACCGACCGCATGGGTCTGTGCGCTGAGGGTGACACGCTTCGCGCCATGCTGACCCGCAGCGGCGAGCAAGGCATCCATGATCTCCCAGCCGATCCCTTGCCCACGGTACTGCGGCAAGATCGCTACCCAGGCGATCTGTCCTTCGCCGCGCGAGACGTGCAAACGCCCTACCCCGACCGGCAGATCGTCGAGCAGCGCCAGGATCTGTACCGCCCCGGCACCAAAATCATACGGATCACGATCGACGACATCGGTCAGGTGTTGCTCATCGGTGAAAACAGCCCGGCGAATCGTGGTCACCTCGCGCACATCGCGCTGGTCGGCCACCACGCGGATCGTCAAGTGTCGGTCCTGATACTCGTCCACGTCGGCCATCTTGCCCCCGCCACCCGGTTCCCCACCGACAATCCCACTCGTTACGAGCATCGGCGGATGATACCATGCCCTCCGCCGCAATGATGGTGACCAGTCCGAGGATACCCCCACTTGTCCGCAACGAGTAAACGCGATGGCATAGCAACTGCATTATGATCCAGGTAATGTCTGGGGAACGTCTGGCAATGACCCAACACCGGTACGCGGACGTAACATCATTTGACGACCATGCGTTCAACATGCTAGCATCACAGATGCTGCAACCATCGCGGGGGCTTCGTGTCGTCCCAGCCATCCAGCTTGGTGCGGCAGCCCACACATGGCGAGAAGGAAAAGCCACATGATATTGGAAACGATCGATAGCCCGACCGATCTGCGTGATCTTTCGATCGCGCAGTTGGAAATTCTGGCCCGCGAGATTCGCGACGAAATGTGGCGAGTCGTCAACCTGAATGGCGGGCATCTCGGGGCGGGGCTCGGCGTGGTCGAGCTGACGCTCGCCTTACACCGGACATTCGATTCCCCGCAAGAGCGGATCGTCTGGGATGTCGGGCACCAGGGGTATCCGCATAAGCTGATCACCGGCCGTCGCGAGCAGTTCGAGACGATCCGCAAGGCGGGCGGCCTGGCACCCTTCCTCTCGCGCGATGAGAGCCCGCACGACGCCTTCGGCGCGGGCCACGCCTCGACCGCCGTCTCGGCGGCGCTCGGGATGGCGGCGGCGAATGAACTGAAAGGTTTGCGCTGGCCGGTGGTGGCGGTCCTCGGCGACGCGGCCCTCACCGGGGGGATGGCCTACGAGGCGCTGAACAACGCCGGGCAGATGACCGCGCCGTTGATCGTCGTCCTCAACGATAACGAGATGTCGATCTCGGCCAACGTCGGCGGGATGACCAAATATCTCAACCGTGTCCGCACCAACGCCCAGTACAACCAACTCAAAGGGATCACCGAGGATGTCTTGCAGCACCTCCCGGCAGGCGACATGCTCGTCGAGATCGGGCGGCGGATGAAGGACAGCTTCAAGGAGTTCGTGGTCCACTCGATGATCTGGGAAGAGCTGGGCTTCACCTACCTCGGCCCGGTCGACGGCCACGACTTGCCGGGCCTCCTCGAAACACTCGAACAGGCGCGGCGCGTCCTGGCCGAATATCACAAGCCGGTCTTCGTCCACGTCGTGACTACCAAGGGGAAAGGTCTCGACCTTGACAAAGATCCGTTGAAGCTGAACTGGCACCAGTTGAGCCCGGCGGGTGGGGCGAAGCCGACCGCGCCGAAATATCAGGATGTCTTCGCGCAGACGCTGATCCAGCAGGCGAACCGCGATCCGCGGATCGTCGGGATCACCGCCGCGATGTCCACCGGCACCAGCCTCGATAAATTCCAGAAGGCCCATCCGAAGCGCTTTTTCGATGTGGGGATCGCCGAGGAACACGCGATCACCTTCGCGGCGGGCCTTGCCTGTAACGGGATGCGCCCGGTGGCGGCGATCTATTCCACCTTCTTGCAGCGCGCCTTCGACCAGATCACCCACGATGTCTGCATCCAGAACTTGCCGGTCATCTTCGCCCTCGACCGCGCCGGACTCGTCGGCGACGACGGCAAGACCCACCAGGGCGTCTTCGACCTGACCTATCTGCGCTGCCTGCCGAACATGACGATCCTGGCACCGAAAGACGAGTTGGAATTGCAGCGGATGATCGCCACCGCCATCGCCCACGAAACCGGGCCGATCGCGGTTCGCTTCCCGCGCGGCAATGGGGTCGGGGTGCCACTCGACGAAGATCCGCAGCCGTTGCCGATCGGTGTCGGCGAGACGCTGCGTGAGGGTGACGACATCGCCCTTATCGGCGCGGGCACGATCGTTGCGCTGGCGCAAGAGGCGGCAACGATCCTCGCCGCCGAAGGGATCGAAGCGACGGTGATCAACGCCCGCACGGTCAAGCCGCTCGATGAGGCGCTGATCCTCGAAGCGGCACGCCGTTGCGGCCATGTCATCACGATTGAAGAGAACGTCGTCACCGGCGGCTTCGGTGCCGGCGTCCTCGAACTCCTCTCGCGCGAAGGTGTGGTCATCCCAACACACCTGATGGGCGTGCCCGACGAGATGATCCCGCACGGCTCACAGTCGCAACAAAGGGAATGGTGCGGCCTGACCGCCGAGAAGATGGCCGAGCACGCGCGGACGCTCCTCGGTCGCACCGCGCCAACCGCCGCCGCAACCCTGGAGACAGCCGGGCGGCACGACTAACGGCAGATCGGCCACCAATCAATGGACAAAGATAGCCCGCCGCACCAGCTTTTGGTGCGGCGGGTTTCGCATATAGAAGGTTTATTCACGACATTCTATACTGGACACATACGAATACGAGGGGTTAGATAAGGGGTGGGCAATGACCGTAACAATAGAATCGCCAGAACTGGTTCTCCACTCTTCCGAAGCGACATGGGATCGCGAGCAGTGGGATGCGCTGCCGAACGATGGCAGGCGTTATGAAATCATCAATGGGGTGTTGTACATGAGCACTGCGCCGACCCCTTGGCATCAGTGGATCAGCCGCCAGGCGCAACGACTCCTGTATGTGCAGATCGACGATCGCGGACTCGGCATCACGTTCAATGCACCGGTAGGTCTCTTCATGCCGGGGTGCGACCCGGTGCAACCAGACCTACTGGTGCTACGCCCCGAAGATCGCGATCTGATCATGGAGCGGCGGATCGAGACGATCCCGCTCGTGTTGGTCGAAATCCTCTCGCCATCGAATGCCCAATACGATCTGATCCTCAAGCGGCAAGCCTACGCCCGCGCAGGCGTGCCAGAATACTGGGTCTTGCGCCCGCAGGAGCGCGATATCCTCGTTCACAGCGAGCCAGACGCGACGTTGGGCGATTTCCTACACGTACTCCGTATCGCCGCCGATGGCGAGTTGCACTCACCCACTCTACCTTTCCACACGCCAGTAGCGGCTTTCTTCGCCCTGCCAGGGACGATCACTGCCTGAATACTCGCCATAGTCTCCACTGATTTACCATCCCTTTTGCCCCTATCATGGCGTGGTGAGTTCGCTGCGCCAACACCAGAACGTGTCGATAACGCCATGAAGCAGCAGAGATGTTATCATTCAGCCGCACGGTGAATCTCTTGGGAAGGGAATCGGTGCGCTGGAGTGGCGGCGCGTATTGTGGGACGCGCCTGGAGAGAATTGGGGGCGGAATGGCGACGCTGACAGGCGGACAAGCACTGGTCCAATCGCTGAAACGCGAGGGGATCGACACGATCTTCGGCCTGCCGGGTGTGCAACTCGACTGGGCATTCGACGCACTCTACGAGGAGCAGGACAACATCCGCGTGATCCACACGCGGCACGAGCAGGCGACCTCCTATATGGCCGACGGCTACGCCCGCGCCACCGGCAAGATCGGGACGCACCTCGTGGTGCCGGGGCCGGGCCTGCTGAACGCGATGGCGGGGCTCTCGACCGCCTACGCCTGTTGTTCGCCGGTATTCTGCCTCACCGGACAGATCCAATCGGACAAGATCGGCGTCGGCACAGGACTCCTGCACGAGATCCCACATCAGTTGGAGATGATGGCGGCGGTCACAAAGTGGGCGCGGCGCGCGATGCACCCCACCGAGATCCCCGGACTCGTCCGCGAGGCGATCACGCAACTCAAGTCCGGTCGCCCGCGCCCCGTCTCCCTGGAAATCCCGCCCGATATCTTGCAGATGCAGGCCGATGTGCAACTCCTCGACCCGGCACAGGCGGAGCGTCAGTCGGGCGATCCCGCGCTCTTGAAGCAGGCGGCGGAACTCCTGGCGCAGGCCGAGCGCCCGCTGATCTTCGTCGGCAGCGGCATCTTCACCGCCGAAGCGTGGGACGAACTGCGCGAACTGGCGGAGAAGTTGCAGGCACCGGTCGTGATGTCCTCGAATGGACGCGGCGCTCTCTCCGACCGGCACCCGCTGGCGTTGAGCGGCAACGAGGGTCGCTTGCTGCTACCGCGCGCCGACGCTATCCTGGCGGTCGGGACGCGCTTCGCCGAGCCGCTGACCCGCTGGGGCGGCCTGCCCGCCGGTGTACCGACGATCCAGATCGATGTCGACCCCGAAGAGGTCGGGCGTAACGGCAAACCGACGATCGGGATCGTCAGCGACGCCAAGCTCGGCCTCGCCGATCTCCTGGCGAACCTGGACGGCGCGAAGGGCGTCGGCAACCGCGCGTCGCGCGCCGACGAGGTCGCGGCGGTCAAGGCATTCGTCGAAGATCAACTCTTCGAGATTCAGCCGCAAGCGGCCTACACGGCGGCGCTGCGGGCCGAGATCCCCGAGGACGGGATCCTGGTCGGCGAGATGACGCAAGTGAGCTACTTCGCGCGCAACGCCTACCCAACCTATGGACCGCGCACGCAGATCAACCCCGGCTATCAGGGAACGCTCGGCTGCGGTTTCCCGATCGCGCTCGGGGCGCAGGTCGGGATGCCAGATCGCAAGGTCGTCTCGATCAACGGCGACGGCGGTTTCATGTTCAACGTGCAGGAACTCTCGACGATGCGCCGCCACAATATCCCGCTGGTGGCGGTCGTCTTCAGCGATGGCGCGTTCGGCAACGTCAAGCGGATCCAGCAGAACCAGTTCGGGCGGCGCACAATCGCCTCCGACCTGCTGAACCCGGACTTCGCCAAGACGGCGGAACTCTTCGGGATCCCCGGTATGCGCGCGAAGTCGCCCGACGAATTCCAGGGTGTACTGCGCGAGGCGCTGGCGACCGATGGCCCGGTCCTGATCGAGGTGACGGTCGGCGAGATGCCTGAGCCCGGTATGCGGATGGAAGCCGCCGCTGGCAAGCAGTGGTGGTAATTGACCCACTTACAGCCGCATAGATAGGTAGGGGAACGATTGAACGCGGAGACGCCGAGGGAAGGAGCGTCGCAGAGAGGTCGATTAATGTTTGCGTTCCCTCATCTGCGGCACTCCTTCCCCTCGGCGTCTCCGCGTTCAATCGTTTCTTGAGGAGTTCTTTCAGGATGAGCGCAGAGCAGCACCATTCGGCGGATACCGCGCGTTATACAGGCGGGGATCTTGCGGCGGCTCTGCAGTTGCCGGAGTTTCCGCGCTCGGCGAAATACGAGCCGACGTGGATGCTCGAAAACCTGATGGGCCCAAATGCCATCTGGCTGACCGAGGCGCTGGCCGAACGGATGGAGTTGCGGCCGGGGATGCGCGTACTGGACATCGGCTGTGGTCGTGCGATCAGTTCGATCTTCCTGGCGCGCGAGTTCGGAGTCCAGGTCTGGGCGACCGATCTGTGGATCGCGGCGAGCGACAACTGGGCGCGCGTGCGGGAAGCGGGCTTGACGAATAGCGTCTTCCCGATCCACGCCGAGGCCCACGCACTGCCCTTCGCCGACGGCTTCTTCGACGCGATCGTGAGTGCCGACGCCTATCATTATTTCGGGACCGACAATCTCTATCTGAGTTATTTCGCACACTTCGTCCGTCCGGGTGGGCAAATCGGGATCATCGTCCCTGGCTTGCGCGAAGAGTTCGCTGACGGGCTGCCGCCGCATCTGATCCCGTACTGGCACCCCGACTTCTGGAGTTTTCATAGCCCGGCATGGTGGCGCACCCACTGGGAACGCATGGGCTTGGTCGCAACGGAGGTCGCGGATCTGGTGCCGCGCGGGTGGGAGCATTGGCTGCGCTGGTTAGAGGTTGCCGGGGCGCACGGCTACCGCAGCGACGAACAAGAAGCGGCCATGATCCGGCTCGATGCCGGGCGGAATCTCGGGTTCACGCGACTCGTCGCACGCAAGGTCGAGGGGTAGCGGTTGACGCGGCGTGAATTGTCTCACAAAGGGTTCGGTGCTGGCGCACGATCATCGGCGACGGTGCGGTTCGCGCTCGCCTGCGGCCTGCTTTGGAATCTGCTCGCGCTCGTGCCGCCCCCCCCCCTGCGGCGGCGGAAACGGGCGCGACCGGATTGCGAGTCGAAGGCGCACAGTTGATCGACGCCAACGGACAACCGGTGCGGTTGCTCGGCGTCAATCGTGCCGGGACCGAGTACGCCTGTATCCAGGGCTGGGGGATCTTCGACGGCCCGCACGATGCCGCTTCGGTCGCCGCGATGCGCTCCTGGGGGATCAACGCCGTCCGTGTGCCACTTAACGAGCACTGCTGGCTCGGCCTCGATACCGTACCGACCGGACTCGGCGGCGAGGCGTACCGCACCGCCATCCACGATTGGGTGGCTACCCTGCGCGCGGCGGGAATGTATGTCATCCTCGATTTGCACTGGGGCGCGCCGCAAGGCTTGCCCGCCGACCAGCTACGCCCGATGCCCGATCGCGATTATGCGCCGGAATTCTGGCGACAGGTGGCGGCAGCCTACCGCGACGATAGCGCGATCCTCTTCGATCTCTATAACGAGCCGTACCCCGACTTCAACCGTGACACCGAAGAAGCGTGGCGCTGCTGGCGCGATGGCGGCACCTGTCGCGGCTTCAACTACACCGCCGCCGGGATGCAGGAGCTGGTCGATGCGGTGCGCGGCACCAGAGCGCGCAATGTGATCCTGCTCGGCGGCGTGCAGTATGCCAACGGCTTCTCGCGCTTCCGCGCCTACGCCCCGCGCGACCCGGTCAATAATCTCGCCGCCTCCTGGCACTCGTATAACTTCATGCACTGGGCCGACGAGACGACCTGGGACGCGCAGATCGGGATCCCCACCGCCGGGGTGCCGCTCGTCGCCGGGGAGATCGGCCAGGACGATTGCAAGACGGCCTTCCTGGAACGGACGCTGCGCTGGCTCGACATCCGCGGGGCGAGTTACCTCGGCTGGTCCTGGAACACCTGGGCGCGCTGCGATGGCCCGGTCCTGATCGATGATTACAACGGCACCCCTTCCGCGATGGGCCGGGGATTCTACGATCATCTGGCGCGACTCGGCCCCGCCCCGCTCGCGCCGCGCCCCGGCGAAACGGGCGGCGACAAGCCCGGCAGGGTCGATCCCTCCGCGCCGGTCGCCCCGCCGGACCCGACCAGCGCCCTGGTCCTCTACGATGATGTCGTCCCCGCACCATTCTGGGTCACGCCGGTCGGGGCCAACGCCACCGACCCCTGCGATGGGCAGACCCGCAGTACCGGGCGCTGCGCCTACGCCCTCTCCCTCAGTTCCTGGGGTGGTCTCAGCATCGGGCGTGAAGGGGGCTTCTCGACAACGGGATATGACCGCTTCGAGTGGTCGCTGAACACCCACTGGCAATCGCTGGCGAACTTCTCGCTTGCCCTGACGACCCGCGATGGCGGCGAGACGATCCGCACGGTGCCGCTCGATCAGGCGACGATCCTGGCCGATCTCGGCGATGGCTGGGTACGCCTGAGTGTGCCGGTCGCCACCCTCAACCCCGAAGGGCTGCCGGTCGGCTCGCTCGTCTTCCGCAACGCCAGCGGCAAAGACCTCGGCACGATCCACCTCGACGATCTCCGCTTCGTCCCGGAAAGCCTCGGCATCGCCCTCGCCGCCGGGGCGCAGGCGCTCATTATCGAGCGGCCCACAGCGGCGCGCTGAGATCCTCGGCCTATCCGCCTCCCTCCTACTATTTCCGGCAGGTGTACATGGAGGGGGCCTGACTACCACCTATAGGGAGAAGGAACGGACGATAGAGGAAGCGCTGATAGTGCAGCCTGTCTCGACTTCCATCATCGCGGAGTACCGCCCGACGATTACAACCGCTACGCCTGCCAGTGACCTCCAGACTTCAGCAAATCTACGATACCCATCGTAGCTAGTTAGCGTGGCCGGTTTCGCCGCACAAGCAGGGGATGGGAGCGCAGCCACGGCACGAGCATGGCAAGTGATACGGAGGATGACGCGATCGGCTCACCGCGTGCTATTTTCGTCAGTGCGCAGTCGCCCATGCCGACAACTGAGAAAACATACGGGACATCCTGCGATAAGATCTGACATCATGGCGCACAGCCTAACTAGCACAATGGGTACGATCGTGAGGAACGAGCGAAGTTTTTTCACCACGGCCCCCCTAACGCTCGCCGCGCTTGATGACCTCCGCTGGTCGGCGCATCCCGATACGGCGTCCTCCGTCCAGTTATCGTAGAAGGCCGTACACCCAGTTCAATAATCCGTGCGTAGCTAAAAGGGGAGTGGCCCGCTTTGGCCCTCCCTTTCAGCATGTCGATTGAATTGTGGTCGCGTGTCACTCGTCGATCATCTGCCGCCCTATGGCCAGCGCACGTCATCGCTCGTGAGCGCCTGCCGCCGCTCCTCATACTCGGCGCGGTCAAGTTCCCCGCGCGCGAAGCGGTCGCGCAGGATCGTCAACGCGGCATCATTCGTCCTTACTACCAGGCCACCCGCCGTGGTCAACTGCGGCTCGCGCCCTCCACGACGAGCGATATAAACAAGCCCCGCGATGACGGCGACCCAAAACGCGCCCATGAAGGTCGTCATGCTGCCCAGCCCCCCGATGCACGCACCCATCATGTTCCCCATTCCCTGCATCATCGTTGCATCTCCTATAGTGGCCGACGGTAGCCGATGGTAGCCGACTCTTCCTATAATCCTGCACATCCGATGCCATCGCAAGCGCGAATGGAGATTTCTCTCGGTAGACCGCATCTGGTATGCTTACGGTGATTGCTAGTTGGCGTTGGCGAGACTGGCGGCGAGTAGGGCGGCGTGGACTTTGAGTTCGAGGCCGGGGTTGGTGCGTGCCCGCAGCCGCTCCAGGCCCATCGCCTCCAGTTGGCTGAAG
>JAABUN010004293.1_pt1 | contig 19779 bp, 14 predicted proteins | sample 5559311 | NCBI WGS metagenome assembly JAABUN01 (sample SAMN10711877, study PRJNA513370) | rock metagenome | isolation source: Antarctica rocks | place: Antarctica: Victoria Land, Siegfried Peak sud
GCTGCCGTTAGTAATTCAATGCCTAAAACTTTTTCTACATTGTCTATCACCCGCAAACATTTTACGGCAGCATTACCGCCCTTGCTTACATGATCTTCCTGGTTGTTGCTGCTTGAAACACTATCAACACTTGCGGGAGTGCATAATTGTTTATTCTCGCTTACCAAACTTGCGGCGGTATATTGAGGTATCATAAAACCTGAATGCAACCCCGGTTTTTTTACCAGGAACATCGGCAGCTCCCTTTGTCCGCTTATCAACTGGTATGTTCTTCTTTCTGATATATTTGCCACTTCACTCATGGCAATACTTAAAAAGTCTAAAGCCAATGCTAAGGGTTGCCCATGAAAATTACCACCACTTAAAATCAAATCATCTTCCGGAAAAATATTTGAGTTATCGGTAACTGAATTGATCTCTTTTAAGAAAACACTCAACACATAATCGAAAGCATCTCTTGTTGCCCCATGCACTTGCGGCAGGCACCTGAAAGAATATGGATCTTGCACGTGCAGCTTTTGCTTATTAATTATCTCGCTGCCGTCTAAATATTTTCTTACTGCCGCTGCAGTTGCAACCTGCCCTTTAAAACTTCTGATCGAATGAATTTTCTCGTGCAAAGGCTGCATAGAACAATCAAAGGCATCGAAAGATAATGCGGCAATTGCATCAGCCATTTTAATTAACTGCTCAGCTTTTTTTAAACCGAACAAACCGTAGGCGCTCACAAACTGTGTCCCGTTTATAAGTGCCAATCCCTCTTTACTTTGTAATTGTACAGGCTGCCAGTTTAATTCGTTTAATACTTCGGCAGATGCACGTTTCACTCCTTTATAATACACTTCGCCCAAGCCAATTAATGGTAACCTTAAATGACTAAGCGGAGCCTGGTCGCCGCTTGCGCCTAAAGAACCTTGCGTATATATAACAGGAATTACATCGTTATTATACATCTCCATCAGGCGCTTTAGTGTTTCAATACTTATACCGCTATACCCGTAACTAAGCGACTTTATTTTAAGCATCAGCATTAGCTTTACAATATCAGCCGGTACTTCTTCGCCAAGGCCGCATGCATGGCTTTTCAGTAAATTATATTGCAGTTCTGCAATCTGGCTTTTATCTATCTGCACCTCCTGCAAATTGCCTAAACCAGTATTGATACCGTAATACAACTCACTACCACTATTCAATTTATTATCCAGGTATTGCCTGCACTGCAATATTTTTTCATGTGCATCAAAGGTTATGGAAACAAGTTGCTGATAGTCCAGCAAATTTTTCACCTGTTGAAAATTCAGCGGTTTCCGATCGAGAGGGAGATAGTTGTAACTCATATTTGTTGGAACATATAAGAAGGCAAAGTAGTTTATTTTCTACTTATGGTAAAACTACAGTTACCGTTTATAACATCATAAAAAAAGCCGGCATTACACCGGCTGTTTCTTTAAGTTGAATGGTGCTTATTTATCCCACCATAGTCTGTCAGCAAGGGAGCTTATATTAGGAATATTTTTACTGTTCTTACTTCTTTCGGCTGTAGGATATGCTAAGCGGCGAATAAATGTTGCAAGGGCCGCATTTGAGGGAGTGTGAAATCTTTATATTGATAATCAAAACGACGGGCATCGTTCCATGCTTTCGGATTAAGATAAGTGGCAACATATTTTCTTTAAATATCAATGCCTTGTTAGGTTAGCGACGCCAACCGAAGCAGCAGTTATATAAGCTGTTCGCTCTGCCCCTGCAGGCACCTGAAGCTTATCCATATATAAAAAGAAATACCAGTAGAAGAATGTTATCTCTCCTCCTGATTTAGCATTATTAATATATTTCTTTTCCATGTAAAAAGTCTATTGTTGCCGCTAATAAATGCCTTATGCCTTTTATTGATACAAATGCTATCAAAAAATATTATTCTGATACACAATTTGAATACGGCTTAATCTGGAACTGGAAATTAAAAACCACCCCTGCTTTACACTTTGGTTATTATGATAATAAAGCAACCAACCACAAACAAGCGTTACTTCGGGCAAATGAAGTGCTGGCAGAATGGGCCGGTATAAAAAAGGGGTCACAAATTATTGATGCAGGGTGCGGACTGGGACATTCATCTGAATGGTTAAGTAAACATTATGGTGCAAGGGTAACAGGTATTACAATTGTTCCGAAGCAGGTAGAAACCATACAAAAAAGGCTGCTTAAAAAACCAGTCGAAAACGTTTATTTTTTAGTTGCTGATTATCTTGCAATGCCTTTTGCTAATAATTCTGCAGATGTGGTTTGGGCATTTGAAAGTGTATGTCATGCAAATAATAAGTTAGATTTTTATAAAGAAGCATTCAGAGTTTTAAAGCCTGGCGGCCTGCTTGTGATGGCGGAGTATTTAAGAAACAACAGGCCAATGGCTGAAAATAAGGAAGCTCTGCTGAAAGACATATTCCATAAATGGGCTATCCCCGATCTTGATACTTTAGACGAACATCAGTCTCATGCTATAAAAGCTGGCTTTGCATCTTTTAAAAACAACGATGTAACTAAGCACGTAATTAAGTCGTACAGAAATTTAAGAGAAACCTGTCGCAGGTATAATAAGTTAAGCAGTGTACTGCATTCGTTACAGCTTATATCTGCTATTCAGCATAACAACATGTTGAGCTCTCTAAAACAGGCAGACGCTATAGAACAGGGCGTATTTTCTTATCATCATTTAGTCGCGCAAAAATAATCTCCCATAACTTTATAACTCCCTTAGCCTATCTTAAGGAAGATTAATAAAACATGCTGTATGATAAAACTGTCATTTAAAATACTTATAGCCGCAGCGATCCTGGCTTCTTCGTGCAACAACCAACAAGCTAAAACGCCGGCAAATAAAAATGATATGAATTATCAGCAAGGGTCATTCGGCTACGACCTTCACTTTTTACAAAAGCACGATAGCATAATAGTTTTAACCAGCGCTGAAACACAAGTAATTGTTTCATCTAAATACCAGGCAAAGGTTTTTACATCTACCGCTAATGGTAACGAAGGCAAAAGTTTTGGATGGGTTAATTATAAAGCTTTCACAGCACCGAAAGATGCACACATGAATGCATACGGCGGCGAAAACCGTTTCTGGCTCGGTCCCGAAGGAGGCCGGTACTCGCTCTTTTTTGGCAAAGGAAAGAAAATGGCTTTTGACAATTGGAAAACCCCGGCACCTTTTGATACCGAATCGTGGACTGTTTCAGAAAAGAACGATCAGTCTGTTACTATGCAAAAGGACATGCAGTTAACGAACTATACAGGCACTGTTTTAAATTTGTTGGCTAAACGCACCGTAACTATTTTAAACAAACAAGCCGTAATGGATAAAATAGGTTTGCAGCTTGATACTTCTGTTATAGTTGTTGGCTACCAAACTGATAATACCATTACCAATACAGGTAAAACCGCCTGGAACGAAACTACTGGGATGCCTTGTATCTGGATGCTTGATATGTTTAATCCATCTGCTGCAACGGTCGTTGTTATTCCTTATAAGACCGATGTAAACAATGCCGCTAAAGTGGCTACCACTGATTATTTTGGTGAAATTCCGGCAGACCGAATTAAGTACAAGAATGGAATTTTATTATTTAAAGCTGATGGAAAAAGCAGGGGTAAATTAGGCATTGCGCCGGATAGAGCAAAGCCTGTTGCAGGCAGTTATGATGCACAAAACGGAGTGCTTACCATAACTCTTTTCGACATTGATGAGAATGGAAAATACCTTAACCAGGAATGGAAAGCAACAAAGCCTCCCTTCAGTGGCGATGCTGTAAATGCTTATAATGATGGCCCTTTGCAGGACGGTACTCAGATGGGTCCCTTCTATGAAATTGAAAGCGTTTCGCCTGCGGCTTTTTTAGCCCCCGGCGCTTCACTTGCTCATCAGCATGCTGTTTTTCACTTCACAGGAAATAAAGAAGGATTGAATAGAATAGCGCAAAAGCTTTTAGGCGTTACTTTAACTCAAATCGTACTGTAATGAAGTAACCAGATAGCAAAAAGGCGAAGTGCAAATGATTAAGGGAATACTAAACGGCTATAATGCAAAGCGAAAGCAATTTGTATTTTATATTTTTGTTTTAAGGATTCGCAAATAATAAAACGAATATGTTAGCACGTTATCTCTTATTTCTCCTGCTTATTATTACACAGGTTTGCCACAGTCAATCAAACGACAGCACTTATGCCGAAAAATTAGGTTATCCCAAAGGTGCAAAGGTTCTGATACTGCATGTTGACGATGCAGGCATGAGCTTCGAGTCTAATGATGGTACCATTACAGCAATAACTAAGGGCGTTGCCAATTCATGTAGTGTAATGATGCCTTGCCCATGGGTTCCAGGTTTTGTGAAATTTTTAAAACAACATCCTGAAATTGATGCCGGCCTCCATCTTACATTAACCTCGGAATGGAAGAATTACAGGTGGGTTCCTCTTGCCGGAAAAAACCAGGTTCCTGGTTTAACAGATGAGGAAGGATGTTTATGGCAAGGTGTAGCAGATGTAGTAAAGCATGCATCGGCAGACGAAGTGGAAAAGGAAATACTTGCACAGATAGACAGAGCTGGAAGCCTTGGATTTAAACCTACTCATCTTGATTCGCATATGGGTACTTTGTTTGCTACACCTGAATTTCTGCAACGTTATATAAAGGTGGGAATAGAAAAGCATATTTGAATTACCCTGAAATATTATATTACTTGTGGCATTTAAGGTATAAACAAGATTGTTGGGGTAATTTCTACTCCTTATAAAATTCGAGCTATTTGTTTGTTTTTGTGTAGTATATCCTATTAAACCTGATATATTATGCTTACTAATTGTTTTATTATAATTCAATGTTGTCTCTGTTATCCAGTTTAAAGAACCCGCCCTTTCATCAGTACCTTCGGCCACATTTGCAAAAACATCAAGTTTAGGTATAAAACTATAATAATGAGAGTTAGTGGAGATAGCTCCTAACATAACGTTCAGCTTAAGGTCTTCTGTAAATTTGTATTCCGTATTTAAATTTCCTAAAGTTCTTATCTGTTCTCCTCTCCTCTTTATTTCATTTGCAATGGCTAAAGGATTCCAAACATTATTCGTTGCATCCTGGCCAAAACCATTAAAGTAACTTCCATTACTATTATATAACGGATACCAGTATTCCCAGGTACTGGCGGCGCCAATAATTCCCTCTCCGCCACCACTGCCCCCCGAAGCCACAAGATCGTTGTTAGTAGTATATGCAGTGTTTAAATTTAATCGCATTGCAAGCCTTTTTGTTAACTGACCATCAAGGTTGGCCCTAAAAGAATATCTCTTGAAATTGGTGGGAGTTACGATACCATCCTGATTTAAATATTCACCATTAACTGAATATTTTACCGCTTCATTTCCCCCTCTTGCTGATAAATTGTAACTCTGCTGGGGAGCTACCTGAAAAATCTCCTCATAGGCATTTGAATTAGTAGTGTTTCTACCTTCAAGAACGTCCATAATGGTTTTAGGTACCTGGTTAAACCATTTCAGTGGGTCTCCTGAAACATCCTTCCCTGCGTCTATATTTTGATTTCTAACCCCATAATAGTAGTACGATGCCTGCTCCTGAACAGTTAAAAACTCCGGAGTTCTTAATACTTTCTGCCAACCGGTGTAAGCATCCAGGCTAATAATGCTTTTTCCAGCCCTACCTCTTTTTGTATTAATAAGAAGAACTCCATTTGCTCCTCGTGATCAATAAATAGCTGTTGCTGAAGCATCTTTTAAAACGTCAATAGTTTCAATGTCGTTTGGATTTATCATTTGGATGTCGTCAGTGGGAAACCCGTCTACTACATAAAGAGGATTTGCTCCTGCTGAAATGCTCCCAATTCCTCTTATTCTGATTCTTGGAGCTACACCCGGCTGACCCGAAACAGATTGAACCTGAACCCCTGCTATCTTTCCTGATAAAGCCTGGTCAACCCGTGTTACTGCTAAATCATCTATGTCTTTACTACTCACCGACCCAACAGAACCTGTGAGATCTTTTCTCCTTGCAGTACCATATCCAACAACCACAACCTGCTCGAGGGCAGCCATATTCGATTTCATTCTTAGTGATAAAGAAAGCGGCGTATCATCTCTTAGGCTGTAACCCGATAGTGTTTAAGGTTCATATCCAACTGTTGAAAATGTAAAGGAATAAGAACCTCCGATAGGTATTCTTGAGAAAGTAAAATTTCCTGAACTATCAGTGCTTGTTCCGGATGAAAATTTGTTTTAGTATTCTTAATAATGACGGAGACACCTGCAAGCGGTTCATTGTTGTTGCTCTGAACAGATCCTCTTACTTGAGTCGTTGAAGACTGTGCAATTAAGCCTGTTGAATGTAGAGTATAAAATAGAAGCATCAGTACAAGATGGATAGACCTGATATTGATTTGATTAATTCTCATACGGAAGCATTTTTATTTTGTAAGGATTTAAATTACTACGCTTAAGCTGGGATGAAAGCCTAATTACAATCGTTCTTGTTATTTAGTAATTATAAATTTATCTTTCTTTTTAATAACCTTAAAATTGTTTACTCTGGCTATTTGATTAATAATACTATCTATCGAATCTGAATTACGAAACGTACTTATAAAGTAAATTCTAGAAATATCCTTCTTCGAATACACAATTTTAATTTTAAACAAATCTTCTAATTGTTTGAATACTTGCTCCAATGGTTGATTGTTAAACATATACCATGACTCAGCACCAAGTTGAGGAATTGCCGGGTTATCCTTTTCAAGGGGCATCGCCTTAAGGTTATCATTTAATGCAACTTTACTAATTACTCTGTGACTTTTTATTCTTCCTATCATGTCAACCTTATTATATACAAACTCCTGCCCCGGCAATAAGTAAAACTCATTCTTAAGCCTCTTTTTTGTATCGGTTGACGACTTAACTACAACTTTACCCTCATATAATTTTACAAGAATATTTTTTCTACTTTCAAAAGCTGTTACCCTAAACTGAGTTCCTAAGGCCGTAGTAGAAATATCACCACTAAACACTGTAAATGGCTTTGTTTTATCTTTTGCTACTTTAAAATATGCACTTCCTTTTAACGTAATCTCCCGACTATTAGCTGTGAATGGTTCAGGATAACTCACTTCGCTTCTATCTGAAAGTATAATTTCAGAACCCTCGTTTAATTTTAATCGCTTTGGTTTACCAGAGGTGTTTTTCTCATGTCTAACAGAAGAAACTGCATATATTTTTTCATTACTAACAACTGCGACAGGTGTTGTGCCTGTGTTGCCCCCAAACCAACCTGATGCAAAACCAATCACTACCAAAACTAAAGCTGCAATAGCAGTTGATATAATAATCTTATAAATAGAAGCTTTTGTTTCTGGCTGTTCGTACTGTAAACCCTTATCCATTAAGCTGTCAACTTCAACGTTTAAGCATGTTTGTGCCTGTTTATCTATTGCCGTTTTAAACTGTTTCCATTCATCTTCAATATCAATATTATTTACTGTTTCCTTTATTTCTAATAACTTCCATACTTTCTTAAGTTGTTCAAAATATTGCTTGTTCCGGGCATCAAAATTTATCCAATCTAAAACAAAAGCCTCATCATCCGGATTCAATTCACTCGATAAATAGGATATCAGAAGTTCATCAAAAGTGCTTTTATCGTCCATACTGTAATTATATACGGCTGAAGGGGTTTTTACCCCTACAACAAAAATTTTTCTTTCTTAATAAGTGGAGAAAAGTAGAATTGCCAAAAGGGTGAGGTAGGAAGATAGCTTTTCCCTAAGCTTAGTAACAAAATATGATGGAAGAGCCACTATCTCGAGAACTTCTAACAATTCAGTTTCTGCTACTCCACGAATCACTCACTGGCTTATTTCGAGTTTAAGTAATGCAAATCGTTTTAACAAAAATACCAATTTTTCTATTCTACGATACCTATTTCCCTTTCCAATGCATTACGTCTTTCTTTTACTTTAGCAATCATTTGTTCATCCAGCGCTTGGCCTGTTTCCATCCAATCACAAATGTTGAACAAATTACCTAACCAGCTCGATTGTACCGCTTGTCTTTAAAATCAATATTTATAAATCTTAATCTGTAAGTGTCTTAACTTACAGATGCCGATATTGGCATGAGGTAAATGACTAATGCGGTTGCAGTGGAGTGAAGCAGAGAAGGTGTTGGAGCTATGGCATGAAATGCTATTGTGGAAACAGAGTGACAGCTATGCAAATGGAAGCCGCTTCCACTGCAATGAAGGAAGGAGCTAAAAAGTGGAATATTGCAATAAATTTTAAAGGTGTATTTTTCTTAAGAATGGAAAAATCTGGGTATTGCACTGGTCGCCTTTATATTAAATAAAAGTTTCAATTTTCTCCGGAAGGACATTCAGCAATTAGGCATGCTATAGTGATAGTTTCCCCTGGTAATAATCCAAAATTTTCTCACGAAAGATATAATCATACTTAGCAATTATCAAATTACTCCTCGATCGGTCAACATTGTTTTTGGCAATTAAATAATCCACTTGTGTAACTGCACCTGCATTAAAACGTACCTCTGTTGTTCTGAAAGACTCTTCAAAATCTGCTACCTGTCTTTCCAGTGTTTGCATTCTTTCTGTTGCTGCACTTAAATTAAAGCTTGCTTCTTCTACTTGCTGATTTAATTGTGTTTTTGTTGTTTGAGCAGTAAGGTCTGCATTCTTAATATCAATTTGCTAAAGCAATCCTGTTCTTTGCTCTAAATCCGTTTAATATTGGTACACGAATATTCAGGAATAAAGAAGTGCTGTAATTGTTATTAAACTGGTCAGCATACCTGATGCGTTCGCTTGAATAATTTGACTGTTTGGTAATAACCGGAACCTTGTTGCCATTCACCGTAACAAAGTCACCCGATGCTACTTCTACAGAATTAACAAGAACATCTTTGCTGGCTGCATTAGAGTAATTAGTACCTAAATTTCCGCTTAAGCTTATTGTTGGATAAAAGCTTCCACGTGCTATTTGCAAACTTCTTGCAGCACTTTCTTTTCTTAGTTCCGATGCCTTGATCATTGGTAATTTATTAGCTGCCACTTCATACACAGAGGCAGGTGCTGCTGCATAATTTGCTTTGAAATTATTTACAGGTATACTTTCAACTGTAAGGCTTCTGTCGAAAGGAACATTCATTAGTTGAGCAAGTGTTAGTTTGGCTCCATCTAATGCATTCTGATTGTTGATGATTGTGAGTTCATCATTAGCTAATTGCCCTTTCAAATCGTAGTATAAAGCAGGTACAATGGCGCCGGCTTTATCTAATGTGCTTAACCGTTCCACTTGTTTACGGGTTACTTCGGCCTGGTTTTTTGATTGTTGCAAAAGGTCTTCATTATTTAAGATTTGAACGTAGGCGAGTATAACATTCAACGTAATGTTTTCTTTTGTTTGCGCGGCATCCAGTTTATCAGCTTTATAATTCAATTCGTTTTGCTTAATAGTATTTTTAGTTTGCGATCCATTATATAAAATTACTCCCGAGCTCAAACTATAATTACCAAAAGCCAGAGATCTGTTGATGTAACTGTTTGTAAAGGGGTCAATGCTTCTTCCTTCGTTTAACCCGTGTCCGACGTTGGCAAATAAGTCAGGGAGCATGTTAGCCTTAGATTGTTTTAAAGTAACTGCTGAAGTTTCAGCTTGCAGGTCGCCTCGTTGTGCTTCTGCATTGTTGGTAACAGCTTTGTCTACGCATTCTTTTAAGGTAAGCCGATGTGTCGTTTCATTTTGGCTATAAGAATAGAAGTATATAAATGTTGTTAAGATAAATAATAGCCCTCTGTAGGTATGTTTCATTTCTGTTGTCCTTTAATATTAAAGTGATGGAACTGCATTTTTTTCAATTCTTCCATCGAGTAAGTGAATAATGCGTGAGCCATATTCTGCATTTTTTTCTGAATGTGTAACCTGTATAATTGTTACACCTTCTTTATTAAGTTGGGTGAACAGTTCCATTATTTCTTCACCTTGTTTTGAATTTAGATTTCCTGTTGGCTCATCTGCCAATAATAATTTTGGCTTTGCAATAAGCGCTCTTGCAATACCTACAAGTTGCTGCTGGCCGCCGGATAGTTGGGCAGGAAACAAATCCTTTTTACCAACTATCTGAAACCTGTCAAGCATATCTGCAACCATTGCTTTTCTTTCAGATGATTTAACATCCTGGTATAATAGTGGCGTCTCAATATTTTCATACACAGTTAATTCATCAATTAAATGATAAGCCTGAAAAACAAAACCGATATGGGTTTTATATAGCTGCGACCGTTGCTTTTCTTTCATTTTATAAACATCCTGATCCATAAAAACATACTCTCCTTCGTTGGGATTATCTAACATGCCAATCACATTAAGTAAAGTTGATTTACCAGAACCGGAAGGACCCATGACAGAAATAAATTCTCCTTCTGCAACAGAAAGATTTATGACTTTTAAAATAAAGAATGGCTTGCCACCTTGCATATGCCATTTAGAAATGTGTTTTAATTGAAGCATTTTAATTTTATTGTTAGATTATTAATTTTTCATTCGCTTTAAAATATTTCGTATCAATCCTTCAAATCCCGCTAATCCAGTTCAGACCATTATTCTGTTCTCAAACTTTTTACCGGGTTAGACAATGCTGCTTTGATTGCCTGGAAGCTTACTGTTAGTAATGTTATTATCAAAGCGCCTAAACCTGCTGTTGCAAAAATCCACCAGGATAATTCTGTTCGATATTGATAATTTTGCAACCAGTTATGCATGAAAAGATAAGCAACAGGTATGGCGATAATCAACGAAATGATTACCAGCAGGATGAAATCTTTTGAAAGCAGTTTCCACACACCAAATACCGAGGCACCCAATACTTTTCTGATACCGATCTCCTTTACACGCTGTTCTGCCATGAACGAGGCCATACCGAATATGCCTAGACAGGAAATGAAGATGGCGAGGATGGCAAAGAATGTTGCGAGTTCTACAACACGCTGTTCCACGTCAAACTTCCGGGCATATTCTTCATCGGCAAACTTGTATTCAAAAGGCTGTCCCGGATTGTACTGCTTATATACTTGTTCTATTTTTTTTAGTGCATCTGTAGTATTAGAAGCAGGATTTATTTTTATATTAAGTACATTGATCTTCCAGGGAGCCATGTAGAAGATGGTGGGTACAACCGGATCAAAAGGCGATTGCATCACCATGTCTTTTATCACACCAATTATATGGAAATCAAATCCGGTCCAGTGTACCGTTTCACCTATGGGGTTTTTAAAGCCCATAAGTTTTGCTGCTGATTCGTTTATTACAAAACCTATTGCATCAGCTCCCTCGGGCCCCGACTGATAATCCCTGCCGTCAACGAATTGCCAGCCTATCGTTTTTCCATATTCCTTGGATATACCTACCGTTGCAAAAGTCTGCGTATTACCATTTGCATCTTTTCCGGGCCACTCAAAATTTGATTGTTCGTTATTGGATTCCGTCACCGGTGTGGAAGACTCTGCCGCTTCCATAACAGCGCCTGTTTTAATAAGATCATCACGAAAGGCAGGGAAATGTGCATATATAGCGGGGGTAAGCGTTTCAATAGTAACCAACCCATCCCGACTATATCCAACCGGCCGGTTCCGGGCATATTGTATTTGGTTGAAAACAGCAATGGTTCCAATGATCAACACAACGGATACGGCGAACTGCACAACCACCAGCACTTTGCGCGGAACAGATGCCAGGCGGGAGGCTTTGAATGTACCCTTTAATACCTTAACCGGCTTGAAAGCGGAAAGATAAAATGAAGGATAACTACCTGCAATCAGACCAGCAATAAGGCTAAAACCAATGCCTATTATCCAGAAACGGGGATTAGTCCAAAGAATAGACAATTTTTTATCAGCCACTTCATTAAAGAATGGAAGTAGAACATATACCAGCAGCAAAGAGAAAATGAATGCAAAGAATGTAACCAATAGTGACTCACTAAAGAACTGGTATATCAACTGTGTTCGCGAAGAACCTATAGCCTTGCGAACGCCTACTTCCTTTGCACGTTTTTCGCTGCTTGCGGTACTTAGGTTCATGAAGTTTATGCATGCTAGCAGCAAAACAAAAACGCCGATGATACCAAACAGCCACACATATTGTATTCTGCCACCTACATTGACTCCGTTCTTAAACTCCGAATACAAATGCCATTGAGGCATCGGATGCAGAAATACAATAGGTTTAAACCGTTGATCTCCGTTTTTTGCACTATAAAATTTTGCATCTCTGATCTTCTCGGATGCTTTATTCATATCAACATGATCCGCCAGCTCTACATATATTTGCCAGCCATTATTACCCCATTCCTGAATGTTCTGTTGCACTACCTGCCCTTGCAATTCCCAAGGCACAATAAATAAAAGATCCGATAAAGTAGTGTTCCGCGGCAGGTCTTCATAGACACCAGTCACTTTCAGACTTATAGCATCATCGAACATTACAGTCTTGTTTATAGGATCGGCATTGCCAAAAAGCACTTTGGCAGTGGATTGAGAAAGCAATATTGAAGTGGGCTCGTTTAGTCCGCTACCAGAACCCTTCAGCATTGTCAACGTGAATAATGCAGGAGCTTCAGCCTGCATATAATTACCTGTTTTTACAAACTTATTCTCCCCCCATGCCAAAATATGACGTTGAGTATTGGAAGAGAGAACAACTTTTTTGAATTCACTGCCATACGTTGTCCGCAGCTTATCCCCGAGCGGAATGGGCACAGCGGTTTGCGTTTTTACCTCACTGTTTAGCGTTTGATGCTGCATTACTTGTGCAATACGGGCATAAGGGCGATGGTATTTATCAAACGATAATTCATCCCAAATCCAAAGGCCGATCAGGATCGCCACGGCCATACCTGCAGATAAACCTGCAATATTGAGCAATGAATGCATCTTATTTTTTATAAGATTTCGCCATGCGGTTTTAAAATAATTTTTAAGCATACCAACGGTTTTATATTTTTTAAAATGTTCAATAAAGTTTCATCAGTAAGAGTGCGACGGAACAAAAGCACTATTCTAATTTTGCAGTTTGGTTTATAAAAACTCCATTTCCTCACAATCCTTTTTAATCCAATAAATCGTGGTCTATCATTCTGTTCTCAAACTCTTTACAGGATTTGCAATCGCTGCTTTAATTGCCTGAAAGCTTACTGTTATTAATGCAATAAGAATAGCCAGGAAACCTGCGGCAATAAATATCCACCAGCTTATTTGAATCCTGTATGCATAATCCTGCAGCCAGTTTTGCATTATCCACCATGCAACAGGAAATGCAATGATGCAAGAGGTGCTTACGAGTTTTATAAAATCTTTTGAGAGTAAAGATGCCAGTCCTTCAACACTTGCACCAAGCACTTTGCGTATGCCTATTTCTTTTGTTCTTCGCTCTGCTGTATAGGCTGCCAGGCCAAACAAACCAAGACATGAAATTATGATAGCTAATGCTGCAAATACACGTGATAGTTTACTAACGAGCATTTCGTTTTGGAACATTTCATTAAACTGCTCGTCTACAAACTTGTACTCAAAAGGATAGGCAGGATTGGTTTTTTTCATTACTGCTTCTATTTTAGTTAGTGCCTGTTCAACATTGCTTTGAGCTTTTATTCGCACATTCATAACCGATGAAAATTGAGGAAGGCAGAAAAATATTAGGGGGTCTGGTTTTCCATACATGTCACCATAAACAAAATCTTTTACTACACCTACCACGTTCATGTTGATATACTCGTTTTTCAGTGGCCCCGGCATTTGTATTGTTTTACCTAAAGCGCTTTCTCTGCCCATCATTCTTGCAAGCGATTCCGTAATCAAAACATTGAAAGTGGTATCCTTCTTTATTTTATTAATATCAACTTGTGTTACGTCAGTTTGTTGAAAGTCTCTTCCTTCAATAATATCAATTCCGGAAGTAGCAATAAACTCAGGAGTAACTTCCCGCTGCGAAATGAGAACTTTTTTATTTGCCTCTTTGCCTTGCCAGGTAATAGCATCAGTATTATTTCCTCCGTATATGGTTCCGCGACTTGTTAATGCTGCATTTTCAACTACACTTGTATTGATAAGCTCCTGCCTTATTACAGCAAAGTTCTTTGCCATATTACCCTGCAATTTCATCTCGATAAGGTTGTCCTTTTTAAAACCCAATTGCCTGTTTTTTACATGTTGTATTTGCTGGTAAATTATAATAGTGCCAATTATCAAAACAATAGAAACAGTGAATTGAAGTACAACTAATCCCTTTCTTATGATGGCCGCGCTGCCTGATTTTAACTTTACTCCTTTTAAAACAAATACAGGATTGAAGGATGACAGGTAAAGAGACGGATAACTGCCTGCTACTAATCCGCAGGTTAAAGTAATAAGCAACAAAGCAAATAAATGAGCAGGATTATCTAAGCCTGCTGAAAGATTTTTTTGTACCAGCGTGTTGAAAGCAGGCAACACAAACGTTATGATAAAAAGGGCAGCAAAGGCAGCAAGTATTGCCATAAATAATGCTTCACCCATAAACTGTATAATAAGCCCTTTCTTTCCTGCGCCTAACACTTTTCTTACGCCTACTTCTCTTGAACGTTTTTCGCTTCTTGCTGTAGCAAGGTTCATAAAATTAATGCAGGCAATAAAAAGAATAATCCATGCTATAAGTGAAAACAGGCGCACATATTCTATGCGTCCACCTGTCTGTTTGCCGTTTTCAAACTTTCCATTCAGGCGCCAATCATTCATGCTAAACAAAAAGGCATGTCCTATAGCTTCAGGCGCTCTGCGTTGTATATAATTATATAATTGTTTATTAATAGTTGCAGGACTGACGGAGGGGTCAAGTTCAACATAAGTTGTAATCGAATTAGAACCCCAACGCTTAAGGTATTGATTTTGTTGAATCTCAATTTCAAAAGGCGCTATCCATTCAAACTGGAGGGTTGAGTTTTCTGGCAAGTCTTTTAATACACCGCTAACAATATAATCCTGTTTGTTATCTACCTTAAGTGTTTTGCCAACTACATTTTTTTCATTTCCAAAAAATTTCTTAGCTGTCTTTTCTGTAATCACAAGTGAATACAATTGAGCAAAAGCATTCTTTGCATTGCCCTTAATAAAAGGCAGCGTAAACATGCTGAACAAAGAAGCATCAACATAACGTCCTGATGCATACAGAGGCTTATCTCCAATGTTAAATAAAAGAGAGATGGGGACTTCACTTGACCGGCAGGTATTAACAACTCCCGGTATTTCTGATTTCATAGCAGGTGCAAGCAAACCAGGTGTTGAGCCACCTGTACGAATGTTATCAGGATATTCCCAGTTCTCCAGCACCTGGTATAACCTCTCTTTTTTTACATTATAGTTATCAAAATTGATTTCATCTTCTACCCATAAAAAAATTAATCCTGCACATGCGATGCCTATTGCTAAACCAAATATGTTAATAGCAGAAAAGCCTTTGTTTCTCCAAAGATTTCTGAATGCCGTTTTGAAATAATTTTTGAACATGACAAAAGTTTTAAGGTTATATGTACAAGGTTAGAATTAATGAACTCGAATATTGCCAGCCTGCTTTTATTGATATAGGTTGCCGATGCTGTTTACTCAATATCAATACCTGTTTACAAAGAATTAGTTATCAAACGATATTCTCTTATTTATTCAAATGCTATGTTCGTTTATGATACAACATGTATTCACTTTTGTAACATAGAATTTCAAGGCTTTAACTCCACCTCCTTCTCCTTCTCCGGTAGGATTTGTTACTACAAAAGCTCATAATGTTCTAACTGCCTGGCCTCCTTTTCCTTTGAAAGGAGAAGGAACGAGGATGAGGTCACTCTGTTCTTAAGCTCTTTACAGGATTTGCAATTGCAGCTTTAATTGCCTGAAAGCTTACGGTAATAAAGGCAACAAGTAAAATCAATAATGCTGCTGCTGTAAACATCCACCATGAAATACTAATTCGGTATGCGAAATTTTGCAACCATTTATTCATTGTATACCTGGCTGCCGGCATGGCAAATAAACATGCTATCAAAACAAGCTTTAAAAAGTCCGTGGATAACATGGCCGCAATGCTGGTTGCTGTAGCTCCTAAAACCTTTCTTATACCAATTTCCCTTGTTTTTTGAAATGCTGTATAGGAAATCAATCCATATAATCCTAAGCACGCAATCAGCAGCGAGAGTATAGAGAAGTATAGGAATATTGTTGAAAACCTTTCTTCAGACTGGTATTGCTGCCAAATCTGTTGACTTAGAAAACGATAATCGAATAAGGCAGAAGGAAAATGTTTCTTCCATGTATGTTCAATAAGGGCCATAACCCGGTCCGCTTTTTTAACATCCACTTTTAACGTAATTCTTGAAAAATGTTTCTCTAGTGGATAGATTGCTAAAGGCTCAATAGCGTGTTGCAAAGAGTTGAAATGAAAATTATTTGTTACACCCACCACCACTCCTTTCTGATCACCCATTTTGAAAGGCTTACCAATTGCGTTTTCCGGATTTCTCCATCCGAACTTTTTGACAGCCATCTCGTTCAAAATAACTGTCGGCATTGTATCAACAGATGAATTGCGGGAAAAATTTTTACCTGCTAATAATTTAATTCCGTATACTCTAAAATAATTGGTATCAGCACGAAGTATCGAAGTAGTTACCTGTACTGGATTTCCGTTGACATCAACCGTTTCGAAGCCATTAGTACTCAAGCCACCGATAATCACTGAATTGGAAGTAGCTATACCGGAAATCAGTGAACTGCTTTGCAGCTCATTCTTAAAAGCCTCATAACCTTTAATAACATCGGTATTTCCGTTTATTCGCAAAAAAAGCAATGCATCTTTATTATATCCAAGATCCTTGTGCTTAATAAACGACATTTGTGAATAAATGATAACGATGCCTGTTATCAATATAATCGTAATAATAAACTGTGACACCACAAGTGTTTTTCTTAGCAGAATTCCTTTGTCACTTGATTTAAATGGACCCTTTAATACGCTTGCAGGTTTAAAGGTCGAAAGAATGAGAGCTGGATAAACACCCGAAAGCACGCCTAATAAAAGGGTCACCCCTAAAAGAAAAAACAGGAGTAGCGGAGATGAGAACAAAGAAAGATTTTTATCTGTAACCTGGTAAAAAAAGGGCTTCAGCAAAAACGAAAACAAAAATGAAAGCACTAACGCTATAAGGGCAGTAAAAACAGATTCCGACAAATACTGCAGGATCAATTGCTTTTTTACCGCCCCTAACACTTTTTTAATACCTACTTCCTTTGCCCTGCCGGCTGAACGTGCAGTAGCAAGGTTGGTGTAATTGATGCCAGCCAACAATAAAATTAAAATACCGACGGTAGAAAAAATATAAACTTGTGTGATGTTTCCGGTAGGCCCTATTTCGTATTGCAGGTTAGAACGGAGGTGAATATCATGCAACGGCTGCAGTTTGTAAAAGTAAATCGAACGCCAGATATTGAACAACTCTCCAATGTGTTTCCCATAAAACTGCACGATCTTACCAGAGAATGTTTTGTAGTCAACGCCTTTTTTCAATAATAGATACGTATAAAAGCTGCCGTCGCCCCAGCCATCAACCGTAAGTACTTCGGGTTTTGCCACCTCAATTGTTTTAAAAGAAGCAAGCATATTGAATGTGAAATGTGCATTCTTTGGCGGGTCGGGCATTAGTCCCGTTACTTTATATAATGCACCATATCCGGTGCTGTCGAACATGTTGATGAGAAGTGTTTGACCCATCGGGTCTTTGTCACCAAAATATTTTTTCGCAGTAGACTCCGTCAGAATGATTGAATAAGGTTCACTTAACGCAGTAGCAACATTTCCTCTTGTTATATGATAACTGAAAACCTCAAAGAAAGAAGGATCTGTTAGTAATATTCCGGGTTGAAGCACCTGTTGGTTATTGCAGGTTATTATTTCTTCACGCATTCTCAGCCTCACCGTATTCTCCACTTCAGCATAATCATTCTTCAGCGCTTTAGCCATCGGGGCACCGGTCACTGCTGATTCAGAAATACCTGTTTCTGTTTTTGCCGTTGAGATTAATCGAAAAATCCTATCATAATTACTATTGAATTTATCATAGCTTACTTCATCGGTTACCCAAAGAGCAATAAAGGCAAAACACGATAATCCTGCCGATAGGCCAATAATATTCAAAACTGAATAAGTTTTGTTTTTTGTTATGCTTCGCCAGGTTTGTTTTAAATAATTTTTAAACATACAATCACATTTTAAATAAGGTTCTCAAACTATGGGTTTTTGAAAAAGGTTAAATTTCTCAAACCCTATGCTGCTATTCCGTTCTTAAACTTTTTACAGGATTAGATAAAGCCGCTTTAATTGCCTGGAAGCTTACTGTTATTAATGCTATAACAATCGCTGCTACGCCTGCTATAACAAATACCCATAAGCTTACATTGATACGATAAGCAAAGTCTTCAAGCCATTTATTCATTGCCCACCATGCAATAGGGGATGCAATGAAAGCTGCTACCAAAACTGGCTTTAAAAACTCTTTTGATAGTTCTGATACTATGCTCAACGTAGTTGCACCTAACACTTTTCTTATTCCTATTTCTTTTATTCGTTGCTGTGCTGCATAAATAGATAGTCCTAAAATTCCCATGCTTGCAATAAGTATTGCTAAACCTGAGAAGTATCCGAATATCTTTCCAAGCTTTTTTTCGCTGCTATACATTGCATTAATGGTATCATCAAGAAAGCTATATTCAAAGGGTTGTCCTGCATTAAATTCTTTAAAGTTTTTTTCAATTGAGCCAAGCGCTTTTTCTGTATTGAGACGGATATATAAATATTGAAACCGACGTGGAAGAATATGCATAACAAGAGGCTGAATAGCAGACTTAAGCGGGGTAATATTAAAGTCTTCAACTACGCCAATTATTTTTCCATTCTTTAGCACTGTATCAGGCATAACCCATTGAAAAGATTTGCCAATTGCATTTTTAGCTGTTTGCCATCCTAATTGTTTAACGGCTTCATTATTTATAATAAAACCTTCTTTATCATCTGTTGAATAGCTTTTTGAGAAGTTCCTTCCAGCGAGTAAATTCATCTGCATTGTTTTCACAAAATCATGGTCTACGAACAGCATTTGCATCGACCTGTTTTTGTTCATCTGTGCAGTTTCCTCATGCACCAGATTTACAGGGATTTTAGTACTTGGAATAGTTGAAGCTGCAGCTACACTTAAAACTCCGGGAGTATTCATCAACGAAGTTTTAAATGTCTCTAATTTTTTTACATCAGCATTTCTTTGAATAGTTACAACAACCACTTTTTCTTTATCAAAGCCCAACTTTTTATTTTGAACAAACTGCAATTGTTTATAAACGAGGATGGTGCTTGCAATAAGAGCAATAGAAATAATAAACTGAAGCGTAACAAGTACTTTTCTTAAAGAATTTCCTTTTATGCTTTTTTGAAATGAGCCTTTTAAAACTTCTACCGGCCTAAAGGAAGAGAGAACAGTTGCCGGATAAATACCTGAAACAATACCAACCAAAAAAGTAAGCAGTATAAGAAACAAGATGTAATTATAATTACCCATAAAATTTATGCTGAGTGTTCTTTCAGAAAGTTGGTTAAATACCGGAAGAATAAGCACTACAAAAACCAGTGAAAGTATAAG
>JAABUN010004294.1_pt1 | contig 19779 bp, 12 predicted proteins | sample 5559311 | NCBI WGS metagenome assembly JAABUN01 (sample SAMN10711877, study PRJNA513370) | rock metagenome | isolation source: Antarctica rocks | place: Antarctica: Victoria Land, Siegfried Peak sud
GGTTCGAGCGAGTGGGACCGCTCCGGTGGCGGTGAAGATCAGCAGATCGAGCAGGCCGTCGTCGCTCCGGATCAGCGGGTTCAATCGCAGGCGGGGAGAGATAATCGACCCGCCGTTGGCGACGACGACCAGCGCCGATGTCACCTCAATGCGCTGGTCATCGACCACGATCGAGAAACGGACCGGCGGCATGCGGAGCGATCGCGCGGCGGCGGGCACGTAGGCCACCCATCCGACCCGACGCTTGAGGCGCGGGTCAGTTCCGTCGAAGAAGCGGCTGTCAAACCCGGCCCCGGCCATGTGGAGAAACACCCGGTCACCGCAGATTCCGAGATCGCGCCGCGCCAGCCGGTGGTGCCCGAAGAGCAGCGCCGCGGCAGCGAGCGGGTCGGTCGGGATCTTCAGCTCGCGAGCGATGATGTTCGTGGATCCGGCGGGCACAATACCGAGCGGCACGCCGGAACCGCGGAGACCGGTGGCGACATCCGCGACGGTCCCGTCTCCACCTACCGCGACGACGACACCTGACGCCCGAGCAGCATGCCGCGTCTGCCCGATCGCGTCGCCCGGTCCCCTGGTCTCGACGAAGCGGAGATCGGTGTCAGCGGGTGCAGCACGACGAATCGCGGCGACCGCGGTGGCCGCGTCGCGGCGGGTCGCCGGGTTAACCACCACCGTGACCGTTCCGCGCCCACCCGAGTCAGCGGCTGACGCCCCCGCACCCATCGCGGATGCGCTCGACGATGTGCCTATGACTTTGCTGGTTCAGGCTCATCCGACCCAAAGACCTTCTCGACGACGAAGTTGGCGAGCCAGGTCGCGGCCGCGGCCAGGACCAGGCCAAGAATCCCGCGAACGGTGTTTTTCATCATGTCGGATGTGCCCTCGCTCGTTGCGTCGTGCAGACTCCCCGCCGACCGGGTGATGCGCATATCGAAGACGAATAATGCAGTGTAGGGGGAAAGACACGCTCCCGCACGCGCCATCGCACGGACGGTGGCGGGTCAGTGAGTCCGAAACGCGTCTTGGCTCGGGCGCGTGCGTAGCTCTCGTGTGGTGTTTTCGCTCATGACGCTAGCCAGCTGTCGACGCGAGTGGTCTGGTGTCCCCCGGTATGGTCATTGACGCCAGTGAACGATTCGACATGTCCGCGGAGGTGTCACGGTGAAGAGCACCAGCCGCGAGCGCTCTCTTCATCGGCCCGCTCACGAGAAGCGGCGGTGGGCGATGAGCCAGAGCGGCACGAGAAGGAGCAGAACGAGGATCGTCACATCGGCGAGCGAGGCGCCGCCGATGATCTGGCGTTCGGCCCCGGGTAGAAGCTTGAGCGGCTTGAGCAGCGGGTCGGTGACACGGTAGATGGTCGACCCGGCCCAGACACGCGGGCTGACCTTCTCGATCTTCATCAAGCAGCGAGCGATTAGTAGGGCGGCCACCATGGCATACCCGTTGAGAAACAGCTCAAAGGCGAGTTGGGACCGGGCGCTCCCGGAGCCATTCCCGCGGTCGAGACGCGGCGGTTCGATCATCAGTGGGACGACTCAACGTCGCGTTGTTGGAGAATCGTCGCCAGGCGGTCGACGATCTCGGCGCCGAGCAGCTGTTTGGTCATCCTCGGGAGTCGTTCGATCCGTGCATCCGTCCGGATGATCGTCGCGGTCGACGTGTCGGCCCCGATGGTGGCGCTGGCATCATTGGCGACGATCATCGCCAGACCTTTCGCCCGGAGTTTGACCAGGCCGTTCGCTTCGAGGTCTTCTGTCTCGGCGGCGAAGCCAACTTTGACAAGACCTGGGCGGTCGATCGACGCCAGGATATCGGGGTTTCGGACTAGTGCCAGTGTGAGTCCGGCGTCGGTGCCCTGTTTCTTGAGTTTTGTCGTGGAGACGTGATCCGGGCGAAAATCGGCGACCGCGGCGGCCATGACCAGCGCCGCCGCCGACGTGATGGCGTCATTGACGGCGACCAACATCTGCTCGGCGGTGTTGACCGACACGACCTCGGCGCCAACCGGAGGGCGCAGGTACGAGGGGCCGGTGATGAGCGTGACGGACGCTCCCGCGTCGATCGCGGCTTGCACGAGCGCATAGCCCATGGAGCCACTCGATCGATTGCCGACGTAACGGACCGGGTCGATCGGCTCGTGAGTGCCAGCAGCGGTCACGACCACTGTGCGGCCAGCCAGGATCCCGTTGCGGCCGAGCAGGCGCCGCGCGGTTCCCAGGATCGTTTCCACATCAGCCAGCCGTCCGGTGCCAACTTCGCCCGATGCAAGCCGGCCGTGGTCCGGTCCGACGATGGTAGCCCCGCGTTCCTGGAGCGTGGCGAGGTGCTCCTGAGTCGCCGGATGGTGAAACATCCTGTCCTCCATTGCCGGAGCCAGGAGCAAGGGTGCCGCCGTTGAGAGCGCGACTGTACCAAGTAGATCGCCGGCGAGACCGAGTGCAAGCCCTGCCAGGGCGTTGGCGGAGGTTGGGGCCACGATCAGGATCTCAGCTTCGCTGGCCAGAGTGATATGGCCATGCCACTCGTCGGTCCACGGCGCGAAGACGGTGGTATGCACCGGACGCTTGGTGATCGCTGAAAAGGTCATCGGCTGGACGAATTGAGCGGCGCCAGCCGTCAGCACGACGTCGACCCGGCAACCCGCCTGGACCAATCTACTGGCCAGGTCCGCGGCCCTGTACGCCGCGATGCCGCCGGTGACACCGAGCACTACCCGAGCGTTCGAGAGGGGCGTCACCAGTCACCTCCGTACCGTCCGCTTTGCCGCCATCGACGGCCCGGTAAGGCCCGGCCATGCACCGTCGTCGCGCTCGGAGCAGTGGCCATCGGTCTACGACCCTCGGCGCGACTGGTGGGTGGACGCCAGTAGTGACGCTTTGAAGACTCCTGCATGTACATTGGAGCGCTTCCCTCCCCGTCCCACTGGTGTACGCCACTGCCGGATCGAGCGAAGGTCATTGAGCGAGTTCATCGCGAGGGCCAAACCGCGGCAATGGCCAGTGTCCCGACGGTCGATTGACGGTGCACCTTCTCATAACCCCCGGGCGCCGTAATCTCTCGCCGATGGCTTGACGAACGGGAAAGGGCAGGTAGAGTGACCGACGGGCAATCATCAGACGGAGGGACTATGACACAGGGCGTAACTGACGTGCCGCCAGTGATGGCGGTGCGCGGGATCGTGAAACATTTTGGCCCCGTCCAGGCCCTTCGTGGTGTCAACTTCGATGTACGGCCTGGCGAGATCGTGGCGCTGATCGGCGACAACGGTGCGGGCAAGTCGACCCTGATCAATGTCGTGACCGGCGTTCTCCCGCCAGACGCGGGCGAGATCATCTTCGAAGGGCGGCCGGTTACCTTCTCGTCGCCACACGAGGCACGATCCTTTGGGATCGAGACCGTCTATCAAGATCTCGCTGTCGCGCCGCACCTCGACGCCGTCGCCAACATCTTTCTCGGTCGCGAGTATCGTCGCGATGGATTCCTGGGATCGCTCGGATTTCTTAACAACCCGCGCATGCGGCGCCAGACCGAGGAACAGCTGACCCGTCTGCGAGTTCGCGTTCCGAATCTCCAGCGGCGCCTGGTGACGCTTTCCGGTGGCCAGCGTCAAGGAGTTGCGGTGGCGCGGGCGGTCATGTGGGCGAGTAAGGTGGTGATCATGGACGAGCCGACCGCGGCGCTTGGGGTGGAGCAGACCGGGATGGTGCTCGATCTGATGCGACAGGTCCGAGACAGCGGCATCCCCGTCGTCTTCATCAGTCACAACATGCCGCATGTCTTCGAGGTGTCCGATCGGATTGCGGTGCTCCGGCTCGGCCAGATCGTCGCGGAGCTGGACCCCAAGCGAGCCTCGATCGACGATGCGGTTTCGGCGATGACCGGATCGGTTCGAGTCGGCAATGAAGGAGCAGTGATCGGTGGCTGAGCAGCGGGCGATTCCATCGACCCCCACCGATCCGGCGACCCCTGGCCGTCGTCCGCTCGGTGATCGCCTCTCGTCCTCCTTTACGCTTGGCATTTTGGTCGCGCTGGTGCTCGTCTTCTCGCTGCTGCAGGGAAGTCGATTCTTCAATCTCACGAATTTTCAGAACATCGCGGTTGATGCGTCACAGCTGCTGCTGCTGACCGTCGGAGTGACCTTCGTGATCATCACTGGGGGTATCGACCTCTCGATCGCCTCGATGTTGATTCTCTCCGCGGTGGTGGCGGCAAAGGTGATGGTCCGTTTCTCCGGTTCAGCCGAGGAGATCGCTCGATATGAGTTCCCGAACCAGAACATGGGCATTCCCCTCGGGTTGCTGGCAGGCATCGCCACGGGTCTCGCCGCCGGTCTGATCAACGGCGCGCTCATTACGCGGCTCAAGATGCCGGCGTTCATTGTGACCCTTGGGACGCTTGGGATCGCACTCGGATTCGCCCAACTCCTCTCCGGTGGGGTCAATATCGCAAACGTTCCGCCCGCGGTGCAGCAGCAGATCGGTCTCCGGGAACTCATCGGTTTCGATGTCGGCGACGCCCATGTCCGCCTGACGCCGCCGCTCCTGATCGCGCTGGTCATCTCAGTGGCGGCGGCGATTCTTCTCCGGATGACCCGCTTTGGGCGGTACACCTATGCGATCGGCTCGAACGTCGCCGCGGCGAGGAGAGTCGGGATCAACGTCGACCGTCATCTGGTGGCGGTCTACGGTCTCAGCGGCCTGATGGCCGGCGTGGCCGGTGGGTTTGACCTGATGCGATTCGGCACCGCATCGGTTGGATCGCACCAATCAGATAACCTCGCCGCGATCTCAGCGGCGGTCATTGGCGGAACCAGCCTGTTCGGGGGGCTGGGGACAATCGGGGGCGCCGCTATCGGCGCCTTTATTCCGGCGGTATTGCGGACCGGCCTGGTCATCTCCAGGGTCAAGCCGTTCTGGCAGAACGTCGCGATTGGCAGCGTCCTGATCCTCGCGGTCTTCCTCGATCAACGGCGACGCCGTAGCGAAGAGCGGATGTAATCAACGTTCTTTCGCCGGGGGTTGCGGAACCGCCCCGCGGCTGGTACGCTCCGTCGGCCCTGATGGCGCAGGGACGGCGCACCATCCATCCTGAAGGAGTGACGATGAGCGAGCAACGGTGGTCCATTCGACGCATCACGCGACGCGACGCCCTCAAGAGCGGCGCGGCCGTCGGCGCAGGGCTCGCCTTTGGCGGCACCTGCATCGGCCGAGCGAGCGCGCATAGTGCCGTCACGCGACAGGACGCGAAGTACACGATCTCCTTTATCCAGGGGGTGATCGCAGATAACTTCTACGTCACCATGGATTGCGGTGCACGGGCCAAAGCAGAGGCGCTCGGCGTCACGATTGATACGCAGGGTCCGGAACGCTTCGACGCCACACTGCAGACACCGATTCTGAATGCCGTGGTCCAGAGCAAACCGGACGCGATCATGATCGCCCCGAACGACAAGCAAGCGATGATTGCCCCGATCCAGGCGGCGATCGATGCGGGCATCCCGGTCTTCTGCGTCGATACCACGATCTCAAGCGACATTCAGCTCGCCGACATCGCGACCGACAACGCCGAGGGCGGACGGCTGGCGGCTCGCGGTCTCGCTGAGGCCATCGGCAACACCGGCAAGGTCTTCGTGGTCAATGTCAAGCCTGGCATCTCGACGACGGACCTGCGAGAGCAGGGTTTCGCCGAGGGGATCAAGGAGTTTCCCGACATCCAGTACCTGGGGCAGGAGTACTGCGATGATGACCCGACCATCGCCGCCCAGGTGACGAGCGCACGCCTGCAGTCGGACCCCGATCTGGCCGGCATCTTCGGCACGAACCTGTTTGCCGCCGAGGGCGCGGCGGCGGCGGTACGGGAGCAGGGCAAGCAGGGCCAAATCAAGATCGTCGGGTTCGACGCCGGACCGACCCAGGTCCAGGACCTCCGCACCGAGGTGGTTGATATCCTGATCGCCCAGCACCCCGGTGAGATCGGCGAGATCGCGGTCCAGCTGATCTTCGATTACCTCGAGAGTCAGCAGAAGCCGGAGCCGAAAGAGCTGGTCACCGGCGCGTCGATCGTCACCCGCGACAACCTGGAAGACCCCGCGATCGCGAAGTATCTGTACCTCGCGGACTGCAAGGATTACAGCCTCTCCAACGCGACGCCGACGGCGGCTTCATCCCCGACGGCGGGTACACCGGCGCCGTAAATCATTTGCTGGGCGGGAGCGAAAGCTTCCGCCCAGCCCCAACGGAGGCAATGACACCAGCGCTGGTCGGAGTGCCAGTCACAGCTTGACATTATCACGCCCAATGGCTACAATGATCTTTCGCGATTTGGCAAGGCGCGGCCAACGGGGCGCGATCCGCCGGGTCACGGAGTCGACACGGACGAGGCGTGCGGGTCAACACTTCAGGCGAACGTGAATCGCGGGAGGGGAGAAGTCTACCCTCCCGTTTCGGCGTTTCCCAAACTGTGTTCCCACGGCACGCACCCTTGTTGTGCATTCGTCGACCTCGTCTCATTCCCGTCTGAGGATGAAATACGTGCGCGAGGACGCGCGTGGGAAGGCGGGGAAATCTTGCGTACTGGGCAGCGGACGGCGGTCATCCCGGAACACCTTTTGGTGGTGACGTCGTTCTCACGTTAAGCACTTCAATTTCGTAGCGTGTTACGTCAGGAGCGATGGATGGCGGTCAAGGTGACGGATCTCGCGAGCGCGGCAAGTGACGCGGCGAGCGGGCAGCGGCGGGTGGTCTCCAACCATGGCATCGATCGACGGTCATATTCGCGGATTCCGACAGTCTGGGAGATGCCGAACCTGGTTCAGATCCAGGTGGAGTCGTTTAAGTGGTTCGTCGAAGAGGGATTGAAAGAGCTTCTCGAAGAGATCTCGCCGATTACCGATCATCACAAGAAAATGGAGCTCAGTATCTCTGAGCCGCGCTTCGACCCTCCCTGGACGCGCATGCCGAAGGGGGAGGAGCAGGAGCGAGCTAAGCTCGATCCACGAATCGCCGAGGTCTATTGCCGCGAGCGCGACATCACCTATGCGTCGCCGCTTCGAGTGTCGGCCCGGCTCGTCATGCGCGAGACCGGTGAGATCAAGGAAACTGGACCAGACGGTATTTTCCTTGGCGACTTCCCGATGATGACCTCTGATGGAACGTTCATCATCAACGGCGCCGAGCGGGTGGTCGTATCCCAACTGGTGCGGTCCCCAGGTGTTTACTTCGAGCGCGTGCCAGACGCGGCGACAGGCAAGCTTCTCTCGACGGCGAAGCTGATCCCGAATCGCGGGGCGTGGCTTGAGTTCGAGACCTCGAACCGCGACATCCTGTCCGTCAAAGTCGATCGTAAGCGAAAGATGCCGGTCACGATCCTCCTGCGGGCGATCGGGATCGAAAGCGACGAGGCTCTTCTGGAGCGCTTCGCCGATGTCGATACCAACCCCGACCGGCACTTCCTGGCGACCACGATCGAGAAAGACGGGTCCAAAGACAAGACCCGCGATGAGGCTCTGATCGAGTTGTATCGACGGTTGCGTCCCGGCGATCCACCGACGCGGGACAACGCCACCTCGCTGCTGGAGAACCTGTTCTTCAATGAGCGACGCTATGATCTGGCCCGCGTCGGTCGGTACAAGCTCAATGAGCGGCTCCATAAGCGACCTCTGGAGGAGACGACCGAGGACGCGTTGCCGTCGAGCCGCATTCTGATCCAGGACGATCTGGTCGCGATCATCAAGGAGATGATCCGGCTGGACAACGGTCTGAGCGAAGCGGACGATATCGACCATCTTGGAAACCGGCGCATCCGGGCGGTCGGTGAGCTGATCCAGATGCACGTTCGGACAGGATTCCAGCGTCTGGAGCGGGGTATCCGCGAGCGGATGACCATCCAGGACCCGGAGACGGTGACGCCGAACGGGCTCATCAGCACGACCCGGCCAGTCATGGCGGCGGTGCGCGAGTTCTTCGGGGGTAGCCAGCTCTCGCAGTTCATGGACCAGACCAACCCGCTGGCGGAGCTGACGCACAAGCGACGGCTTTCCGCTCTGGGTCCCGGTGGGCTGAGCCGCGACCGCGCGGGCTTCGACGTCCGCGACGTTCACCCATCGCACTATGGCCGCATCTGTCCGATCGAGACGCCTGAAGGGCCGAACATTGGTCTGATCGGCTCCCTGGCGACCTATGGCAAGATCAACCAGTACGGGTTCATCGAGACGCCGTATCGGCGAGTCATCTCGACGTTGCAGGTGGCCGATCCGGTGATCCCGCTCGTCGGGCAGATTCTCCGCGATGACGTCATCAATCCGGAGACGGGTAAGGCTATTGCCAAGGCGGGAGCGACGGTCACCGAGAAAACGGCTGAGGCGATGCGGACAAGTGGCGTGACCACCGTCCGTATTCGGGCGGTCGCCTCGGAAATCATCGACTACATCTCGGCGAGCCGCGAAGAGCTGGCAATGATCGCCCAGGCGAACACGCCGCTGGACGAGAACAACAGGATCATTCCTGACCAGGTTGTGGTTCGGGTCAGTGGTGGACACAGCTTCCCGGTCGTTCCGGTGGAGCAGGTGTCGTACATGGATGTTTCACCGAAGCAAGTGGTTTCGGTAGCCACGGCGCTGATTCCGTTCCTGGAGCACGACGACGCTAACCGAGCGTTGATGGGCGCGAACATGCAGCGGCAGGCTGTGCCGCTGCTGCAGCCGCGAGCTCCGGTCATCGGGACCGGGGTTGAATATCAGGCCGCAAAGGATTCCGGGCAGGTCCTCGTCTCTCGCCACAGTGGGACGGTGACGGGCGTCACGGGCCGGCAGGTGCGCCTCGTCGACGATGAGTCAGTCGAGCACACCTACAACCTGCAAAAGTTCGTCCGGTCGAACCAGGACACCTGTATCAACCAGCGGCCCAGCGTGCGGCGCGGGGAACGGGTTGAGGCTGGTCAGATCATCGCCGATTCGTCGTCGACCGAGAATGGTGAGCTGGCGCTGGGGCAGAACGTGCTCGTCGCGTTTATGCCGTGGGAAGGCGGAAACTTCGAGGACGCCATTCTCATCAGCGAGCGGCTGGTTCGGGACGACGTCTTTACCTCGATTCACATCGAGAAGTATGAGACGGAAGCCCGCGACACCAAGCTTGGTCCCGAGGAGATCACCCGCGATATCCCGAACGTTGGCGAGGAGAGCCTCGCGAACCTCGATGAGAGCGGGATCATCCGGATCGGTGCAGAAGTTCGACCGAACGATATTCTGGTTGGCAAGGTCACGCCGCGAGGCGAGACCGAGCTGAGCGCTGAAGAGCGTTTGCTGCGCGCAATCTTTGGAGAGAAGGCGCGCGAAGTCAAAGACACATCGCTGCGGGTGCCGCACGGCGTCCATGGCAAGGTGATCGATGTCAAGCAATTCCGCCGCGACGACGTCACCGACCACGAGCTGCCGGCGGGTGTCAACGAGCTGGTGCGGGTCAGCATCGCCCAGAAGCGAAAGATCTCCGAAGGCGACAAGATGGCGGGCCGCCACGGAAATAAGGGCGTCATCTCCCGGATCCTGCCGATCGACGATATGCCGTACCTGCCGGACGGGCAGTCGGTCGACATCATCCTTAACCCGATCGGCGTGCCGTCACGGATGAACCTCGGCCAGGTGCTGGAAACGCATCTTGGTTGGGCCGCGGAGCGACTTGGGTTCCGCGTCGCGACACCGGTCTTCGATGGCGCCAAGGAAGAGGAGATTCGAGCGGCACTGGCGGAAGCCGGGTTGCCCGAGGATGGCAAGGTCGATCTCTATGACGGCCGTACCGGCGAGAAGTTCGACCGGCCGGTCACCGTCGGCATCATCTATATGTTGAAACTCGCCCACCTGGTCGAGGACAAGATTCACGCCCGATCCACTGGACCCTACTCCCTGGTGACCCAGCAACCGCTCGGCGGTAAGGCCCAGTTCGGTGGCCAGCGCTTCGGAGAGATGGAAGTGTGGGCACTCGAAGCCTACGGCGCCGCTCACACGCTGCAAGAAATGCTCACGGTGAAATCGGACGATGTGGTCGGACGGGTCAAGACGTACGAGGCGATCGTCAAGGGCGAGGAGATCGTCGAGGCCGGGGTACCGGAATCGTTCAAGGTTCTCGTCAAGGAACTTCGGTCGCTCGGTCTCTCGATCGACGTGATCAATGAAGACGAGCAGACGGTCGAGTTCACCGAGGACACCTCGCGCGATCTTCTATCGAATCTCGATCGGATCAATCTCAGCGGATTTGAGCGGACGGTCGACTAACGGAAGCCCTGGTCGGCAGAGGGAACAGGGGCGTCGCCTGACGCTCTGTTCCCTCGGTCGGTTCGTGACTTCTTTTCGGAGGAACAATGTCAACGACGAGTACAGACCTGTCCACCCTATCAGTTCAAACAGCCCTGCCACGCCCCGCGTCGACCGATCTGCCGGCGCGAGGTGGGTATTCTCGATCCGATCGAACGGACCGAAGCCGGATCCTCGATGTCAACAACTTCGATGCCATTCGGATTAGCCTGGCGTCTCCGGAAGCCATCCGTGGTTGGTCCTATGGCGAGGTCACCAAGCCGGAGACGATCAACTACCGGACGCTGAAGCCGGAGCATGGTGGACTCTTCTGCGAGCGCATCTTCGGTCCGACCAAGGACTGGGAATGCTATTGCGGGAAGTACAAGCGCATCCGCCACGCGGGCACCGTCTGTGATAAGTGCGGCGTGGAGGTCACCCGGGCGAAGGTTCGTCGCGAGCGGATGGCGCACATCGAGCTTGCCGCCCCCGTGACACACATCTGGTATGTCAAAGGGACGCCGAGCCGGCTCGGCCTGCTGCTCGACATCTCACCTCGCAACCTGGAGCGGGTGATCTATTTCGCGTCGTACCTGGTGACGCGCATCGATCCTGAGGCGAAGCAGGCCGCCATCGACGAGATCAACGAGGAGCATGAGGCCAGCGTCGCTGAGCTGCGTTCCGATGCGGAGCAGCAGCTCGGTGAGATCTCCGAGGCAGTTGGCCAGGATGTCGCCAACCTCGTTGAAGGATCGAAGAACCTTTCGGCGTCAATCAAGAAGCGCCGCGAGAAGGATCTTGCCGCAGTCCAGAAGGAGTACGACAAGGTTCGGACTCGCCTGGAAGCGCTGGAAAACCAGTCTGCACCAAAAACCATCACCTTCCAGGAAACGACCATCGTTGACGAAGGCGAGGCGGTCAACGCCGATCGCCTGGCGTCGCTTCATGAGGCATTCGAGGAAGCAGTCGCGCGAGTCGAGGGCGCGGCGACCTCGGAGTCGAGCGGAAACGAGGCGCTCGCTGGCGCCGAACAGGATCAGATGACGTTTGAAGCCGACGAGCGTCGAAAGAAGATCGACGACCGCATCGGTGAGCAGGTCCGGGATGCGGAGAAGGAGCGCGACGACGCGGTCCGCGCCATCTCCGATCTGAAAGAACTTCAGATCCTGACCGAGACCCAGTACCGCGAGTTGCAGGAGATCGTGCCACAGGGCGTCTTCTCGGCCGGGATGGGCGCCGAGGCGATTTACGACTATGTCTCAACGCGCATCGACCTCGACCAGCTGGCGGTCGATATGCGCAACGAGATGCAGGCGGCGTCGGACGTTCGTCGCAAGAAGGCGACGAAACGGCTTCGTGTCATCGAGGCGCTGCGCAAGAGTGGCAACAAGCCACACTGGATGATCTTCACCGCGCTCCCGGTGATCCCACCGGAGCTGCGCCCGATGGTTCAGCTGGATGGTGGCCGTTTCGCGACCTCAGATCTGAACGATCTGTATCGCCGGGTGATCAACCGCAACAACCGTCTAAAGCGACTGCTGGAGCTCGGCGCGCCAGACATCATCGTTCGCAACGAGAAGCGGATGCTGCAAGAGGCGGTCGATGCGCTGATCGACAACGGCCGGCGCGGCCGGGTCGTATCCGGGTCCGGGAAGCACAAGCTGAAGAGCCTGTCCGACATGTTGAAAGGCAAGCAGGGGCGGTTCCGCCAGAACTTGCTCGGTAAGCGCGTTGACTACTCGGGGCGCTCGGTGATCGTGGTCGGTCCCGATCTGGCACTCGACGAGTGCGGTCTGCCGAAGCGGATGGCGTTGGAGTTGTTCAAGCCATTCGTCATGCGACGGCTGGTCGACCATGCCCATGCCCACAACATCAAGGCAGCCAAGCGGCTGGTTGAGCGGGTCGATTCCCGGGTCTGGGATGTCCTCGAAGAGGTCATCCAGGATTACGTGGTCCTGCTGAACCGGGCGCCGACCCTTCACCGGCTCGGCATTCAGGCGTTCAAGGTTCGGCTCATCGAGGGGTCGGCGATCCAGATCCACCCGTTGGTCTGTAACGCCTTCAATGCTGACTTCGACGGCGACCAGATGGCGGTCCACGTGCCGCTCTCCAAGGCGGCTCAGGCGGAAGCGCGTGCGCGCATGCTGTCGGTAAACAACCTTCTCTCGCCATCGAACGGTGATCCCATCGTCTCGCCGACGCAGGACATCGTGCTCGGCTGTTACTACATGACGAGCCTCCGCGACTACACGGAGGACCTCGCGAAGGGAACGGTCCCGCGGGGCTGGGGCAAGCTCTTCTCCTCTCTTGATGAGGTGAAGCTGGCCTACGATGCGGGAGCGATCGACGTTCAGGCTGCGATCACGGTGAGAACGGATCGTGACGGCGGCGAGGTCAAGCGAATCGAGACCACCGTTGGCCGGGCACTCTTCAACCATGCTCTGCCGACATCGATCGGGAAGTACTACAACGCCACCATGGGGCGCAAGGAACTTCGCCGGGTGGTCGCCGATTGCTACCGCCTTTTCAAGGATCCTCAGGAAACGGCTCGTGTCGTCAACGACATCAAGAAAGTCGGCTTCGAGTTCTCGACCCGAGGCGGTATGAGCATCGCGGTCGACGATGTCGTGATGTCAGAGACCAAGCCCGCACTGCTTAAGGCGGCTGATGAGGAAGCGGAGAAGATTGAGCGACAGTACCGGCGCGGTTTGGTAACAGAGGAGGAGCGCCTGCGCGAGCTGGAGCTCATCTGGAACGGTACCCGCGACCAGCTGTCGCAGGACGTCGAGGACCGCCTTCGCGGACAGAATTCCGTCTACATGATGGCGGACTCTGGGGCGAAGGGAAACATGAACCAGATCAGCCAGATGGCCGGTATGCGCGGTCTGGTGCTTGACCCTGAGGGACGAATCATCGACATCCCGATTCGCTCGAACTTCCGCGAGGGACTGACGGTGCTGGAGTACTTTCTCTCCACCCACGGTGCACGGAAGGGCCTGGCGGATACGGCGCTCCGAACCGCCGACTCGGGGTATCTCACCCGGAGGCTGGTGGACGTCGCCCAGGACGTCATCATTACGATCGATGACTGTGGTGCCGAACATGGATTGCTCACCGACCGGCGTGATGGCGACGGAAAGATCCTGTCGGAAGAGGACTTCCGTAGCCGGATTACCGGCCGCATCCTTGCATCGCCGGTGGCGCACCCGGAGACGGGTGAGATCATCGCCGAGCGGGGCGAGGAGCTGAGTGACCGGCTGCCGCTCCCTGATGGCACAGTGCGCGACCGTGTCGCCGATCTGCTCGAAGCCGGAGTCGAGCAGCTGGAACTGCGCTCAGTGATGGCGTGCGAGGCGATCCATGGCGTCTGCAAGGCATGCTATGGACGCAACCTCGCGAGTGGTGAGCTCGTGGAAGAAGGGGAAGCGGTCGGTATCATCGCAGCCCAGTCGATCGGCGAGCCCGGCACCCAGCTGACGATGCGGACGTTCCATACGGGTGGAGTGGCCCGCGCTGATATCACAACGGGTCTGCCGCGGGTGGAAGAACTCTTCGAAGCCCGTCAGCCAAAGGCGTCTGCCCTGCTAGCCGATAAGGAAGGCATCGTCTCCATCGAGCAGACCGATGCCGGCCGCATTCTGGCTATCACCAGTACCGAGCAGGAATCTCGCCCGTATCGCCTGGATGTGGGCTGGGAGCCAGCGCAGGCGCCGGGGACGCAAGTTGTCAAGGATAAGACGCTCCTGGCGACTGGCCCGGATGACCAGAAGCTGATCGCAAATCTGGACGGCCACTTCTTCGTCGACGACCGAACCATCTACGTTCGCAACGAGCGCGAGGAGCGCGACGAGCATCCAGTGGCCGTCGCCTATCAAATCTTCGTTGAGGACGGCGACCAGGTCACACCCGGTCAGCAACTGACCGATGGAGCGAAAGACCCGCAGCAGATTCTGCTCACGCAGGGCCGGGCGGCGGTGCAGCGCTACATCATCGACGAGGTGCAGAAGGTTTACCGCTCCCAGGGCGTCAACACGAACGACAAGCATATCGAAGTGATTTGTCGGCAGATGCTCCGGAAGGTGAGCATCATCTTCCCGGGCGACACCGACTTCGTTCAGGACGAACGGATCGATCGCTTCGAGTTCAACCAGATCAATGAAGAGATCATGGCGCAGGGCGGTGAGCCGGCGACCGCGATGCCAGTGTTGCTTGGCATCACCAAGGCATCGTTGGAGACCGATTCGTTCCTGTCGGCGGCATCGTTCCAGGAGACGACCCGCGTACTCACGGAGGCGGCGATCAATGGTAAGGTCGACCATCTTCGTGGCCTCAAGGAAAATGTCATCATCGGGAAACTGATCCCGGCAGGGTCTGGCTACGGGGTCGTTCCCGGACAGGCGGGCTCCGCGCTCGATCAGGTGACCCTCGATGGCATGACGACGACGGCGACGATGGAGCCAATCGAGCCAGCCAGCGATGAAGACCTTGCCGAGCTCATGGCGGCCGGGTTGGTGCCGGACGGCGGGGACGGAGACGCGCTGGTTCTCGACGAGCCAGACGTCGATAACGAGGAGCCGGTCGACGGCTCCCCTGAGCCATCCGAGAGTTAGGTTGTTAGATGCCCCGGCGTGGGGGAACGACCTGTGGCCTTGACGGGACGGTCCCTGACGCGTAAAATCGACGCTTGTGCCCGTGACGAGCGGGGACACGTGTGAGGTTGTGTTCGGTCCGTGGGCCGAGCAAAGCTCAAGATGAACCTCACGAGACAGGTGGCGCCGCAGCTGCCCCCGGGCAGAGCACGGTCGAGACAAGCCTCCTGTCCGGCTAGGAGTATTCGTGCCGACGATCAACCAATTGGTTCGAAAGGGCCGAAAGGACGTCAAGAAGAAGACGAAGGCGCCAGCGCTGGGCTTCACCAACAACGCGGTCGGTCGCTACGCGGGTCAACTGCGTCGCGGAACGAACTCACCGCAGAAGCGCGGGGTTTGTACCCAAGTCAAAACAATGACGCCCAAGAAGCCTAATTCGGCTTTGCGCAAGATCGCCCGGGTGCGGTTGACCAACGGTATGGAAGTCACCGCATACATCCCAGGCGAAGGGCATAACCTGCAGGAGCACTCGGTGGTGCTGGTGCGTGGCGGTCGAGTCAAGGACTTGCCCGGTGTGCGCTATCACATCGTCCGAGGAACCCTGGATGCTCGCGGTGTCGAGAACCGCAAGCAAGCGCGGTCGAAGTATGGAACCAAGGCACCGAAGAAATAGTTCATCGCTGAGGGGTTTCTCCTAAGGGGCCTCGTCCGCGGAGAACGCTTCTCGCTTCGGCGCAACTGATCGAATCTGGTACGAAAAGCGGCCCGACGTCTCCTAGGGCGTTGACCGCTTTTTCGTGTGCTTAGGAGGATGACGCGTCCCGTTGTGCCGAGACGGGTCGCGACAATGATGACCGGCAGCGGAGGGCGAGTGCTCTTCTCGGCCCCCGCGCAGACGTCACAGTTGGAGATGAGGGAGAGCTATGCCACGTCGATCGAAAGTCCAGCGGCGCATTTTGTTGCCGGATGCAAAGTACAACAGCGAAGTGCTGGCTCGATTCATCAATCGCGTGATGGAGCGTGGCAAAAAAGGACTCGCCGAGCGAATTGTCTATAGCGCGATGGAGACGGTCCAGGCACGCAGTGGCAGGGAGCCGCTGGAGGTCTTCGAGCAGGCCCTCTACAACGCGACACCGGTCCTCGAAGTCAAGGCGCGCCGCGTCGGTGGCACGACCTATCAGGTGCCGGTCCAGATCGAGGGATCCCGCCGTCAGTCGCTGGCGATGCGGTGGCTCCTGATGTCGGCGCGCGGCCGGCCCGGCAAGTCGATGCAGGAAAAACTCGCGAACGAGCTGCTCGATGCGTTCAACGGGGTCGGCGCGACGATCAAGCGGCGCGAGGATACGCACCGCATGGCCGAAGCAAACCGCGCGTTCTCCCACTATGGACGTTTTTAGAGCTTTGATATTTTCACCGACCGTCTACGTTGGACATCGGAACGTTGTCACGACGATGAGGCTGCATTTCACACTGCTTCAAGGGGAGCTATGAGTACCGCGACCGCGACACGACCAGGCATAGACGAATCTCAAAGTCGTCTAGCGAAGACCCGTAATATCGGCATCATCGCCCACATCGATGCCGGTAAGACGACGACGACCGAGCGGATTCTCTATTACACCGGCAAGGTTCACCGCCCAGGCGAGGTGCACGAGGGCGCCGCCACCATGGACTGGATGCCGCAGGAGCGAGAGCGGGGTATTACGATCACCGCTGCCGCGACGACGTGCACCTGGGACGACCACCGGATCAATATCATCGACACCCCCGGACACGTCGACTTTACGGTCGAGGTGGAGCGGTCGCTTCGTGTGCTCGACGGCGGGGTCGTCGTCTTTGATGCGGTGGCGGGCGTGGAGCCGCAGTCCGAGACTGTCTGGCGGCAGGCCGATAAATACGGTGTACCGCGCATCTGCTTCGTCAATAAGATGGACCGCATCGGCGCCTCGTTCGAGCGCACGATCGAGATGATCGTCGATCGCCTGAAGGCACGTCCGGCTCCAGTCCAGCTCCCGATCGGCGCCGAGTCGGACTTTCTCGGCATCGTCGATCTGCTGGAAGAACGAGCGTTCATCTTCCATGACGAGATGGGGCAGGACATCGAGGAGACCGACGTTCCGACCGACATGGTCGAACGGGTCAAAGAGTCCCGCCGTCAGCTCGTCGAGATGATCGCCGAATCTGACGAAACTTTGATGATGCGCTACCTCGAAGACGAGGAGCTTGGGGCGGACGAGCTCCGGACCGCGCTCCGAGGTGCGACGGTCAGTGGATCGCTCGTCCCGGTGCTGTGCGGGAGCGCCCTCAAGAATAAGGGCGTCCAGCAGATGCTCGATGCCATCGTCAACTACTTGCCGTCTCCCCTCGATGTGCCGCCCGTGGTCGGAATTGAGCCGCGGTCAGGAGACGAGGTCGAGCGCAGCGTTGCCGACGGGCAGCCCTTCTCGGCGCTGGCGTTCAAGATCGTGGCGGACCCACATGTCGGCAAGCTGGCGTACATCCGAGTCTACTCCGGCAAGCTTGAGGCCGGGAGCTACGCGCTGAACTCCAGTAAGGGTGAACGGGAGCGAGTCGGTCGGCTGTTGCTGATGCACTCGAATCACCGGGAAGAGATCAGCTCCGTCAGCGCGGGTGATATCTGCGCCGTGATCGGGTTGAAGTCGACGTTCACGGGTGACACGCTCTGCGATCCGGCGAATCCGGTCGTCCTTGAGACGATCACCTTCCCCGAGCCGGTCATCTCGGTCTCGATCGAGCCGAAGACTCGTGTCGACCAGGACCGCATGGGCGCGGCGCTGGTCCGCCTGGCCGAGGAAGATCCGACGTTCCGCCTTCGCACCAACGAAGAGACTGGCCAAACCGTCATTGAGGGAATGGGCGAGCTCCACCTCGAAGTGATCGTCGACCGCATGATGCGGGAGTTCCGCGTCGACGCGAATGTCGGTCGCCCTCAGGTCGCCTACAAGGAGACCATTACGGTTCCTGTCCGGGCGGAAGGTCGGCATGTCCGGCAGTCCGGTGGTAAGGGGCAATACGGTCACGCTATCGTCGAGTTCTCACCACAGGAGCGCGGCGTGGGCTATGAGTTCGTTGACAAGGTCGTCGGCGGCTCGGTTCCACGAGAGTACATCGCGCCGGTCGACCAGGGTATCCGTGAAGCAATGTTGACCGGGGGCCAGGCCGGTTTCCCGGTGGTGGACGTCAAGGCAACGCTCGTCGACGGCTCGTACCATGACGTCGACTCATCCGAGATGGCGTTCAAGATTGCCGGTTCGCTGGCATTGAAGGAAGCGATCAGGCGCGGGAAGTCGGTCATTCTCGAGCCGGTGATGGAGGTCGAGGTGGTGACGCCGGACGACTTCATGGGCGATGTGATCGGTGACCTCAACTCTCGCCGCGGGCAGATCCAAGGCATGGAGATGCGCGCGGGGGCGCAGGTGGTACGCGCCAATGTCCCACTGGCGTCGATGTTTGGCTACGCGACTGATCTACGCTCGATGAGCCAGGGCCGCGCGGTCTACTCGATGCAGTTCGACCATTACGCGCCACTGCCGCAGAACCTGGTTGAGGAATTTTTGGCGAAGGCGCGCCGCGATTAGGACATCGGAAGGTGGCGAGCGATCGCCCTTAAGGTTCAACAGTAGCGATTGGGCTCCGTTTGGGAGCCAGACGATAAAGGAGCAGCAACGGGATGGGCAAGCAGCGATTTGAGCGGACGAAGCCGCATTTGAACGTGGGGACGATCGGGCACGTCGATCATGGCAAGACGACCTTGACGGCGGCGATCACCAAGACGCTGGCGCTCAAAGGGGAAGCCAACTTTCGCAGCTTCGACAGTATTGATAACGCGCCGGAGGAGCGGGAGCGGGGGATCACCATCGCGATCGCCCACGTCGAGTACGAGACCGAGAAGCGGCATTATGCCCATGTCGACTGCCCGGGGCATGCCGACTACATCAAGAACATGATCACCGGGGCGGCCCAGATGGACGGGGCGATCCTGGTGGTCAGTGCCCCCGACGGGCCGATGCCCCAGACGCGGGAGCACATCCTGCTGGCGCGCCAGGTCGAAGTGCCGAGCATGGTCGTATTCTTGAATAAAGTCGACGTCATGGACGACCCGGAGCTGCTGGAGCTGGTCGAGCTGGAAGTGCGCGAGTTGCTCAGCGCCTACGGCTTTCCGGGCGATGAGGTCCCGGTGGTGCGGGGCTCGGCGCTCGCGGCGCTCTCCAGTGCCAGCAGCGATCCCGAGGCGCCGGAGTACGGGCCGATCTGGGAGCTGATGCGGGCGGTCGACGACTACGTGCCGACCCCGGAGCGGGCCATTGACCGGCCCTTCCTGATGCCGATCGAAGACGTCTTCGGGATCAAGGGGCGGGGCACGGTGGTGACGGGGCGGGTCGAGCGCGGGGTCGTGGCCACGGGCGATGAGATCGAGATCGTCGGGATGGGCGAGCGGCGCAAAGTGATCGTCACGGGCGTGGAGATGTTTCAAAAGACGCTGGACCGGGGAGAAGCCGGGGACAACGTCGGCTGCCTGCTGCGGGGGGTGGAGCGGGTCGATGTCGAGCGGGGGCAGGTTCTGTCCAAGCCCGGCAGCATCAACCCCCACACCAAGTTCCGGGCCGAGGTCTATGTGCTGGCCAAGGAAGAAGGGGGACGGCACACGCCGTTCTTCCCCGGGTACCGGCCGCAGTTCTACATTCGCACGACCGATGTGACCGGGGCGATCCAGCTGCCGGAGGGGGCGGAGATGGTGATGCCGGGGGACAACGTCGAGATGGGGGTGGAGCTGATCACCCCCGTGGCGATCGAGGACGGGTTGCGCTTCGCGATCCGCGAAGGCGGGCGGACCGTCGGCGCCGGGGTGGTCACCTCCATCGAGCTCTAGGGCCCTCGTTG
>JAABUN010004295.1_pt1 | contig 19773 bp, 20 predicted proteins | sample 5559311 | NCBI WGS metagenome assembly JAABUN01 (sample SAMN10711877, study PRJNA513370) | rock metagenome | isolation source: Antarctica rocks | place: Antarctica: Victoria Land, Siegfried Peak sud
CAGCTCCACCGGGACCTCCCGCAACTGTTGGCTCTACCGCCCCGGACTCAACCCCGGGTCGGCAACCCACGACAACTTGCGAGTGAGGTCCCGGCCCCAAGAACCGGGCACCTCCATACCGTCTAGCGCTCGTCCTCCTGTTCGATCAAGGCGACCAGCTGCACACCGACAGGCTGCCGGCTCTGCGCGGCGAGCACGCTGCTTGGGCACGGCCACGGTGAGCCGTTGGCCGTCGAAGTCGACCCTGGCCTCCTCCGCCCCCCGGCGGTCGCCCCCCCTTCTCGGGGTTGCTGGGCGACGGTCAGGACCGAGTCGGTGAGGTCCCCTGCGACGACCTCCCGCCGGCCGACCTGCGGGGTGACAGCGAGGTCGATGGCGTTGGGTGTGTCGACGACGGGCATACTGACGCCGTCCCTTCTGAGCGTGCACGTCCGACCCCGCGGGTCCGCGGGGTGGGTAGTTGTCGCTTCCTGCGCGGCGGGTCAGCGCATCCAGCCTGCAAAGCTGTCACCGCTACGCAGGACGAGCTGTGCCCACCGTCGTCGCTCGGGCTGCAGGGCAGCCGCCACCGCACGCACCAGCCTCGTGTTGACGGACAGGCCGTCGGCTGCCGCCGCGTCGTCCACCTGAGCCTTGATGGCCCGGCAGGCGGAGTCGTGGTGCGCGAGGTGCTCGTGTCGTCCAGGTCGACCGGGGCCGCGGGCCGATCGGAGTCGTCGGGCTGGGAGACGACGAACTCGCCCTCGCGCCCGCGCAGCCCTAGGTCCTCCGAGCCGGGTGCTAGGGCGGGGGTGACCTCGCCTGCCGTGGCCGACAGCACGTCGAGCAGCACGAGCCGTGTCGCAGCATCGAGCCCGTCGGCCAGCCGCCCGGCCACCGCGCGGGTGTCCTCGCTGCCGTTCTCCGCAGGACGCACCGGCTCCCGTGTCTGCAGTCGGGCGTGCGATCCCCTTCCGGAACACCGGCACTGCCCCTGCCTGCCTCAAGTCAACCGCTGCGCCCCCGGTCCGCCGGGGGCCCGGTGGATCCGCGGACGACCAGGTGCGTTTCGAGAAGGAGCGGCGGGGGTGGCGCCGCATGCTCCTGAACGATGCTGAGCAGGAGGTCGACGCCAGCACGACCGCTCTCTGCCACAGCCAGCCTGACCGTGGTGAGCGGCGGGTCGGTCAGTGAGGAGACCACGATGTCGTCCACCCCCACGACGCTGATGTCGCCCGGAACCCGGCGACCGCGCGCCGCGAGTCGTGAGAGCAGCCCGAGGGCCACCATGTCGTTGAACGCGACGACCGCCGTCGCGCCGCTGGCCACGACGAGATCAGCTGCCGCGACGCCGCCGGAGACGGAGGGGGCGAAGCAGCCGAGCTCGAGCAGCTCGGTGTCGGGGTGCTGGGCGGCAAGGGTGCGCAGCGCCGCGACCCGCTGGTCGTTGCTCCACGACCTGGTGGGACCGCCGACGTACCCCACCCTCCGATGCCCGAGCGCGCGCAGGTGCGCGTACACATGGCGCATCCCGTCGTGGTTGTCCACGGCCACCGCCGGGATGTCGCCGCAACGCCGGTTGACCAGCACCAAGGTGCACTCGCGGGCCAGCGCGGCGAGCACGGAGGCGTGGGCCCGGGGCGAGCACAGGAGGATGCCGTCGACCTGCTTCGACAGCGTGCGGACCAGTTCTGACTCCTGGTCGGCGTCCTCCGCGGACGTCGATCTCGCGGCCCTCGAGGCCGACCCGGGGACCCTGGTCGTGCCACAGGCCGGGGAGACGCTCTACCGGCTGCGCCAGACGTCGGGCTGAGCACCGCGGCGGACAGCAGACCCGTCGGTGCCCGCGGACCTCTGTCCTGCCCCGTCAGGGGACGGACGTAACGGCACCGGGGACTGGCGGCTCCGCCGTGAAGACCGGGACGGCCATCGGGTTGGAGAGCTGGTCCGCCGCATCCCGGAGGGCAGCCAGGACGGTGTCGCGGTGCGCGCCGGCCGGCGCGCCGCCGACGTCCACGTCCACGTCGACGATGGAGACCCCGATGGCGAGGGTCTGCTCACCGCTGAGACGCGCCGGCAGGGTGACGGCCAGACCCACGACGTTCGGGAACACCTCCCCCTCGTCCAGCGCATGGCCGCGCGCCCGCGTCGCATGGAGCTTGGCGCGCAGGCCTTCGAGCGTCCGGGTCGACCGGTGGGTCAGCCGCGGGATGTCTGGCGACGACCCGTAACGGGCGTCGACCTCATCGACGGGTAGCTCGGCGAGCAGCACGTTCCCGACCGCCGTGAGCGCCGCCGGGAAGCGGTCGCCGATCCCGGCTGTCAGGCGCAGCAGGGCCCGGCCCTCGTGCCGGGCGAGGTACAGGACGTCGGTGCCGTCGAGGACGGCGATCTGCACCAGCTCGCGTCGGAGCACGGGGGACTCCGAGCAGACCCGGTAGAACTCGCGGACCTGGTCGAACCCGGCCAGGTAGGCGCCGCCCAGCTCGACGGTGCGCCGGCCGAGCACGTAGCCGGTGTCGCGTCGCTGGATCAGGCGTGACTGCTCCAGCACCGTGCAGACGCTCGACGTGGACGACTTGGCTGCTCCCAGGGCGCGCGCGATCTCGCTCAGCGGCTGCGGCACGCCGTGGCTGTCCGCGAGGATGGACAGGATCCGCACCGCCCGGCTCACGGCGGGAGCCGGGCTGCTCCCTGCTGACTCCGACACGTCCCCTCCTTCGCTCTCGACCGGCACCCGACGTCTGTCGTGAGGCGGCACCGCGACGGGGTGCCGCGCGGGACCGGTCAGTAGAAGTCGACGGTGTCGACGACGTTACGAAGCGGCTCCCCGTCCAGGAACCGTCGGGCGTTGTCGGCGAACAGCTCCGCGATCAGACGCTCCTCGTGCTCGCTGTTCGCGGCGGTGTGAGGGGTGAGCACGACGTTGGGCAGGGACCACAGGGGACTGTCCTCGGGCAGAGGCTCCACGGCGAAGACGTCCAGGGCGGCGAAGCCGACGCGACCGGCCTGCAGGGCGGCCACGAGCGCGTCCTCGTCGATCACGGTGCCGCGTCCGACGGAGACCAGCGTGGCGCCCGGGCGCAGGGCCTCGAAGAACGCCTCGTCGAGCAGCTGGAACGTCGCCTCCGTCCCCGGCAGCGTCATGACCACCCCGTCCACCTCGGGCGCGACCTCGGCCAGCTTCTCCGGGCCGACGACCCGCTCGACCCCCTCCACGTCGAGCTCGCGGCGGTGCACGCCGATCACGCGTGCGCCCAGCGCCGCCGCCTTGCGGGCGACCTCGCGGCCGATGTGCCCGAGCCCCACCACCAGGACCGTCTGCTCGCTGAGCTGATCCATCGCCCACCGTCCGCTCCACCTGCGCTCGGACTGCTGGGCGAGGAGCCTAGGCAGGTGCTTGGCACCGGCCATGAGGCCGAAGATCGAGAACTCGGCGAGGGGTCCGGCGTGGACGCCGGCGGACGTCGTGACGACCACACGGTCGAGCTCGTCGCGGCTGAGGTCGGCGGCCTTGACCTGCGCCCCGCCACCAGCGGCCATCGTCTGCACCCAGCGCAGACGCGGATTGGCACGGACCGCTCGGGCGAGCGCCGTCGGCTCGGCGTCCGGGATGCCGTAGAGGACCTCGGCAGAGTCGAGCAGTGCGTCGAACGCGGCCTCCTCCCCCGCTGAACGCCGGAACGCCGGGTCTCCCTGGAAGTCTCCTGCCCACCGCATCGGGGGCAGCAGGGACTGCTCGCGCACCATCTGGACCCGCGGCTCGAGTCGCTCCACGAGGTCGCACAGGGCTTCGGGGAGCGGGTTGCCGACGGCGACCCGGAGGCGGTCGTTCTGCGTCATGGTGTCCTCGTCGCGTCATCGGGCGGTATCGGCGGGCTGCGGCCCGCACCCTACCCGTGGGATCCACCACCGTGAACGGGGTTCGCTATGATGGACGCGTGACCAGTCCGGGAAGACCGCGCGGTTCCGGCTCGGCTGCCGCACCTTCCGTCGGGGTGATCGGTCTCGGCGTCATGGGCCGGCCGATGGCGCTCAACCTGCTCCGGCGCCTCCCCGGTGGCGCCTCGGTCCACGTCACCGCTCGGCAGCGGAGCTCCGCCGAGCCGGTCCTGGACGCCGGCGCCCAGTGGCACCCCACCCCGAGGGACGTCGGGGCCGCCGCCGAGGTCATCGTCCTCATGGTTCCCGACGTGCCCGCCGTGCAGGCGGTCCTGGACGGTCCCGACGGACTCCTCGCCGGGATCGACCGACCCTCGGTGGTATGCATCAGCTCCACCGTCTCGGCGGACGCCGTGCGCTCCCTGGACCACCACGTCCGGGACGTGAGCGACGGGATGGTGCACGTGGTCGATGCACCGGTCAGCGGCGGCGAGGAGGGGGCGGTCGCCGGCACGCTGTCGGTCATGGTCGGTGGGGCCGCCGAGGACGTCGCGCGCGTCCTGGACGTGTACCGGGCCGTCGGCACCCCGGTGCACCTGGGGATGGTGGGTGCCGGTCAGGTCGCCAAGGCCTGCAACCAGATCATCGTCGCGGCCGAGGTGCTCGCTCTGGGCGAGGCGGCGGTCATCGCGGAGCGCGCCGGTCTGGACGTGCTCACGATGTTCGACCTCCTCGGGCGCGGCTACGCCGCCAGCCGGGTGCTCGAGGTCAAGAAGCACCGGTTCGCCGAGCACGACCACAGCCCTTCCGGGGCCGCACGGTTCATGGTCAAGGATCTGAGCGCCGCTACGGACGAGGCGCGTCGGACGGCCACTCCCACCCCGCAGACCGACCTCCTGCTGCAGGTGTTCACCGACCTCACTCGGCGCGGCTACGGGGACCAGGACACCGCCGTGGTGCAGGCCTATCTCGAGTCCTCGGGACGAGGTGGCCCCGTGAGCGACGACCTGCGCGAGGTCAACGTGGCAATCGGCGACGCCGAGGCGCGCGGCGACCACCCCTTCTTCGACGCCCTGCTGGCGCCGGCGTTCTGCATGGTCCGTCCGGACGGACTCCGCTTCGACGACCGGGCAGGGTTCCTCGCGGCTCTGCAACCCGGCCCGCGACGACGCACCCGCATGGAGAGCGTCGTCACGTTCGACAACCGCGCCGTGGTGATGTGCACCGTCGTCAAGGGCGAGGGAGCCGACGCGGCGACCCACCGCAACGTCCGGACGTTCAGCCGCCCGCGACCCGCGGCGGCGTGGCAGCTGGTCAGCTGGGTCACCGAGCCGGTGGTCCCGCTGCCCTGACGAGCACCGGCCGCGGATCTCGCGCGGACGCCGCTGCGGGCGGCACGGCCCCCTGAACCTCCTGCACGGGCCCGATGCCCAGGGACACCGGAGTGCCTAGCGGAGGGATACCCCTTGCCCACGATCACGTCTGTCGACGTCGCCGACGTCCGCTTCCCCACCTCGCTCACCGCGGACGGCTTTGACGCCATGAACAAGGACGGCGAAACTCGGCCGTCTACGTCGTGCTGGACACGGACGGCACCGACGGCCGCGGACGCGCGCTTCGGGGCCACGGGATCACGTTCACCATCGGTCGCGGGAACGACCTGGTCGCCGAGGCGACCCGGCAGCTCGCCCGCTCCCTCGTCGGGACCGACGTGGGTGCGATGGCTGCGGACATGGGTGGCACGTACATGTCCTTCACGACCGACTCCCAGATGCGCTGGCTCGGCCCGGAGAAGGGCGTCGTCCACCTGGCGCTGTCCGCGGTCATGAACGCCGCGTGGGACCTCGCCGGACGCCACGTGGGCAAGCCGGTCTGGCGGATGCTCGCGGACATGACTCCCGAGGAGCTCGTCGACGTCGCAGAACTCCGCTACCTGGCCGACGTGCTCACCCGCGACGAGGCGCTCGAGCTGCTGCGGCGCGTCCAGCCCGGCAAGGCCGGGCGCATCGCCGAGCTCGAGGCCGACGGGTACCCGTGCTACACGACGGCGGCCGGGTGGCTCGGCTTCTCCGACAAGAAGATGGTGAGGCTGATCCACGAGCAGGAACTGCTCGGGCTGACCCACGTCAAGCTCGAGGTCGGGACGGACCTGGAGGAGGACGTCCGCCGGTGCCGGCTGGCGCGCGAGACCATCGGTCCGGACCGCGCCCTGATGATCGACGCGAACCAGGTGTGGGACGTCCCCACCGCGATCGGGTGGGTGCGGCGGCTGGCCGAGTTCGAGCCCCTCTGGATCGAGGAGCCCACGAGCCCGGACGACGTGCTGGGGCACCGCAAGATCCGCGATGCCGTCGCACCGGTCAAGGTGGCGAGCGGCGAGCACTGCCACAACCGGGTGATGTTCAAGCAGTTCATGGAGGCGGGCGCCATGGACTTCTGCCAGCTCGACGCCGGGCGTCTGGCGTCGTTGAACGAGATCGTCGCCGTCCTGCTCCTGGCGGCGAGGTTCGGTGTCCCGGTGTGTCCCCACGCCGGCGGCGTAGGACTCTGCGAGATGGTCCAGCACGCCTCGATGCTCGACTTCGTCGCCGTCTCGGGCACCCGGGAGGGTCGCCTCACCGAGTACGTCGACCACCTGCACGAGCACTTCGTCGAGCCCGTGAGGGTCGCCGGCGGCGCCTACCAGGTCACCGGGGAGCCGGGCTACAACACCGAGATGCGCGCCGGGTCGATCGAGCGGTACCGGTTCCCGGATGGTGGTTACCGGTTACTGGTCGCTCAGCGGAGGGCGGTGATGGGGGCCGGGTCCATGTCGTCGAACTCCTGGTTCTCCCCGGCCATCGCCCAGACGAACGAGTAGGCCCGCGTCCCCACGCCGCTGTGGATGGACCAGCTGGGGGAGATGACCGCCTGCTCGTTCGCCATCACGATGTGGCGCGTCTCCCCGGGGTCGCCCATGAGGTGCACGACCCGGGCGTCGTCGGGCAGGTCGAAGTAGAGGTACGCCTCCATGCGACGGTCGTGCGTGTGCGCCGGCTGCGTGTTCCACATGGAGCCGTCGTGCAACGTGGTCACACCCATCACGACCTGGCAGCTGCGGACCCCGTCCGCGTGGATGTACTGGTTGAGGGTGCGCCGGTTCGACGTCGACTGCTCACCCAGCTCGCGCCTGTTCCCCTCACCCGGCGCCACCGCGGTGGTCGGGAAGTCCGCGTGTGCCGGTGCCGAGAACAGGTAGAAGCGGGCGTCCCCCTCGCCACCGTTGCGGAACCGGACTGCCCGGGTGCCGCGCCCGAGGTAGAGGCACCCTCCGTGCGCCACCTCGTGGCTGACGCCGTCCGCGACGACCGTGCCCGGCGCGCCGACGTTCACCAGCCCGGCCTCCCGCCGCTGGAGGAAGAAGTCGGCGCGGAGCTCGGCGAAGGTGGGGAGCTCGAGACCCTCCGGCCCGGGCTGTGCGCCCACGATCACGACCCGGTCCTGGTGGGAGTACGTGGCGGTCACCTCGTCGCGACGGAACACGTCCTCGACGAGGAACCGCCGTCGGATGCCGGCCGTGTCCAGGAGCGGCAGCTCCTCGGGGGATGTGGCGTAGCGGGTGTGCATCTGACCTCCAGCGCGTCGTCACACCGGGAGCCCGATGCTCCTGGTGATCATCGTGTCCCTGCGACCTGCGTGCCCGGTCGGGTCGGTGCCATTGCTCCGTCCCGGCACTAAAGGTACTTTCTTTCAACCGCAGGTGACCGGTGACGACGACGTTGCCGGGTACCCACTCGACGAAGGTGCGCACCATGTCCTCAGACCTGTTCTCCCTCGAAGGGCGCCTCGCGCTGGTGACCGGCTCCACCCGTGGGCTCGGCAACGCGCTGGCGCGTGGCCTGGCCCGTGCAGGCGCGGAGGTCGCCCTGCACGGCCGGGACACGGAGCTGCTGACAGCCGAGTCGGCTGCCATCGCTGCCGAGGAGGGCCGGACCGTCCACACCGTGTCCTTCGACGTGACCGACCGTGTCGCCGCCAGCGACACGCTGGAGACATTCATGGCCGAGGTCGGCGTACCGGACATCCTGGTCAACAGCGCCGGGGTGCAGCACCGCGCCCCGATCAACGACTTCCCGGCCGAGGACTGGGACCGAGTCATCGCCACCAACCTCTCGAGCGCGTTCTACGTCTCGCAGCCGATCACGCGGAGGATGGCCGAGCGTCGGTCCGGCAAGGTGGTCAACATCGGCTCGGTGCAGTCCATGCTCGCCCGCCGGACCATCGCGCCCTACGCCGCGTCCAAGGGAGGCCTCGTCATGCTCACGAAGGGCATGGCCGCCGACCTCGCCGCATCCGACATCCAGGTGAACGCGATCTCGCCCGGGTACTTCGCCAGCGAGATGAACCGCGCGCTCTGGGAGGACCCGGAGTTCGACGCCTGGGTGAAGGGCCGCACCCCCGCGGGCCGCTGGGGCAGCTTCGATGAGCTCGTCGGCGCACTCGTCTTCCTCTCGTCGGCCGCCTCGCAGTTCGTCTCCGGCCAAAACATCTTCGTCGACGGTGGCATGACGTCGGCCGTCTGAGCCAGCCCGCCGCCGTCCCATCGACGCGAAAGGACCCGTATGCGCGCCGTCGTCATCCATGGCCAGGACGATCTCCGGATCGAGGAGGTCGCCACCCCGGAGCCGCGGGACGGGCAGGTGCGAATGAGGATCGCCTACGCCGGTATCTGCGGATCCGACCTGCACTACTACTTCGAGGGCGCCAACGGCGCGTTCGTCGTGCGGGAGCCGCTCATCCCCGGGCACGAGGTCTCCGGCACGGTGGACCACGACCCTTCGGGCGAGTTCGCGCCCGGCACCCCGGTCACCGTGCACCCCGCGACCTTCGGCCCTCCGGTCGAGGGCCTCGAGGGCGCGCCTCACCTGCGGCCCGGGGGCGCCTACCTCGGCAGTGCGTCGACCTGGCCCCACACGCAGGGCGGCATGTCGGAGTACCTGCTCGTCGGGAAGGGGATGCTGAGGGTGCTGCCACCTGACCTGCCGCTGAGCCGGGCGGCACTGGCGGAGCCCCTCGCGGTCGCGCTCCACGGCATCGAGGTCGCGGGGGGGGTGCATGGCGCCGACGTTCTCGTCTCGGGCTCCGGGCCGATCGGGCTGCTGGCCACCTTCGCGGCCGTCGCACAAGGGGCTCGGTCCGTCACCGCCACCGACATGCTCCCCGGTCCGCTCGGTCGAGCAACCGCCCTCGGCGCGACCACGACCCTGTGCCTCAGCCGGGACGAGGTCCCGACGAGCTCGTTCGACCTGGGGCTCGAGTGCACCGGCGTTCCGGCCGGGATCTCGGCCACGATCCGCGGGGTCCGCCCCCGGGGACGGGTGGCCCAGATCGGCATGCTGCCCGCCGGTGCCCAGCCCGTCGACTTGGCCCCGTACATCTCCAAGGAGATCACCCTGCACGGGAGTTTCCGGTTCGACGACGAGATCGACCGCGCGATCCACCTCCTCGCCGACCACCCGGAGGTGGAGGCGGTCCTCACCCACAAGATCCCGGCCTCCACCGCCGCCGAGGCCTTCGCTGTCGCCAAGGACTCCGACTCCTCCGGCAAGGTGCTCGTCTCGCTGTGGACCGAATCGGCGGTCGCGTGACGGACCGGGCATCGCTCCACCGAGCGGCGGTCAGAGAGCGCCGGGGGCGGCCCTACCGGTAGCGGCAGCGGTTCCCACCGCCGCCCCCGCAGCATCCCCCGACACCTGCCGCGCCGACGGGGGCTGCGCGTCGGGGCTGCGCGGCGGCCGATTCCCCCGCACACCGGGTAGCTCCCCGCGGATCAGCCGGACGACGCGACGCAACGTCTCCTCGGCGAGGTCGCCATCGCCGGCGGCGACAGCCGTGGCCACCCCCCGGTGGTCCTCCAGCACCAGGGGGTCCGGGTCGCGCGGGGTGAGACCCAGCTTGTTCCTGCCGACCAGCACGGCCTCGACCGCGGGCTCACAGGCGATGAGCATCTCGTTGTGACTGGCCCGCAGCAGCAACCGGTGGTACTCCACGTCGGTCGCGAGGTACTCCGGCTGGTCTCCGCGGCGCTGCCTGCCGAGGGTGACGAGCCGCTCGGCGAGCTCCAGGAGCCGGGCCCGCTCCTCGGGCGTCGCCTCCGACGCGGCGAGCCGGGCCGCCGTCGGCTCGATAGCCGCCCGCAGGTCTGTGAGGGAGTACAGCTGCTGGTTCCGCCCAGGGGAGTCGAGCCGCCACCGGATCACCAGCGGGTTCAGCACGTCCCACCGGGACTGCGGACCGACGATGAGCCCGACCCGCCGCCTGGCCGTGATCATGCCGAGGGCCTGCAGCTGGCGCATCGCCTCACGCGCCACCGTGCGTGACACGCCGAACCTCGACTCCAGCTGGGTGAGGTTGAGGACCGCTCCCGCCACCAGCGTCCCGGACGCGATCTCGCGACCCAGCACGTCCACCACGCCGGTGAAGACTGACTCCGTCACCTCGTCTCCTCCCAGCTCCGTCTCCGCCTCCCGCCGCGCCATCCGCACGGGTCGGTTGTCGCACCGGAGAGACGGGTGAGATCACATCTATCACGCGGACGCGTGACCCCACGACCACCTCCGGCCGCCGTGTCGAGCACCTCACCGGGCCTCGGCGGGAAGCTGGGCGGTACCGCCTGCCGGGACACCCAGCGCGAGGGGGATTGTCCGGGGGCCCGACTGCGACGGACATGGTCGACGGCTGGAGCGCGAACGGAAGGGCCTCATCGCCCTGAGTAGTCGGTGCGGAACTACGTCTGCGTCTCGATCCTATACCGGTTCTGAGCCGATTGGTATGACCTGTTGACGGGCCGTCCCAATGGGAATACCTTCGCACCGGTCAGCCGGGACGACTGAGCCAAGTCGTTCCGATTGTCCGGAATTCGGTGCCCACGGTGACGTGCCAACGCCGCTCCCGGACCCCCCGGCTCCCGGACCCCCCGGGTCCTGGACCCCCCGGGTCCTGGACCTCCGGGACGTGCTGGCAGAGCGACCGCAGAGACGCGGGCGCCCTGCCCGAGGTTGCTCACTCATCACAGGTGACGTTCAGACCAGGCCGCGAGACCCGTCCCGACGGGTGCGAAGGAGACACGACTCACATGAAGCGCAGAATGACGTTCCCGACCTTGGCTGTGGCCACCGTCGCCGCGATGACCCTGGCCGCCTGCGGTGGCGGCACCTCGGAGGAGACCGCAGGCGGCGGCACCTCGGAGGAGACCGCAGGCGGCGGCGCCTCGGAGGAGGCCGGCGGCAAGGTCGACATCTCCGACGCCGAGACGGTGTTCAAGCTCGCGTTCAACCAGACCGCCGAGCACCCGCAGTACCTCGCGGGCCAGCAGCTGGGGCAGGACCTGTATGAGGCGACGGACGGCCGGTACGCGATCGAGGTCTTCGCGAACGAGGAGCTGGGGACGCAGGCGGACGTCGTGCAGAACCTCTCGGACGGCACCGTCGAGATGATGTACATCGGCGGGCCCGTGATGGAGTCGTTCAACGAGGACTTCATCGTCTTCAACCTCCCCTACGTCTTCGACTCGCTCGAGGCGCAGTCAGCCGTCCTCAACGACGAGGAGGTCGTCGGCGACCTCTACACCTCCATCGAGGACTCGAAGAACATCACCGTGCTCGCGGGCCTCCACGCCGGCGTTCGGAACGTCTACAACAGCAAGCAGGCCATCACCGAGCCTGCGGACCTCGAGGGGCTGAAGATCCGGGTGCAGCAGTCGGACTCCCAGGTGGCCATGATCGAAGCCATGGGTGCGGTCGCCTCACCGTTGGGACAGGGCGAGGTGTACTCCGCACTGCAGACCGGCGCCCTGGACGGCGCCGAGAACAACGAGACGGTCTTCGACGCCCTCAAGCACGACGAAGTCGCCAAGTTCTACTCCTACACCCGGCACCTCCTGATCCCGGACTACCTGCTCATCAACACCCAGGTCCTCGAGGAGATGCCGGACGAGGACCGTGAGGCCTTCCTCGAGCTGATCCCCGGCGCGGTCGAGGAGGCCGACGCCGGACTGGTGGATTTCGCTGAAGAGTCTCGCGTGGCTGCCGAGGAGCTCGGCGCCGAGTTCAACGACGACGTCGACATCGAGGCCTTCGAGGAGACCGTCGCCCCGCTGGTCGAGTCGTCGATCAACAACGACGTGCGCCAGGCTTTGTTCGACGCCGTCAATGCGTCCAACGAGGCCAATGCCGGCTGATCGCCGGCAACGTAGGACGAGGGTCCGGTCGAGGCCGGTGGGACCTGCGGCAGAGGCGCCGCACGTCCACCGGCCGTCGGTCGGGCTCGCGCCCAGGCACGCGCTCTCGAGGAATGAGTTGACCGGATGAAGGCTGTGCACGCGTTCAAGACGGGGTTGGACGCCCTGCTTCGATGGTTCTGCGTCGCCCTCTTTGCCGTCATGATCGCCCTGGTGACCTGGCAGGTCGTCGCCCGGTGGACTGTCGGCGGGAACGTCTGGACCGAAGTCATGGCCCGCGTCGTGTTCATCTGGCAGAGCCTCGTGGGCGCGGCCTACGTCATCGGCGAGAAGGAGGACGTCTCGATGGACTTTCTCGTCAAGCGCTTCCCGCCTGTCGTGGTCAAGGGCATAGAGATCTTCGCCTTCTGCGTGGTGGGAGCCTTCGCGGTGTGGGTGATGATCTACGGCGGGCTGAAGTACATCGAGTCGACGTGGAACGACACCGTTCAGCTCCTGCCCGTCACGCAGGGGCAGATCTACCTGGTCCTACCGGTGACCGGCGTCCTCATCATCGTCTACTGCGTGCTGCACATCATCGAGATCATCCCCAAGCGGATCGAAAGGGCGACTGGCGACGCCGACCTGAGCGACTTGAGGGAAGAGGGCATCTGATGCAGGACGCCGCCGTCGTCGCGATCATCCTGCTGGTCGGCCTGTTCGGCCTCATGGCTCTCGGGGTCTCGGTCTCCGTGGCGATCGGCCTGCCGTCGGCCATCGCCCTGCTGTTCCTGATGGGCCCCGACCAGGGAATCTTCACGGCGGCCCAAAAGATCTTCAACGGCATCGACAGCTTCGTCCTCCTAACGATCCCGTTCTTCGTCCTCGCCGGGACGATCATGAACCAGGGCGGCATCGCCACCCGCCTGATCAACCTCGCCAGGGTGCTGGTGGGCAGGACCCCCGGTGCTCTGGCTCAGACGAACGTCATCGCCAACATGCTCTTCGGCTCGATCTCCGGATCGGCCCTGGCGGGTGCCGCGGCAGTCGGCGCCTCCATGGCGCCATCCCAGCGGAAGGACGGCTACAACATGGGCTTCGCCGCCGCGGTCAACGTGGCCTCGGCGCCGGCGGGGATGCTCATCCCTCCCTCCAACACCCTCATCGTCTACGCGCTCGTGTCCCAAGCGTCGGTCGGTGCGCTGTTCCTCGCCGGCTACATCCCCGGGATCCTGTGGGGTGTCGCGTGCATGGTGATCGTCTGGGTCTATTCGCGGAAGCGGCCGGAGTTGCGTGGCGGACCGCGCCCGGACGCGAGGACGGCCCTTGCCGTGCTGCTGCAGGCCATCCCGTCGCTCGGGCTGATCGTCGTGGTCATCGGGGGCATCGTCTTCGGTGTCTTCACCCCCACCGAGGGCGCGGTGGTCGCCGTGCTCTATGGCGCCGCCCTGTCGCTGCTGTACCGGACGATCTCGGTCCGGGACTTCCCCCAGATCCTGCTGCAGTCCACCCGGACGAGCTCGGTCGTCGTCTTCCTCATCGCGCTCTCGTCGATCATGTCGTTCGCCATGACCTTCTCGGGCATGCCTCGCCTGATCGGCACCTGGATGACCGAGCTGACCGACTCGAAGGTGGTCTTCCTGCTGATCATGGCGGTGATCCTGCTGATCGTGGGGATCCCTCTGGACGCCACGCCCGCCGTGCTGATCTTCACCCCCATCTTCTTGCCCATCGCCGTCGAGTACGGGATCCACCCCGTCCACTTCGGGATCATGCTGGTCTTCAACATGTCGATCGCGGTGATCTCGCCACCGTCGGCGCCGGTGCTCTTCGTCGGCGCCAAGGTGGCCGGCGTGCCGGTGGAGAAGGTGATCGGCAGGCTCATGCCGTTCTTCCTCTCACTGATCGTCATGCTGCTGGTGATCCAGTTCGTCCCGGCCCTCTCGCTCTGGTTGCCGGAGCAGGCCGGACTGATCTTCCCGGCACGCTAGGACGGGCTCCCGCTCGCGGGACGGGGTGCCGCAGCTACCCGGTCCCCCTGCCGACGCCCACCCACAGCCCCTATCCGGCTCCGAAAGGTGCATCACGTGCCCGACGCCCACGTCCCGACCCTCCGACTGAACTCCGGCGCGGACATCCCCGTGGTCGGCTTCGGCACGTTCCAGGTCGACCCCGCGACCACCCGGGTGGTGGTGCTCGACGCGTTCGCCGCCGGTTACCGGAGGATCGACACCGCCGCCCGCTACCTCAACGAGGCCGGGGTCGGCCGGGCCATCGCCGACTCCGACATCCCCCGGGAAGACGTGTTCGTTGCCACGAAGCTCGCCAACACCGACCAGGGTCACGACTCGACGCTGAGTGCCTTCGACGCGTCCATCAACGAGCTCGGCCTCGACCGGGTCGACTTGTACCTCATCCACTGGCCGTGCCCGGCCCGGGAGGAGTTCACGAACAGCTGGCGGGCGATGGAAGGGCTCCTGGGGCAGGGTCGGATCGGCTCGATCGGGGTCTGCAACTTCCTCACCCCCCACCTCGAGCAGCTCCTCTCCTCGTCGGGGACCGTCCCTACGCTCAACCAGATCGAGCTGCACCCCTACCTCCAGCAGCGCGAGCTCCGGGAGTTCCATGCCACCCACGGCATCGTCACCGAGGCGTGGAGCCCGCTCGCGCAGGGTGCCGTGCTGGACGACCCGGTCCTCGTCGACATCGCCGCGCGGCACAGCCGCTCCCCCGCGCAGGTGGTCCTGCGGTGGCACCTGCAGCTCGGCAACGTCGTGGTCCCCAAGTCCGTCACGCCCGCGCGTCAGCTAGAGAACATCGAGCTGTTCGACTTCGAGCTGGACGCCGCCGACATGGCCGCGATCCAGTCGCTCGACCGCGGCGAGGACGGCCGGACCGGCTTCCACCCCGATCGCTTCAACGGGTTCCCGGCCGACTTCGAGGCCGCCACGCCCAGCTGGAACATCCCGCCGTCACGGTGACCCGGCGCCGGCTGGGCTGATGTGCCGGGCGTCCCGGCCACGACCGAACTGCTAGCGAGAGGAGCCCCACCGTGCTGACCGCCACCTACGTGGGCGACCACCGTATCGAGATCCGCGAGCGGGACCTCGAGCCCGTCGGGGTCGGCCAGGTGCAGATCGAGGTCGCCTACACCGGCATCTGCGGCACCGACCTCCACATCCTCCACGGCAACATGGACGCCCGCGTGAGCCTGCCGGCGGTCGTGGGGCACGAGATGAGCGGCGTCATCGCCGCCGTCGGCGACGGGGTGACCCGGTGGACGGCGGGAGACCACGTCACGGTCATGCCGCTCGACTGGGACGGCACCTGTCCGGCGTGCCTGGCGGGACACCAGCACGTCTGTCAGAACCTGAACTTCATCGGCATCGACTCCCCGGGTGCCCTGCAGCGGTTCTGGAACGCCGACGCCGACGTGGTGGTGGCTCTCCCGGACAGCCTGCGCCTCGACCACGCGGCTCTGGTGGAGCCGGTCGCGGTTGCCGTGCACGACGTCCGACGCGGCGAGGTGTCGGCCGGGGACCACGTCGCGGTCATCGGCGGCGGCCCGATCGGGGTGCTGATCGCCACCGTGGCTCGGCACGGCGGGGCCGAGGTCGTCGTCATCGAGGTCGATCCCGGTCGCCGGGCGGCAGTCGCCGAGCTCGGGTTCGAGGTCATCGACCCCACCACCACGGACCAGGTGGCGTGGGTGCACGAGTGGACCGGGAGCACCGGCGCCGACGTCGCCTTCGAGGTCTCGGGCGCGGCCGTCGCGGTCCTGGGGTCCACCGACCTCGTCAAGGTCCGGGGAACCGTCGTTGTCGTCGCGATCCACCCCCAGCCCCGACCGGTCAACCTGCAACGGGTGTTCTGGCGCGAGCTGCGTCTGCTGGGCGCCCGGGTCTACGAGCGCACCGACTTCGAGCGCGCCATCGAGCTCCTGGACACCGGCGTCATCCCGGCCGACGCCCTGATCAGCAGCATGCGACCCATCACCGAGACCGCCCAGGCCTTCGCCGACCTGGAGAGCGGTCGAGCCATGAAAGTCCTCATCGACCATTCCGCGAACGGAGACCAGAAGTGACCAGCAACATGTTCGACCTCGCCGGGAAGACCGCCGTCGTCACCGGGGCGAAGCGAGGGATCGGCCTCGCCGTCGCCGAGGCGCTGGCCGCCGCCGGCGCCGACATCATCGGTGTGAGCGCCACCCTCGAGCTGGACGGCAGCACGGCACAGCGACGGGTCGAGGCCCTCGGTCGCAGGTTCACCGCCCACCAGGTGGACTTCGCCGACCGCGCTGCCGTCGTCGACCTGGCCGCGACGCTGGCCGCCGGGCAGGTCGACATCCTCGTCAACAACGCCGGCACCATCGAACGCACCCCGGCCGCCGACCACCCCCTCCAGATGTGGGACCGGGTGATCGCGGTCAACCTCGACAGCCAGTTCGTGCTCAGCCAGGCCATGGGTCGGTCGATGATCGAGCGCGGCCACGGCAAGATCATCTTCACCGCGTCGCTGCTCAGCTTCCAGGGCGGCATCAACGTCCCCGGCTACACCGCGTCCAAGTCCGCGATCGCCGGGCTGACCAAGGCGCTGGCCAACGAGTGGGCCGGTCGGGGTGTGAACGTCAACGCCATCGCGCCCGGATACATCGCGACCGACAACACCCAGGCCCTCCAGGACGACCCCGACCGCAACCGGACCATCCTGGAGCGGATCCCCGCGGCACGCTGGGGCGCCGCGGGTGACCTGGGCGGCGCCGCGGTCTTCCTAGCGAGCCCGGCGTCCGACTACGTGTCCGGGATCGTCCTCCCCGTCGACGGGGGCTGGCTAGGCCGATGACCCGGCCGGGCCGAACCCCGGCCAACCGCGGGCCGGCGTCAGGCGACCACGCCACGGTGCATCCTCTGGTCCTGCGCCGTCGCCACCTCCGCGGCACGGCGTCCCCGTGCACGATGTGGTGCGCGCCCGCCTCCCCGTCCATGATCGACGGCGCCTGGGTGTTGACGCAGATGGGCCTCGGCATGATCGACGCGTCGACGCCCCGCAGCCCGACGGCCCGCGCTCGTGACGCCGAGGCTGTGCGAGCCGACCCACGTCCTGGAGGTGTGCGCGGACCTTAGGCCGGGCTCGTCGGCCTGCTCGCCGACACCCCACCCGACGCGCGCCCGCCCGACGTCGCGCTGAGCGAAGCAGTCGCCCGGCACTCCTGGGGCGTCGCCACGCTCGACGCCGTCGTCCCCGTCAGCTCTGCACGCCGGGCCCCACGGCTTGCCGGCGTCCACCACAGCGCCATCCACACCCGCGTCGAGACCCTCGTGACCGAGCTCGGTCCCGACCCCTCCGACTTCTTCGGCCGCGCCCGCGCCGGGCTGGTCGACCTGTCATGGCGGCTGAGTCGCTCACGAGTTCCCGACCTCCGCGCACCGTCAACTCGGTCGTGACGCGAAAGCGTCGTCCTCCCGCCAAGGACCGGACGGTGTCCGCTGAATGATCGCGGGCAGGGACATGGGGTCCCACCCTCTCCAAAGTCGACCTCAGGATGACGACCTGTGGACAACAGCGCCCAGCGTTGACGACCTACCATAAAAAGTCGGCATGGTCCTCAGCGGAGGGCGTGGGATTCGAACCCACGAAACGTTGGTTAAACGTTCAACGGTTTTCAAGACCGTCCATTGCGCCGGCCCTGAACACCACTTCCTCCCGAGTCCCGGAGGGGCTGGGGCACTGCTCAGGCACGGCGACAGGCCCCCACCTCACACGCGCGAAATGCCGGCCGGGTCTGCTCCAAGGCCGCGAATGCAGCCGCCGCGGCTGAGGCCTTCGTCGTCGGTCTGGCGTCGTAGCGCTGCCGGTCGCGGTCCCGCCGCATCTGCCCGAAGTGCTGTGACGCGGCGTTCTCCGGCGGGGTGTCGAAGACGGCCGCGAGGTAGCGGCCGAGGGCCTGCCCCGCGCTGCAGGACGACCTCGCGGGCGCCATCGCCCGCGTCGCGCAGACAGCTCTGCAGCTCGCCGTCGAGGACGAGGACGAGGAAGAACCCGTCGGTACCTCGTGCGTGTGCCAGACGTGCTCGCCCGCCACCTTGGCGAAGCGGATGCCGTAGTCGTTGACCCGGGCGGCGACACGCGGGCTCCATAACTGATCGAGGCCGGCGAGGGCAGCCGTGAGGTCCACCGGCTGGATCAGGGGCTGGTCCATGCCGGGATCCTACGTAGCACCAACTCCTGCAAGGCGACCACGACTGCGGTCCCGAGCAGGACCCCGACGACGTAGGCGACGAGGTCCAGCGTGTCGAAGCCAGAGCCCAGGGCCAGCCGCGCCACCGGTAAGGCGGCGGCGAGCCGGGCGGGGACGCCGGTCAGCTGGAACAGCTCGACCGCGACGCACCAGGCGAGCGCGACGGCCCCGAGCGCGCGCACCGGGGCTCCCTGCCGGACCAGCCATACGAGCAGCACGACGAGGACGGCGTACACGACGTCGCCCGCCTTGTCCCCCAGCGGGCCGGTCGCCGCGGCGTCCACCGGCGAGGCCGAGAGCGACGGTGAGCGCGCAGGCCAGCAACGGGACACCACGAGGACGCCAGCGCACCGGCACAGATTGTCAGGCGACGAGGCCGAGCCGGCGCAGCTCGACCTGCAAATCGTGAGGGCTACTGGCGGCCTCGGCTACACCCTTACAAGTGATGAGCCGGCAAGGCTCTTTACAACTGAGGGTGTAGCGGGCTTCAGCGCGTCGGTGCACGGGTAGAGGTCGAGACCTCCCGAGAACGGAAGTTCTCACACCACCCATCCAGGAGGACATCGACGTCCCAGACGCTACCTCGCGCCCCTACCTGATTACGTTGCCGCCTCGTCTAGCTCGGCCTTAAAGTCCTCGGGCAGAGCCTCGAACCGGACCGCTCGGTGTTTCCCGTTCACGGGCTGGGCCTGAACACGTCGACCGCTGGCGCCGAGCAACCAGCGGGTGCTGGGCGGCCCCAACCGCGGCAGAGCCTGCGTACCGCCTGGACGCCCCCAGGCGACGGCACCGGCCGCACCTGGACGAACCTGGCCAACCAACAGAAGGTGTCGACGTGCCCGTGTAGCAGACGCCTCGGTACTGCAGTCCTTAAGCGCAGCGGCGTCTCGACTACTGCAAGCGGACCCTGGCGTCCAGAAGGCGCGCACGGTGTTCCAGAGTTGAACTTGACTTAGCAACGCCAAGTCTGGACCCTCCTACCTATGGCTACCAGGACTTTCACCGAGATCACCGACGACCTGAGTGAGAACGCGTCGGACAACGTACAGACGCGCACCTTCTCCCTCGAAGGCGTGGAGTACGAGATCGACCTCGGAGACAAGAACACCGAGAAGCTGTACAAGGCCTTGGCGCCGTTCGTTGAGTCCGGTCGACGCGTCGGTGGCCGAGCACGGCGTGGGACGGTTGCCAAGACTGCCGGTGACGGCCCCAGCGCCAGAGACGTGCGAGCGTGGGCTGCCGAGAACGGCATCGAGGTCAGCAACCGTGGCCGCATCCCCGGCGAGATCGTCCAGCAGTACCTCGACGCCAACGGCTGACCTACACCGAACCCAGAACGGGCCAGCGCCCCCTAGTGGCGCGTCGCCCGTCAGCAAGCCAGTTCACGCTCGCAGGCCGTCTCGCGTCCAGACCACGCCGCCCCCACCGCAAGTGCGAGGACGCACTGAAGTCGATGACGGCGGTCCTTCGTCGTCAA
>JAABUN010004296.1_pt1 | contig 19772 bp, 21 predicted proteins | sample 5559311 | NCBI WGS metagenome assembly JAABUN01 (sample SAMN10711877, study PRJNA513370) | rock metagenome | isolation source: Antarctica rocks | place: Antarctica: Victoria Land, Siegfried Peak sud
GACCGTGGGACCGACGCCCCACCGAGCGACATCGGGCAAACCGTCACACCCACATGCCACCATCACCCACCACCGGCGGCCAGACCCGCCCGACAAGATCACGAACGACCGGATGAAAGATCGAGGCCTAGTAGGAGGCGTTGTTCCTGTGCGACAACGACGTCGAGCGCGCATTCCTTGACGAACGCTTGGGCGAGATCAGGCTCCGGCTATGACGCTGAACATCCAATCGCTTCTTCCGCAACCGTGTGCGACGAGCGGACTTCCGGACCCAGGTGAGCGGACCCCCGAGTCGAGTGCCGAGGCGGTGCGCGCGCAGGCGGAGACGGCCGTCGAGGAGGCCGCCGCCGACCTCGACATGGCGCCCCTGGACGTGCCGCGGCGGCTGCTGCTGGTCCACGCGCACCCGGTCGACATGGAGCGCATCCGGATCGCCGGCCGCTACTACGGCTCGGTCTACGGCGGCACCCTCCCCGCGCAGATCTGGCGGGCCACGATGCGCCCCGCCGTCGCCGGCACTGCGCGGCAGGACTTCCCCGCCCCCCCCGCGGCCCCGCAGCACTCCGCAACGAAATGCGGCACCGGACAGGTCGGACGAACAGTGAACGCGCCCCGCGGCCGCCCCGCGTCCCCGGCGGATGAGCAGCCGACCCAGCCCGCCGCTGTCCTAGCATGGCGACGTGGCACATGAGCGGCCGCGCGCCGAGGGAAAGGCCCGAGGCCAGGTCGACCTCCTGCGGCTCGCGCGCTACTTCGCCGCGATCGTCGAAGAGGGGCACTTCGGCCGCGCCGCGGACCGGCTGGGCATCCGCCAGCCACCGCTGTCGCAGGCCCTGCAGCGCCTTGAGCGCGAACTCGGCGCCAGACTGCTCGACAGGGCGTCGACTGGAGTCGCGCTCACCGACGCCGGACGCGTGCTCCTGCCGCACGCGCAGCGGCTCCTCGACGCCGAGAACGACCTGCGGCAGGCCGCGCTCGCCCACCTCGCGGCGCAGGACGAGCTACGACTTGGCATCGTGCCGCAGCTGCCTGCCTCCGCAGGCGCGCTGCTCGCGCGAGTCCCCGCGGGCGCCGGCTGGCGCAACACGTCGTTGACGGCCGCCGGATCGTCCCAGATCGTCGAGCAGCTCCACGCGGACCGGCTCGACGTCGGACTGATCGTGCACCCGGTCCTGACCGGGGCGCTGGCGGCCAGCGACGTCCTGCGCGTCCGGACCTCGCTCCTCGTCCCGGATGACGCACCCGACCCCGGCCCCGACGCGTCACTGCGCGACGTGCTGGTCCTGCGCCTCGCGGTCGCCCCGCGCGAGCACGGCCCGAGCGCCCACGATCTCATCGTCGACACGCTCGCCGAGCACGGCGTGACGGCAGGCGTCGTAGAGACCGAGGACGAGCGAGCCGCCCTCGGGCTGGTCGCGGCCGGACGCGCGTGCGCGCTGACCGCCGACCCCGACCTGCGGCTCACCGGCGCCCGGCGGACCGACGTGCCCGGCGACGTGCTCCCGCTCAGGCTCCGAGCGGTCTGGAACGACCACGCCGACCGCGCGGACCGCGGCCTCGCCGACGACCTGCTTGACGTCTTGCACCGAGAGTTCCGTCGGCACGCCAAGAGCCGATGACACTGGTCGCCGACATCCAGCGCACGTTCGCGGCCGCAGGCGTGAGCGGCACCCTCCACGCCGTGCGCATCGACGACCCGTCGTCCTGCGTGCACGTGGACGCCGACGATCCCGTGGTCATGGCCTCCGTCTACAAGCTCCCCGTCATCGTCGCCTTCTCCCGCGCCGTCGACCGCGGAACGCTCGACCCGGCCCGGCCGGTCACGCTCGAAGCAGGAGAACGGACGCCAGGGCTGACCGGCGTCGCCGCCATGAGCGACGCCATCACCATGTCGTGGCGCGACCTCGCACGCTCGATGATCACCGTGTCGGACAACGCCGCAGGCGACGCGCTGCTCGACGCCCTCGGCCTCCCGGCCGTCGCCGAGGCGCTCGACGCCGCGAAACTGACATCCACCACGGTCCTCGGCGGCACAAGGCACGTCCACAGCCTGCTGCTGGAGGACCTCGGCGGGCACGGCATCGTCCAGGCCATGCAGCGCCTGGCGGACAACGACCACCCGGCCGCGACACGGGCCCTGGACCCGCTCCTAGCGAGCGCGACCACCGCCCGAGACATGACGCGGCTGCTCACGGCCATCTGGACGGACGCCGTCGCGTCTCCCGGACAGTGCGCGTTCATGCGCGACGTCCTCTTCCAGCAGATCTGGCCGCACCGCCTGGCTTCGGGATTCCCATACGCAGGCGCGACCGTCGCCGGCAAAACCGGAACGCTCGGACCGCTGCGGCACGAGGTCGGCGTCGTGCAGCACCGGCACGAGCCGCCCGTCGCTGTGGCGGTCTTCACCCGCGCGGCCCGAGCAGACCGCCGACTGCCGGCCGTCGACGCGGCCATAGGCGCTGCCGCGCGCCTCGCCGTCTCCACGCTGCGGTAGTTCGGGCCGGGCGCTGACCTGCGTCGATACGACGGGGTCGGCGTTCCACCTATTCGTGCTATTCGACACCGCCGCGCGCTGACGCTTCTGTTGGCAGACCGCGCGGCCGTCCCGCAGGCCGCGCCGACCGGAACACCGAGGAGGACGCCAGTGAAGGCCCGCGTCGGCCCGACCGCCGGACGGTCACGACGGTCCCGGCTGGCAGTGCTGGCGCCGGCCCTCATCGCGTTGCTGAGCGCCTGCGGCAGCGCCACGGACCACGCCGCACCGATTCCTTCCTCGGCCAACCGGACGGACGCCGGCGCTGAGCCGGGCGGCCAGGCGCCGACTGCCGACGCGGCGTGCCCGGCGTCCGGCATGCGGGCGCGCGTCGGCCACCAGGAGGCAGCCATGGGCCTTCGGGTCGTCACGCTGGAAATGGCCAACTGCTCCGACGCAGGCGTCGTGCTGCGCGGCTACCCCGAACTGACGTTCCTGGACGACGCCGGAGCCCCGGTCCCAGTCGCTGTCGCCACAGGCGCGCCGGAGCCGTTGACCGACCCCGGACCAAGGACGCTGACGCTGCCGCCGGGGTACAAAGCGGTGTCCTACCTGAGCTGGCACAACACGGTCACCGACGCCGACGAGAGCCGGGTCGTCGAGGCGGAGCACATCGTGATCGGCCCGCCCGCAGCCGAGCCGACGACGCTCGACCTCAAGGTCGACGCCGGCACCACGGGCGTCGTGCAGGTGACCGCCTGGCAGCAGCCCCCTCCGCCGCCGTGATGCGCGAGCCCCGTCCCGCCGCCGCCACAAGGCCAGGCACCGCTCCGGTCGGCGCAGTTCCCGCGGCCGCCAGAAGCACGACGCGACAGGCGAACGGACGCGCTCCCGTCCGTGCGCGGTCCAAGCCCGGCGCGGCGGCCAGATCGAGGCGGCGCCTGGACGCCGGCCTGCTGGTCCTGATGGTGGCGCTCGTGCTGATCGCGGGACGGCTCGTCTGGCTACAGAGCGTCAAGGCGGACGCCTACGCTACGCAGGCCGTCGAACAACGCACCACGACGACCTTCCTCCACGCACCGCGCGGCAAGCTTCTGGACCGTGACGGCGCGGTCCTGGCGATGTCCGTGCCCGCCTACGCCGTCTTCGGGGAGCCGCGCGTTATCGAGCAGACGCCCTGCCCGGCCAGCGGGCCGAAGCCCTGCGGCCCGCAGGCGATCGGCCGGGCCCTCGCCCCGCTGGTGGGCGTTCCTGCCAGCGAGCTCGAGGCCAGGCTCGGCCTGGCGCCCAAGGACAGCGGCAGCGACTGCGGCCCGCAGGACCTGACCGGTTGCAAGGGATTCGTGTACCTGGCCCGGGGCCTCGAGCCGGGCGCCGCCGCGCAGATCAGGGAGCTCGGGGCGCCGGGGATCGGCGCCCTGCCGGAGCACCGCCGCGTGGCGCCCGCCGGGGCAGTAGCCGCAAATGTCATCGGCTTCACCTCTGCCGAGGGCGAAGGGTCCGCCGGTGCCGAACTGCAGTTCGACGACGTGCTGGCCGGCCGGCACGGCGAGCGGGTCGCCGAGGTCGACAGCGCTGGCCGCGTCATGCCAGGCGGTCGCACTCGCACGATCGAGCCGGTCGCCGGCCGCGACGTCCAGCTGACGATCGACCTGGACCTGCAATGGCACGTCCAGCAGGTCCTGGCCGCGGCGGTCGCCGACGCTGACGCCGAGAGCGCCACCGCCGCGCTGCTCGACGTCCGGACCGGCGAGGTCCTGGCGCTGGCGTCCGTGCCGACCCTGGACGCCAACGACCCGGGCGGCGCCGACGCGGCCCTGCGGGGCAACCGGGCCCTGACTGACGTGTTCGAGCCCGGGTCGACAGGCAAGGCCATCACCGCCGCGGCCGTGCTCGAGGCCGGGGCGGTGACGCCGGGCACCGTCATGTCGGTACCCGACCGGCTGCTCCTGGCCGGCAAGAACTTCAAGGACTCCCACGACCACCCGGTGCAGCGGATGACGTTCGCCGACGTCGTCGCGCAGTCCAGCAACGTCGGCACGATCATGGCGGCCCAGAAGATCGGCGGCGAACGGCTCCACGAAATGCTGACCAGGTTCGGCATCGGAACAAGGACCGGCATAGAGCTTCCTGGCGAGAGCCCCGGCATCCTCCGCGACGAACGCGACGAGTGGTCGGGCACCGACTACGGCACCCACCCAATCGGCCAGGGCTACGCCGTCAACGGTCTCCAGATCGCCTCGGTCTACGCGACGATCGCCAACGGGGGAACGCGGGCCGGACCGACCGTCCTCAGGTCCGTGTCCGACAGCAAGGCCCGGCTCGCCCCGCCGCCGCGGCCGAACTCCGAGCGCGTCATCAGCGCCGACGTCGCCGCCGACCTCAGCGCCATGCTGGAAGGCGTCACCAACGACGGCGGGACAGCGCTCGCAGCAGCCGTACCGGGCTACCGCGTCGCCGGGAAGACCGGGACGGCGCAGCGCGCCGCACCAGGCGGCGGATACACCAACGGCTACACGGCGAGCTTCGCAGGCTTCGCTCCCGCGGACGCCCCCCGGCTCGCCCTGTCCGTGTCCGTGCACGGGCCCAAGAACGGCTACTACGGCGCAGCCGTGGCCGCACCCGTCTTCAGCCGGATCATGGCGTTCGCGCTCAGCACCATGCACGTCCCGCCGGGCCCGGCACCTGATCCCGCGCCGACCGCCGGTCGGCAGGTGAGGGCCGTGCTGCTCGGTGGCGCCCAGCGGGATCAGAACGATGGCGTCCTCAATCGCCCAGCGGTTGAGCTGTGGGGCTGAGTTGTCGGCCCAGTGGACCGAGGTCACCACGTCATCTCGCGAGTATTGTCTTCTCCTCCCAGGTGATGGACTGGACTGTACAGTACACCTGTGGAAGTGCGTGTGTTGCCGGTGACGAGGCAGGGGTGGGGGCAGTCCGCGGCCTCGCTAGGGTTTGGCGCTCAGGGGCGTGGCGTGCCCGGCGCAGGTGAGCGCCCGGCGTCGGAGCTCGATCAGGAGGAGGACGGGTCGTGACGGCTGCGACCTCCGGCGACAGCGCGACCGAGACATCCGCGCGGATCGAGGAGCAGGATCCGCTGCTGGTGGCTGCGCGCGAGCAGTTTCTCGCGCACGGCTATGCAGGCACCTCGCTGGAGAGGATCGCTACGCAGGCGGGCGTAGCACGCCAGACGATCTACAACCGCTTCGGCAGCAAGAAGTCCCTGTTCCGAGAGGTCGTCAGTCGAAAATGGGCCTCCCTGGCGTCAGGAGACTCCTTCGGCAAGGCGCGAGAGCTCAGCCAGTCACCGGTAGAGGCACTCACTGCAGCCGGCTGGGCCATCGTCGAGTTCGTTGAGTCGAGCCAGCAGGTGGCGTTCACCCGCATGGTCATCCGCGAGTCCGCTGAGCACCCCTGGATCGGAGCGGAGTTCTTCAAGGTCGGCAAGCTTCCGGCGCTCACCCAGTTGATCGAGCTCCTCGCCGACATGGACCGACGAGGCCGGCTGAGCTGCAGCAACCCTGATACTGCGGCGCGTCAGTTCATCGGGATGATTCAGGAGTTCGTCATCTGGCCAGCCGTCATGGCCCTGAGCGAGGAAGACCTGCCGTCCCAGCCGGTTGAGCTCGTCATCGCTGAAGCGGTACGGACCTTCACCGCCCGCTACGTGGCGCAGCTCCGGGGCGATGAACCTCCAGGAGTGCAAGCCTTCGTCGCCGCCACGGAGAGCGACCGCCCGGCACGAGTGGCAACCGAAGCACTCCTGCGAGACCTCGGCGCGGCACGACTGACGACGTCTCACGACCCCCTCCTGTGAGGACCGTGTGCGCAACCGGCGTCGAGGTCTCCCGGTCTCATCGCCATGACTGAGAATCCTCCGGGCCCTCGGCGAGAACGGCGGTATTGGCGGTGTTCCAGGACACCGCCAGTGCCTGCGCGATCCGCGCGATCGTGAGGTGATGACCACCAGCCCTTCCAGCGCCCAGCGCAGCGCCCGACGCGAGAGCTTGGCCGGGGTGTGGCGGCCCGGCCGGTGTCCTGGCGCCAGACGTGTCTGCAGCCGCTGCACTGGTAGCGGCGGATCCTGGCCAGCAGCAGCAGCGTCGTCGGCCGCCAGCCCAGCGGCTCGTGCGTCAGCCGTCTGGTCACGGTGTCCCGCGGGCTGCCCTCGCCGCCGCAGCGCCGGCACCACCGGTCGGCCTCGACCACGCGACAGGCGAGGACCGCACGGTCCGGCTCGAACCGTTGGGCGAAGGCTTCAAGGCCGAGCTCGTCGAGGCGGCAGAACGTTGGTCAGGTCGGGGGCAGGCGAAGGTAGCGTCAGGCACGTCGAGGTCTTCCTCGATGGGCGGTGTGAGAACTCCCATCCTCGGGGGCCTTCGACCTTGAGCTCGACCTCTACCCCGGCACCGACGCGCCCGGCCCCTACACCCTCGATTGTGATGAGACGGTTTGATGTCGGTCCGGTTCGCGCTGTGGGTCTGGTCAGCGACCACCTCGGTGGGGGCTAGCGGGCGAGCCGCAGGGACGACCAGCCGGTGCCCACCGTGCGCGTACCGGCGAAGCCGCCGGTGCCGTCGGAGCGGTAGGCCCGCAGGTCGCCGGTGGATAACACGGCCAGCACGTCGCGCCGGCGGTCCCCGTCCCGGTCGCCGAGGCCCACGAGGGTGCTCATGGAGCCCCAACCGGTGCCGAGCGCCTGCGTCACCCCGAAGCCGCCGGTGCCGTCGCCGGGGAGCATCAGCAGCCGTCCCGAGGCGTCCCGCGCGCCGAGGTCCTGCGCGCCGCTACCGGACGCCGGACGCCGGACGCGCCGCGCTGCATGGCCGTCACCCCGTGTGTCACAGGGGATCGTCTATCGGGACGGTGACCGCGCCCACCCCGAGGGGCCCGGCGACCAGGCGACGGCCGTGCCGCTTGGCGAGGAGGCACCCGACGTGGGTCGGCAGCAGTAGCCGTCACTGGCAGCTGTCGCTATGGCACAGTCGGATCTCGGCGTTGCTGCGGGCTACCTGGTATCGCGAAGCCGCCACCTATCTGCGCCGCCGAGCCGGGACTCCGGCCACAGAGAGCCGGGCGCTGCGCAGGGCGCGTTCCGGGACGCCTCTTGCAGGACACCGCGTCGTCGGACAGCTGGCCCCTGGCGTCGTTCCGTCCGTGAGGCAGCGGCCAACGTCTCGGGACCAATCACGTCAGGCCGCGACTCGCGTGGGCCGAAGCCGCAGGGCGACCGCCCCCGACCGGAACTCACGGCGATCCACGAGCTCAAGCTGGATGCGCTCGCGCAGACCGGCGAGCAACGTCGGGCCGTGTCCGGCAAGTACCGGTTGCACAAGGAACTCGTACTCGTCGATCAGTCCGAGGTCTGCCAACGCCAGGGGGAGCGTCACGCCACCCACCCACAGGCCCTCGCCTGGCTCCTGCTTGAGCTGCTGAACCGCTTGCTCCAAGTCGCCTCGCACCAGCTCGGCGTTCCAGTCGACCTCGCCAAGCGTGCTCGACACGACGTGCTTCCTCGCCCGGTCGATGGTCTCGGCGAACGGGATCTCCCGCTCGCCCATCCAGTCAGGCCACGCTCCCGTGGCCGGCCGCCGCCACGCCGACTCCATCATCCCGTAGGTCACCCGGCCAAAGATCAGCGCATCGGCTCGTTCCATCTGAGCGGTCCAGTAGCGCATCGACTCCTCGTCCGGGGGGAGCCCTGCCTCGTGGTGGCAGCAGCCGTCGAGCGTGACGTTGATCGAGTATCGAAGTGGTCTCATCTCGGTGCTCCCCCTTGATGCCCGCCGCGCGTTCGTCGGACCTTGTTCAGACGACTGCGACGCGCAGCTCTCATCGGCGCCCGCGGATCAGGCCCCGCGCGACGGTCCTCGGCTGCTGACCGCCCATCGCTGGTGCCATCAGGGGCTCCTCCTTGGCGACGCTGTTCCGATGGCCGTTCGGCATACGGGACACGATCGAGCGCGGCCATCACAAGCCGCTTTGGCCGCCTGTCTGGCGCTCCGGCCGCCGGCGGGCTGACCTGCGGCGCTCGTTGCCAACCTCGTCGACGCGGCCAGGACTCGGCGCGGCGGCGGTCACAAGGGCCGGTAGAGAGCGTGGGGCGCGGCCGTGACCGCGGCCCAGTACGCGTCACCGTAGGACCAGTGCCACCACTCGGGTGGGTAGTTGACCATGCCGGCGATGGTGAGCGCAGCGCCCAGGACGTCGCGCCAGGAGCGTGCCTGTGCGCTGATGTTCTGGGCGGCGGTGAAGCAGGCGTCATTGCTCTCCTCAGGGGTAGCGTTCATCGCAGTCCCCAGATCTAGCTCCGCACCGTCCGCCCACAGAGTCAGGTCGACGGCTGCCCCGCACGGATGCGGGGCTACCGCGGGCGGGCTGATGTGCTTGCTGGTCTCGCGATCCAGCTGCTTCGCCGACCACGCCGGATGGGCCCGTTGCACGTCAGCCCGGTGGCTGTCGAAGTAGTGCTGCTGCAGCGCAGCCGGGCGGTGACCCTCGACGATGAGCAGCCGGACACCGTCCGGCAGGGCGTCCTGGGCGGCGAGGAGCCGTTGCTCGATGCCCTCGCGCACACGGGCCCAGGCCCCGGACTGATCTTTTTTGCGGCGGTCGACCAGCAGGCGGCTCTGGTCGCGCAGGTCCACAAGGGGTTCCCCGCAATCGATGGCCGGTACGGCGGCGACCCGAGGGTCAGAGAGCAAGAGCACGCCCGCAAGATACGGCGGCTCTTGATATCCCCGGTGGCCGATCGGCTTGTGGGACCAGTCGGCTGAACTCAAGGCGGGGCGGGACATCAATCGCCGAGGGCCAAGATGCCCTCGGTCGCTGCTACGCAGATCGCGTCGAATGCGCGGGGGATCTCCCCGCCTATGAGGGGGCGAACGAGTCCGTAAGGGCACTGTCGGGTTCCGAGCAGCGCGAGACGGTATCGACGGTCGGTGAGCCGTCCGTAGCGGCGCGCGGTGACGCGACGTAGCTCGGTGTCGACGTCGTCGTTGATGGTCGCCAGCTCGGCGCGCTCCTCGGCAGGGATCTTCGGCAGCAGGTCGGACAGCCGGTACAGGGTCATTGCCTTGGCGTCACCGGGGTTCTCTCGGCAGAACCGTGGGATGTGCCGCGCCATCGCTGTCAGTGAGGCCTGCGGATCCTCGATCTCGGCAGCGAGGAGAAGACCCTGGTGGAAGCGATGGATCGATCGTGCCCAAAGCGACCCGAAGAGCGCATCACGGGAGGGGAAGCGGTGGTAAATCGACCCGGTCGGGGCACCAACGCGCTCGGCGACATGGGTGATCGTCGTGTCTCGCCAGTGCTCGACGGCCGCGTCGCGGGCGGCGTCGAGGATCTGTTCTGAGGTGAACTTCGCCGGCCTTGCCACGAGCCAAGACTAGAACTAGTTTGCGACGGTGACAAATAGAACGCTAACTCTAGAACCAGCGCGATGGGTGGTGTGGGCTGCCTGGGGAGCCTTTATCTCGACGGTTCCCTCTGCGGTGTGGCGGGTGCTCATGATCGTCGGGCTGATGCCCGGGACCCAGGGACTACGCCGGTTCGAGCTTGCTGGCGACGCTTCCCTGGGCTACGTCTACGTCTTCGCCTTGAGCATCGTCCAGCTCACCGCGGGGTTCCTGACCGTGGGCCTCATCCGGCCGTGGGGAGAAGAGCTCTTCGGGCGGCGCGTGCCCCTCATGCCGGTCCTGCTCGTGGCTGCCCTGGGCGGGCTCGCGGTGGTCTGGCTCTTCAACGTCTCGATGGTCAGTGCGCTTGTGGACGGTCAGCGCCCGGATGTCGGCCTGGTCTCCGGCACGCCGCTCGCCATACTGGTTGCCTGCTACGCGCCGATTCTGCTGTGGGGCCCGCTCGAGCTCCTAGCCACCGTCGGCTACTGGCTACGACGTCGCCAACCAACGCCTTGAGGCCTGCACCCAGAACGGGCTCGGCGGACTCATCTCCGGCAGCCCATCGGTCACCGGTGCAGATGGCAAGGTCAGGTGGCGCGCCATAGCTGCGGTAGGGCGATGACCAGCGCGATGGCCAACACCGTGATCATCGCTTGCCCGACGCGGCCGGTCGTGATCCCTACCGTGTCATCGAGGGCGTAGTTGCCCCAGCCGTTGGCCGCAGCATCGGAGACGAGCACTGTCGCGGCCAGGACCAAGCCCCTGCGACGACGCCGCGCGAGCAGAACGGCGGCGAGGGGATCCAGCACGGTCAGGGCAGTGAAGTAGGCCCTGAGCCAGTCCGGCAACGCCGGGTAGGGGTGGAATCCGCTGACCACGAGCTGCAGCAGGTGGACGACGGTGCCGTAGGCCAGCACGAGCACAAAAAACCAACGGTGCCGCGCACCGACCGTGATGCGTCCTCCCACCGGCCGATCACAAGGATCATCGTGCCAGTCGAGACCTACCGCCGGCCATCGGGAAGCAACGATGGCTCTCACACCACCGACCGCCAGTCTGTCCCCGCTCGGGGATCCGCTACCGGACGGGGTGGGCGTCAGGAGGGGGAGCGCCGAACAGGGACGGGTCGCGTTCAGGAACGGGCTCGGTGGTGAGATCGGCGCCCTCGATGCGGTCCCAGCGGAACCAGCGTGGGGCGCGACGGGTGTGGCACCAGCCGACGAGGTACCACTGGTCGTCCGTGCGGGCCAGCAGGTGAGGCTCCACCCGCCGGTGTGAGGGCATGCCCGTTCGGTCGCGGTAGCGCAGCACCAGCACGCGGCGCTGCGCGAGTCCTTGCTCTACCGCGTTGAGCACGCCGGGCCGCTCTGCGGGTGATGTCCGGACCCACACCCAGCCGGCGAGCTGCTCGGCCCGGTTGCGGGCGACGGGATCCAGAACGTCGAGCATCTTCTCCAGCGCGGCTCGGCCGTCGACGGCGTACGGCGCGTCGACCTGCGCAGCGAGCGCCACGGCGACCGCGACCACCTGTGCCGGGGTGAGGTTGACCGGCGGCAGAGTGGCGGCCTGGTCTAGGACGTAGCCCCCGCCCGGGCCGGCTTGCGCCCACACCGGCAAGCCGACCTGCTGCAGAGCGGCGACGTCGCGCTTGATCGTGCGGGTGCTCACCTCCAGCCAGCCGGCCAGCCGCGCGGCGGTGCGGCCGCGCGGGCCGGCGCGGCGCAGCTCCTCACTGAGGGCGTGCAGCCGATCCGTTCGGTTCACAGCGGAAAGAGTGACAGATTCGGTGACAGGCCGCTGTCACCGAAGCACCCGCAGGCTGCGCGGCATGACCGACATCGCACTATTCCACTCCGCCCTCGGCGTCCGTCCGGGGATCACCGCCGCCGCCACCCGGCTGCGCGCCGACGGGCACCAGGTGCTGGTCGTCGACCAGCACGACGGGCGCGTCTTCGACGACTACGACCAAGCCGGTCGGTTCGTCGAGCAGGTCGGCTTCCCTGAACTCATGCACCGCGCGGTGCAGGCGGTGCAGGAGCTCCCGGACGGGTTCCTCGCCGCCGGCTTCTCCAACGGCGGCGGCATGGCGGAGTACGTGGCTACGCAGCGGCGCTGCAGCGGCGTCCTCATGCTGTCTGGCGCGCTGCCGGTGTCGATGCTTGGTGCCCAAACTTGGCCAGCCGGGGTGCCCGCTCAGATCCACTACAGCGAGCACGACCCCTTCCGCTCACAGGAGTGGATCGACGCCGTGATCGGGGACGTTCGCGCCGCCGGCGCCTCGATCGAGGTCTTCGACTACCCCGGCTCCGGCCACCTGTTCACCGACCCCAGCCTCCTTCAGGAGTACGACGAGCCGGCCGCCGAGCTGCTGTGGCAACGCGTGCTCGCCTTCTGCCTGGCAGCTGGCAACTGACGCCGACCCCAACTCCGACGCTGTCCCGATAGACGATCGTCGAGTGGGACACCTGGCGATTGGGACACATGGCGGCAAGATGGTCAATACAGCCCGTGAGCCGCTGCCTGGTTGGCTACTCGACGAGGTTGCCAGCGCTGGCCGCGAGAACTCGACGCGAATCATGTTGCGCGCTACTACGGCAAGGAGGACGGTTGCTCGCGCCCGGCTGCGTGGCGTGCTGCGGCCCGGCGGCGTCATGCGGCTGTGGGACGCGTGCTCAAGACGCCCTGGTCACCCGCAAATCGACGCAGGTGCACGTGCCGTGCGCGCCGACGCGAGGGTCAATCGGCGACCCTGACCAGGCGGATGTCGACCTCGCGGGTGACATACCTCCAGTGCTCGATCCGCCGCAGTCGTGCGACGAGGTCCTCGAACGCGTCAGTGTCGGCCGAGGCGTACTCGAACCAGGTGAGGAAGTCGAAGGGCTCGCCGAGGTCGCGGCCGTGGTGCAGGCGGCGGGCGATCGCCGGCAGGTAGACGAGGCCGGTCGCGATGTGGTGCGACCGCTCTTCGAAAATCTCTCGGCGCTCGTCCTGGGGCAGCGCCCACCACGCCGATGACTTCGAGATCGGGATCAACGCTGCCCGCGTCGCCTCCGGACGCCCCAGCTCGGGCGACCGGGCGGCGAGTTCGTCGTGCTCGACGCGACTGACGTACCGCTCGTAGCTGGCTGCACCCCGCAACACCCACGCCGACCCGGCGAAGGAGCCGGCGGCGGCCGGGCCCTCCACGACACGCACCCGCTCGACGCCCGGAAGCGCGGGCCCCGTCACCACGTCGAGCCGCTCGACGCGCCACGGTCCCTCGGCACCACCGACGAAGGCGCTCACGACCGAAGCCACGCTACGACCCTAACGGTCCAGCGACCCAGCACGGGCTCAACGTCATCCCCGGCCGGTGACACCGCCTCCGTGTCATAAGCCGAACAGCTATCGGACACTCGCCAAGTCGATGGCGGGGCAATCGTGATCTTGTCCGTGAGGGATCGGTGCACGGGGGGATCCATCGTGGTGAGCACTCGACCCGGGGCGCGCATGGTGGGCGGAAGGACACATCCGCTACTCGGCAGATCCGGACGTCCCTGCAGGCGAACGTCTATCGGAGCACTCCGGGAGTCGGCCGCCGGCCCGTCCGCGCCGTCCCGCAGGGGATCCCCGATTGGGACGCCGTGCCGTAGCGCCGGCAACCACGCGAGGCGCCCCAGCTGACGTTCGGTACCGACCCGGCGTCCCACGTGGCGAACGTTGCAGAACCGCGAGTACCTTGCGGCATCGGCGATGCCAAACTCGGTCGACGGCCCGGTGCCTGCCTACTACCGTGGGCGGGTGACCTTGCAGTGGGAACAGGTACTTGTCCACTCGGTAGACCCGGTCAGCCTCGGGCAGTGGTGGGCCGAGGCTCTTGGTTGGGTCGTGGTCCACGCCTCTGTTGACGAGTTCGAGATCCGCCCCGAGCCCGATCGGCTGCCGGGGTTGGACTTCGTTCGGCTTGATGAGAGCCAGAACGCCAAGAGCCGCTTGCACCTCGACTTCAGGCCTGACGACCAAGACGCTGAGGTGGCTCGTCTGGTTGCGTATGGCGCGCAGCGTGTTGACATCGGCCAGGCCGATGCGTCGTGGGTCGTACTGGCAGATCCCGAAGGCAACGAGTTCTGCGTCCTTGGACAGCGGCGTCAATAGTGCCCTCCGCGGCGTGCCGGTGACGGTGTCAAGCGATACGGCGGCGTCGCCGCCCACGCGCCCGCGTCCTCGAACAGCTGCCCGTTCCGTAAGCCGCTGCCGCCCGTCAGCCCCGCTCGACCAAGGAGGCCAGCGATGACTCAGGCCCCGACGCCGACGTTCCCGTCCCCGACGGCGCCTGCCGCTTCGCCGGCGGAGGTGCATCTTCGCTACCTCGACTACTTCCGGGCGATCCTCGTCGCCAAGCTTGAGGGCCTGCCGGAGGCCGAGCTGCGTTCCAGCCGGCTACCGAGCGGGTGGACTCCGCTCGAACTGCTCAAGCACGTGACGCATGTGGAGGCGCGCTGGTTGGAGTGGGGGTTTGAGGGACGCGACATCGGCGACCCCTGGGGCGACCAGCGCGACGGACGCTGGCACGTCTCCCCCGACGACTCCCTGGCCGACCTCGTCGGCGCACTCGAGGACCAAGCCGCCCGCAGCCGCACCATCGTCCAAGCACATCGCTTGAACGAGTTCGGGCAGCCGGGAGCGCGTTGGGATGGCGCGCCGCCAGCGACACTTGAGCGCGTCCTGTTGCACCTGCTGCAGGAGTACGCCCGCCACGTCGGCCACCTCGACGTCGTCCGCGAACTCATCGATGGCAGGGTCGGCGAGGAGTAGGCGCAGCCTCCTCGGCCCCGCCTGACAACACCGCCACGGCGGCACTCGCGCTCGAGTAGACACAGGGACGGCCACGGGTCCGGACTCCGCGCACGGAGATGATTGGCGTACGGGTTGTCACTGGGCCCCGGTAGCCCTTCGTCATGCGGGGCTTCAGAGGGACTGTGGGTGCAGCCAGCCGGGGTGAGCCCCGGCCCGCCGTCCTTGTCAGTTGCCCGTGACCGTCCGGCTCACGATCCACGCGTGCTTGCCGACCTGCCTGACGCGGTCGAACCCGAGGTCGTCGTAGACCTCGACCGTCGCGCTGAACAGAAACCGGCCCTGCGCCTCCCGGCCCTCGGTGACCTCGGAGATCGCCTCTACCAACCCACCACCGCGTGCGGCGATCTGGGCGATGGCTCCTTCGACGGCGAGCCGGGCGACGCCCTGGCCGCGGTGCGTGCGGTCAACGAAGACGCAGGTGATGCGCCAGTCCGGACGCGATGGTGGGTCCTTCTCGTACGCGATCCGGTGCTTGATCGCCGACAGCTCGTCCGGGTCGCCGTACTGCGCCCAGCCCTGCGCCTTCCCCTCCTGGTCGAGCACCAGGGCGGCGTGGGCACGATCGGTACGCACGCGTTCCTCCTTTGCTTGCCGGTAGTCGAGGTCGCGCTGCTTGACCTCCGGGTGGAACGCGATGCACCAGCAGCCTCCGTAGACCCCGTTGTTGCGTTCGACCAGCTCGGCGAAGACGTCCCAGGTCGAGGCGTCCAGCGTGGTCACCGAGAAGCTCACCGCGTGCTGCCGATGGCCGCATCTGCGAGCACCGAGGCCAGCCGGTCCGGGCAGGAGAACATCGGCCAGTGGCCCGACTCGAGGTCCACCAGCGACAGCCTCGCGGCCGCGAGCTCGGGCTGGTCCCCGCCCGCGATCGCCTTGCGCGCGTCGTCCGGGGTGAACTCAGGACAGACCAGCGTCGCGGGCACCTCGAACCGGCGCGTGTCCCGCAGGCGCACCAGGCCATTCACGACCGCCTCGGGCACCGCCACCATGCGGTCCGCGATCCGCCTGCGAACGTCCTCATCGAGGTCGGCCGTATCAGAGCCCGCGAACGGCTCCCAGCCGGGGAAGGCCATCGTCCCGTCCGTGCACGGGAAGAAGCCTGCGTAGGTTTGCCCGTCCGGCACTGGGAACCCGCCGATGAACGCGACGCCCGCCAGCTGGTCGGGCCGCGCATCGGCGGCGACCCACGCCAGCGCCGAGGCCGCCGAGTGGCCGACGACGTACGGCTTGCTCTCCGACCGGTCGACGGCGGCCAGCACCGCAGCCACCTGGTCGTCGTAGGTCGCCTGCGTATTGCCGTCGCCCTGGCCCGGCAGCGTCAACGCGTCGACGCGGTGACCGGCCTGCTGGAGGGCGGTTGAGGTCTCGGTCCAGACGGTGCCGTCGAGCCAGAGCCCGGGGATGAGGATGAAGTCCATGGTCCCTCCATGTGGTTCCTTCAACGTGCTGCCGCGACGCACGCTAGGACCGGTCGAGGACGTTCTGCTTCCGCGACACTGAGCGGGTGCCGGACAACAGCCCCACCGCCAGAGCCCTGCAGTGCCTGGGCCTCGTACAGGTCCGCCCCGGGATCACTGCCAGCGAGCTCGCCGGGCGGCTCGACGTCAGCACGCGTGCCGTACGCCGGTACGTCGCGATCCTGCGCGAGGCCGACATCCCGATCGAATCGATCAGCGGCCCGCACGGCGGCTACCGGGTCGGCCGGGGCATACGAATGCCCCCCGTGCTCTTCTCCGAGGCCGAGGCGCTGGCCCTCACCATGGCGGTGATGGCCAACATCGCCGAGGGCGACGACGTCGTCTCGCGCGGACTGACCAAGCTCGTGCAGTCCCTCCCCGGCAAGGTAGGTGAGCAGGCGGCGGCGATCTGGATCCACGCCGTGCCCGCTCCCACTCGCACGGAGACGCGCCCCGACCCGTCGGTGAGCAGCCTCCTGGTGTCGGCCGCTGCCGAGCGGCGACAAGTCCGGCTCGGCTACCAGAGCGCCGGCGGCTCGGTCCTGGACCAGACCGTTGACCCCTGGGTGGTCGTCGCGCGACGACGGCTCTGGTACCTGCTGTGCTGGGACCACACCGCGCAGGCGGTCCGGACCTATCGCGTCGACCGGGTGCGGAACGTCGCCACCCTCGACGAGCGCTTCGACCCACCGCCCGACCTAGACCCCGTCGCCCTGGTCGAGCAGCACCTGGGGCCCGGACGTCGGTACGCGACCCGGGTGCGCTTCGACGCCCCGGTCGCGCAGGTGCGCCCGTTCGTCGGGCCGGTCATGGGCCAGCTCGAACCCGTTGACGACGGCAACGCCTGCCTGCTCACGGGGACGACGGACAACCCGCAGATGTACGCCGGCGAGTGGCTCGCCGCGATCCCCATGCCGTTCCGCGTGCTCGGGGACCAAGAGCTGGCGACCGCCGTGACGGAGGTCGCCGAACGCCTCGCGCAGGCAGTCACGTGAGATCCCGCTAGTCGATCCCTGACCGGCCGGGCAGCCGGGAGTTGCGCTGGCCGTCGGGACGGCGAGGGGCTCGCCGGATCGACGGTGGCGTCCACGCTCGGGCTGGCGGTGCCCGGGCGGGCCCGTACCGCACGAGTGGGTATGCGAGAGTCCAGGCCCCGGCGTGAGGCAGTTCATGTACGACATCTTCTGGTGGTCGTCGGCTATGTCGCGACTCGACACGAAGCACGCCATGGCGCACGTTCTCGAGCTGAACCGCGCCCTTCTTGGCACCCCCGCCATGCCGCCTGAAGAAGTGACGACCTTCAACCTGGTGCGACGACTCGCGGCAGCCCAGGCCCGCAGGGGTGGGGCGTACGGGGTGGCGCTGCACAGCAAGCCACTTGAGGGCGGCAACCGAAGGAGGGGCATTCTGCCAAGCGGAGCGGACCTCGAGCTGGCTGTGGAAGTGCGGCCGGGGGCCTGGGCGAACTTGGTTGTGCAGGCCAAGCGCCAGTTCACGGGCACGGGTGGCTATGACCAGTGGAAACGCTGGCAGGTGGACGCGCTTCGGGTCTGGGCGAGCGCGAACAACCGGACTCCGGGGATGCTCCTGTACAACTCTGCGCTGCAGCCCTTCACACCGCCGGGCCCACAGCCGCTCGTTCCCATGGGTAGCTGTTGCATGAAGGACATCAGATGCTGGGGTCGCAACTGGCCCCAATGGTTGCCGCCAGACCACCGGTCAGCACTGGCTGTCACGCTCTGCATCCTCCCGAGTCTTCCAGCGGCGCTTCCCGGTCCGCTAGGAGGCGATCGCCTAGCTGCAGGCGTTGTCAACGGCTTCGCGATGCCACTTGAGTGCCTCTTCTGCGATCAGGTCCCACGGCTTGTGGTCAAGCCCCAAGCACCACAGTGGGCCCTGGCCCTATTGGAGGCGGCACAGGCGCCTCCGGTACTCGTCCCGGACACAGCACAAGACGACGGCGACGCGCCACTCCGGAAGGTGTCGAGCCGTCTGAGACAAGATCGCGCTAGTGCAGTGTCTCAGTTTTAGCTGGCGACGTTGTTGAGGGCGACGCGGCCGCGGCGGACCTTCTCCAGGATCGCGTCGGCGCTGGCGGTCCAGACGAAGGGCTTGGGGTTGTCGTTGTTGGCCTGTAGGTAGGCCTCGATCGCGACGATCAGGTCCGGTACGGAGTGAAAGACCCCTCGGCGTAGGGCTTTGTCGGTCAGGTCGCGGAACCAGCGTTCGACCAGGTTGAGCCAGGAACTCGACGTTGGGGTGAAGTGCAGGTGGAAGCGCGGGTGTTTGGCCAGCCAGACCCGGACGTTGGCGTGCTTGTGAGTGGCGTAGTTGTCCAGGATCAGATGGATCTCCAGGCCCTGCGGGGTCTGCTTGTCGATGGTCTTGAGGAACTTCAGGAACTCCTCGTGCCGGTGCCGAGGTAGGCACTGGCCAACCACGACGCCGGTGAGCACGTTCAGCGCCGCAAACAGCGTCGTGGTGCCGTGGCGCTTGTAGTCGTGCGTCATCGTGCCGGCCCGGCCCTTGACCATTGGCAGCGAGGGCTGGGTGCGGTCCAGTGCCTGCACCGAGGACTTCTCGTCCATGCACAGCACCACCGCGTTGTCCGGCGGGTTGAGATAGAGCCCGACGACGTCGATGAGCTTCTCTTCGAACTTCGGGTCGTTGGACAGCTTGAACGTCTTCACCAGGTGCGGCTTCAACCCGCGTGAGGCCCAGATCCGCTGCACCGTCGCCGGACTGACGCCCTGCGCCTTGGCCATCGTGCGGCAGCTCCAGTGCGTCTCACCTGCCGGCTTGGCTTCCTGCGTGGCCCGCACGATCTCGGCGATCTTCTCCTTCGAGATCGACGGCTTGCGGCCTCGGCCCTTGGCGACCTCCCCGAACTTCATGATGCCCTGCTCGGCGAACCGGTCCCGCCACGCCTTCACTGTCGAGGGCGACACCCCGACCTGGGCAGCAACCACCACATTCGCCAGTCCCTGCCCCGCCAGCAGCAGCGCCCTTGCCCGCAGCACCTCCCGATGCGGCGCGGTCACCGACCTGCTCAGGCTCTGCAGGATCTCGCGCTGACTGTCGGTCATCGGCAACGGCGGAGTCGCTGGACGCATGCTGCATCCTACACTAAGATCTTGCTATTTTGGAGACACTGCACTAGTTGTTCTGGATGAGGGCCTCCCGGCTGGGCTGGTTGATCCATGCGGCGTCTGGGAGCTTGGGCGGGACGGGCCGGCGGCGGAAGCGGTCCGGGTGCGCGGCGTAGGCGGCGTCGAGGGTGACGGCGCGTTGGGCGCGGACCTGGGTGGCGGTGCCGAAGTGGACCGAGGCGGGGGTGTGCAGGCCGATGCCGCTGTGCCGGTGTTCGTGGTTGTAGTAGGCGAAGAACGTCTCGCAGAAGGCTCGGGCGTCGGCCAGGGACCCGAAGCGGCCGGGGAAGCTTCCCCTCGAACCGTGGAGGGTTCGGTTAAGCCCGGATCCACCGTCGGTCTTGGCGTGAGGTGCGTGCCGTAACGACGGAATGCCCTTCTGTTGCGGGAGAATCGATCTTGTCGAGGGATCAGTTCACCGCGCAGAGAAGGGCATCCGCTGGATGCGAGTCTGTCATGA
>JAABUN010004297.1_pt1 | contig 19771 bp, 20 predicted proteins | sample 5559311 | NCBI WGS metagenome assembly JAABUN01 (sample SAMN10711877, study PRJNA513370) | rock metagenome | isolation source: Antarctica rocks | place: Antarctica: Victoria Land, Siegfried Peak sud
CGCAAGGGCATTTGCAGTATGCGGTCAGGCAAGCACTTTCGGCATTTGGAAAAAGCCTAAAAATCAGATTCTCAGGCTTCAAGCATAGTTCACCTTAATTGTGAACGACTACTTACGAGAAATACTGCGTCTTCAAGCTTTTTCGCTTCGGCAATTTTTTTTGTAGTTGCGATTACCTTTTCTAAAATAGTTCTCATCGAGCCTGTATTGTCCGCTACTACACCGAATAAAACTGATACTTTCTCTTCTTTCTTTTGTTCACTAGGCGATTGTCGAGTTTGTCCGCCGACAGTAAAATTCCCGAAGCAAGCAAGTAAAAACAATGAAATCAGCAAACAAATCTTGAAACTCGTTTTTTCACCGTTTATTTTTACCATTTTAAAAACCTCTTTTTATATAAATTTCAAAGTCAGTTAACAGCACAACTATCTTTTTAGCTTATATATCAACTTCTCGTAGGCACTCAAAAGCAGTTTGCCTTCGTAATCAATCAGCCCAAGGATTCAAAATCGTAACCTGCGAATCGTGAAAGTTTTTGACGTTGCGCGTGACGAAAATTAAATCGTGTTCCAATGCAGTCGCTTCGAGCAGCGAGTCGAACGCCGGACGCGAGATGCCTTTTCTTTCAATCTCGCCATACATTTTGCCCCAGGCTAAAAAGGTTTTTTCGGTTAAAGGCAAGATGCGGCGCGAAAAGCGATTTCGCAGTTTTTCCAGCCATTTTTCGAGTTCAAATTTCTTTTTGCTTGAATCGAGCCGTGTAATTCCCTTTCTAATTTTACCGATTGTCAAAACGCTCAGAAAAAGTTTCGATTCGTCCTGCGCGTCGAGCCACGCGAGAACCTGCGCGTGCGGCTTTTTCTGTTTCGGTTCGGAAATGACGTTGGTGTCGAGCAGGAAATTCATTCAAATGAAACCTCGCGCGGCAAATCGGCGTTGCGTTCGAGATACGGAATTATTTCGTCGAGCGAACTTTTTTGCAGAAATTCAACCAGACTTTCCTTTTCGCCGTTCATTTTTTGCCAGTCCGAAATCGAAACGACGACCGCAACTTCCGTGTCGTTTCGCCGGATTATCTGCGGCTCGCCTTTTTCCGCAAGTCGAATCAAACTGCTCAAATTATTCTTTGCATCTTTTACCGTGTGCGACATTTTATAACTCCACAGAATTGATTTTACAGCGTTTAGCTACGTAGCCATTATATCGAATATCAGTTTGATTTCTCAATCGACGGTAAATTCTTATCGAAAGTTTTTACAGCATCTAAAATTGTCTCAACGGCGCGAACGTAAAATTCTTTGTTGATATTCACAAAATCGTCGGTCGGTTTGTGATAATCCTTGTGGTCTTCGACGCCGAAATAGATGAACGGAATTTTTGCCTGATGAAAGGCGAAATGGTCGGATTGATTTGTCCAATCGTCCGATTTTTGTTCGGGTCGGTCGTGACCGATAAGCAATTTTACTTTCGCGCTTTTCGCAATCGTTTCGAGCGGCGGTTTTAATGCCGGATAATGATAAGTTCCCGATGCGTAAAGCTCGTTTTTGTCGTTGTGCGCGACCATATCCATATTGACGTTCAGCACAATTGATTCTTTTTTGACGGGCGGCGTTGCGACAAAGGCATTGCTTCCGCGCAAACCGGATTCTTCGCCGTCGAAGGCGACGAAAATTATCGAATGCGACGGGCGTTTTTCTTTGAAATAATTTGCCAGCGCGAATAAAGCCGCGACACCCGAAGCGTCGTCGTCCGCGCCGTTGTAAATCTCGCCTTTGCGTATGCCGAGATGGTCGTAATGCGCTGTTACGACGATGTATTTTTCGGGATTATTTTTTCCGGCGAAGTAGCCGATGACATTTGTGCCATTCACTTTTTCGTTGCTTCGATTAGTAAAATCGAACGCCTGTAAATATGAATTGTTTAAAGGTTTGAGACCTGCTTCTTTGAATCGCGCGACAACGTATTCACGCGCTTTCGCGCCGCCCGGCGTTCCGATTCCTCGACCTTGCATATCGTCAGCCGATAATGTTTCGTCATCGCGCAGTAATTGTTTGGCGTTGATAATTTGAGAAGTCGGATTATTAACAACTGTTTTAGCAGGCGCTTTGACGGAATTTGTTTGCGCCGAAACAGAAGATACCGACGCGACAAGAATGAGAAGAAAAAGGATTTGTTTCATAAATTCGATGCTTACTTTAAATCTAAAATTGCCCAATCGTGCTGCAAAGCCGTTTGTTTCAAGCGAAAATCAGGATTGACCGCCGCCGGATGACCGACAATCGAGAGCATCGGCAAATCCGAAATGCTGTCCGAATAAGCGTAAGACTCGGACAACGAAAGATTTTCGCGCTCGGCGTATTCGCGTATCCATTTGGCTTTAGTCGCCGAAGCCATCACGGGCGGCAAAATACGTCCGGTCGCGTAACCGTTGACGAATTCCAGACGGTTCGCGGCGTATTCGTCAATGCCAAGATATTTCATTAAAGAATCGATTGTAAAATCCAGTGCGCCCGTTATAACGACTTGTTTCAAGCCGAGTTTTTTCGAGGCTTGGATTAAATCGTGTGTTCCGGGAAAGATTGCGGGTTTCAAAACGTCTTCAAAAAGCTCTTCCGAGAAGTAGCGCAGTCGGTCGGCTGATTCGCCTTTGTAGCTTTGGAAAAAAAGCTCGTTGAAAACATTGCGCGAATATAAATCCGCCGCGCCAAACAGCGGAAGTTTCGCCAAAGTCGAGACGCTTTTTTTGATGGTCGAAAACAAACCCTGCTGCCGACGCGCGTAGAATGCGAGCGTATGCACCAGATTCGTGCTAACGAGAGTTCCTTCCAAATCGTAAAACGATGCCGCTTGTGCGCTTTTTTCCATTCAAGTGTCGCGTGATTTTCTAATATGAATTAAAATGAATCGTCATTCAGAAACGAGAAAATAGAATATAACTTATTTTAACGCTTTTTGGTAATTCTTCGATGAAAGAGACGCATTCTTACACATATATTACAATTGTTTGGCTGGCATTTTGCCTTGTCGCATGCACTTCTAAAACTGAAACGCCGGAAATTTCCGCGGCGCAGCAATCTACCGTTCAAAATACAGAAACACTTGTTAAAGCCGATACGCTTTTTAAGCAGCGCACCGACGTTTCAAAATTGCGCGAAGCGATTGGCTTGCTTGCTCAAGCCCGAAATCCCGACGCGCGCAGTTACGAAATCGAATGGAAAACCGCCGAATATAATTATTTTCTCGGCAAACAAAGCGGCGACGAAAAAGAAAGCGAAAAAGCGTTTGAAAACGGGCTTCAGGCGGGAAAAATCGCGTCGCGCATCGCTCCCGATAAACCGGACGGTTATTTTTGGCACGGCGCGAATCTGGGCGAACAGGCGAAACGCGCCCCTTTGACGAAAGGTTTAATGTCAATCGGCGAGATTCAACAGGCGATGAATAAGACAATCGAGCTAGAGCCGGATTATCAAGGCGCAAGCGCATTTGACGTGCTGGCGCAAATCGAACTTGCCACTAGATTGACCGGCGGCGATGCCAAAAAAGCGGTTGATTATCTGGAAAAGGCAATCAGGATTGAAAATGACAATTCAAGTCTTCACCTGCATTTAGCCGAAGCGTATCTGGCGGCAAATCGTCAGGCGGAAGCGAAAAAGCAGTTGGAATTTGTGTTGAAAATGAAACCGAATATCGAATATCTGCCCGAATACGAAGAGTCGCAAAAAGAAGCGCGAAAATTGCTCGAAACAAAATTTTAATGCAAATTAATTGTGCAGCGGGATTTCGATCTTTTTCGTGTCACGCACAATCGTCATTTTTTTCCCTTCAATTGTTTTCGACTGGACGGGTTCGCTCGTCAATTTTACGCCGTCAATCGCTTCGATTACATCGCCGATTTTGACGGCTGAACGCTCGGCAACGCTGTTCGGCTTGATTTTCTTTACCTGACGCCTTCCGTTTTCTAAAGCTACTTCAATGCCGAGTTCAGACAAAATTTGCTCCGCAGTCACCGGATTTGCGTTCCCCATATTCGGCAAAGTTTCGACTTTTTTTGTCGGATTGAGACCTTTCGGCGTAAGATTACGAGCTGCTGACGAGGCGTTAACGTGTGAGCCGTCAAAACCTCCGCCGTCATTCCGCGTAGTTTTAACCTGCGGTTTTTTCACGGTATTGACGACGACAAATCGATTTTTTTCTTCAAATGTCGTCGTTTCCCTTTTAACTTTCAGCGACTGTTTTACCGGACTGCCGGTGATTGATTGTCTAATTTCTAAAGGCGGCGGCTCAATATTTGAGCTAGCCGTTGAAGAATTTGCCGGTAAAGCGGAATCTTCTTTTTGGCGCGACAATTTATTACCGCTTTCGGCAACTTGTAAAGCGTTTTTATCGTTGAGCGAATAAATTTCGTTAAAGACGACAAAGGCTAAAATCAAGATAATCGCGCTGAATGGCAAAACGTAGCGCAGAACGGGGAAAAGCGGCGAACGTAAATCGTTCGGTTTGGCGTCGGCGATTCGCGCTTTCACTCGAAAATTAAAATCTTTCGGCGCGTCGACCGGCTTGAATTCCTGGATTGCTCGCCAGATGCCCGCTTGCGCTCTGCTCGTTTTTCGACAGTCGGCGCAGCCGCCGAGATGCAGCGTCGCCGCCGCGCTCAAAGCATTTCGTTCTTCAAATTCGTTTAGAAAATCCCGACAATTCATATAACTTTTTTAATAAAACTTTTTAAAAATGATTTTGTAATTTTTCGCGCAGCAGTTTTCGCGCGCGGCTAATGCGCGATTTGGTCGTGCCTAAACCGAGATTCAAAATGGCGGCGACATCTTCGTAACTTTTGCCTTCGACATCGCGCAGGACAATCGGCGCGCGATATTTTTCCGGCAGAGTCGCAATCGCCCGCCCAATCGTCGCCGTTTGCTCGCTTTCAATCAAGTTTTCAAGCGGCAGCGGTTTTCCGTCCGGCGGTTGAAATTCCTGTGTCTGCCGTTCGTCGTCAAACTGAAAAAGTCCGGTCAAAGATACCAATCGTCGCCGCTTGCGCTTGCGAATTTCGCTGATTGCCAGATTGGTCGCAATCCGGTAAATATAAGTCGAAAAAGCATAATCCGTATGGTAACGCTCGATAGCGAAATAGACGCGAACGAATGTTTCCTGCGCCAAATCGACGGCTTCTTCGTAATCGTTCAAAAAGCGATACAGATAATTCGTTATCTGGTTTCGGTAACGATTGATGATTTCCGCAAACGCGTCTTCATCTCCGCGTTTCGCGGCTTCGATTAGTTCGTGGTCAGACAATTTTTCAGTTCGCACGGCGGTTTCCAACACCTCCGCAACTGAATTCTCGAATTTGTCCAAAGCCATACATTCATAAGTATTTACAACATAATCTCAAACAAAACAAAAGCCGCCCGACGTTTTGAAACACGCGCGGCGGCTCGAAAGGTTGCAGAAAGTTTTCTTAAAAATTTTCGGGCGGCTAATTATTCTTTTATTCGGCGGGTTTGACCGTTAAAACCAAAAACATTAACTCGTCCGGCTTTGCCGTCGATAAACTGCCGACGATGGTCGGAACATTTTCAGATACGCCGAATGTTTTGAGAGAAATGCCGACTTGCTCGTAATTGACGACGCCGGCTGAAGTTTTAACCGGAACTCGCTGTCCGAATCTGAAACTTTGAAACTGAATCAAATTTTTACCCTGAATGTTGGGGAAACTTTCGATACCGACGAGTGACCATTCGGAAAAAATCGGTGTAAAGTCTTGCTGACTTTGATTCATCATATTGGAGACGCTCTTGAATTCGATGCTTCCCGAAGTTCTCTGAAGATACGTCGAATCCAAATGATAATTGGAAAATGAATAGTTATTTTTCAGTTTTTTGACGACGTTTGACAGCGATTGCGGAACGGATGTTTTATCGCCCGCAATATTCGATGCCGTCATTGTTTGCAAAACGACTTCATAACTCGGCTCGAATTGTTTTTGGTTTGGCGTTTGCGCGAAAGAATTTGTCGCACCGAGCAGGCAAACGAAAAGAAAAGCGGCGATTGAAACGATGGTTTTGGATTTGTTCATAAAGGTTTCTCCTGTTTTTTATTTCGGGAAGATGACCTTTACACAAACAAGTCGAAGGAAAGTTCCGAAATTAAATTTCAGCTCACTTGAAAAATATCTTCTTCGAGTCTCTGACCGAAAGAAACCGTCTGGATTTCGCTTTCTTCGATTTGTTTATCGTTTGCCCAGAGAACGGTTCGATACGGAACGAGCGTGCCTTGCGCGATGTTGTAATCGTAAAAGCGGCGGCGGTATTTCGTATTGTCTTCGGTGTATTCGAGCATCATCACGCGCAAACTTTTCGTGCTGATAAAAAAGCGCGTCTGGCGATTTCGCTTGTCCGTCACGTCTAAGACATACAAATCGATGTTCCCGATTTTTTCGTTTGCCGCCAGCGCGAGTTTCGATTCATTTTCCTTATAACGAAGAAGCGCTTCGAGTCCGTGCCAAATTTGGTTTTCAAACGCTTTCGAGGCGTCTTCGCGCGGCGTAAAAACCGTGTCGTTATAAAGACCGAAGATTTTGCTGTTGCCGTAAATCAAAGCGTATCTCGCGTTCGGCGATTCCTGATTAAGTCGAATGCGGTCTTTTTCCAGCGTGTCGGCGCGCAGAATCAGACGTTCGTAGTTTGACTGTTCGGTTTTCCCGTCGGCGCCGATAGTGCTGATTTTTCCGCGTTCGACGGTGGTTTTACGGATTTGATTAAGATTGGCTCTGCCGCCTAAATTCCCGTAAATCAAAATGGCTGATTCGGCGACTTGTTCGGCGGTCGCGTTTTTAATCGCGCCTTTGCCGGCGTTTTTGCCCGTCTCAGCCGTTTGCTGTTTGACGTTTTGTTTTTCCTTTTTCGCGTCTTTGCCCGAAGTTCCCTGAGCCGAAACTGTCGACAAGCCGGTAAAAATCAAAAAACCGAGCAGTATAAAAGATTTAAAACGTAACAACACTTGACGTTTCTCCTGTAAAATTTCTTGTAATGCGGACTGTTGCGGATTGTAGCACAAACTATTCTATTCAGCACATTTGACCGCTTTTGGACTAAATTAATTGATGAATTTTTGGTATGTTTAGATGCTTGTGATAATCAATCTTAAGAATGTGAAAAAATACAATCATATTGATCATTCGGTTTTGCCGAATCAAATTGCAAAAAATCATGAAAAGTAAAATACAACAACTGCTCGCAGAAGCCGAACGTCAGGCGCAGTTTTCGGGTACCAAAGAAAGCTCGACGACTTCGGCGAGCCAAGTTTTCCCGGAAACTGCCGACGCGGAAAAGTTTTTCAATAATTTGAGACAAAAACTTTTTCATATCAGGCGGTGGAACGCGAAATCGGCTTTAACGAGTTTCGAACTGTTTGACGAAAACGGAAATCTCTGCGAGCGACAAAGCGCTGCGGTCGGAGATTTTATTCGTCTCTCGATGGTCGGCACGGGAAAGTACGATTGGGTAAAAATCATCGAGATTCTCGACGACGCCGACGAAGCCGTCGTGACCGTCCAGCCGTCGTATAATCCGGCTGAAGATGAGACGAACAAAGATACGACTTCGCATTTCTTCACCGGCGATTCGACCAACAACTTTTGTCTGGGCAAAAACGGCGCGACCGTCAATTTTTACGTTATCGGTTTATCGGAAAAAACTAACACGAGCAAAACAGAAAACATTGTCGAAACAATTAGAAACGCCGCCGTCGCCAACATCGGCTCTTATTTGGGAATTCAAAAAGCCGAATGGAAAACCTTTTGCGAAAACTTCCTTAAATAGTGGAAAGTAGAAAATGTAAAATGTAAAATACATTTTTTAACTAACCACTTTTCACTTTCCACTATAAATTATGCTCCACGTCGCTTTAGTCGAGCCTGAAATTCCGCCGAACACCGGCAATATCGCGCGTTTGTGCGCGGCGACTTTTACCGATTTGCACATTGTCGGGGCGACGGGTTTTCGGCTCGACGAAAAGGCTGTCAGGCGCGCCGGTCTCGATTATTGGGACGAAGTGAAGATTCATCGCCACATCGAACTCAAAAATTTATACGAAAAACTTCCCGCCTCGCGATTTCTTTATTTCACGACCAAAGCCACTCGAATTTACACCGATTGGCAGTATCTCGAAAACGATTGTTTCGTCTTCGGACGCGAGACGCGCGGGCTGCCCGAAGATTTGCTCGAAGCGAATCGGGAACGCTGTCTGACGATTCCGATGCCGAATGCCAACGTCCGCAGCCTAAATCTTGCAACTTCAGTCGGCATAGTCGTTTACGAAGCAATTCGGCAAGTCGGAACGTAAGCGATTTTTTACAAAACTTTACATTTGGAAACGAAGATTGACATCCTTTTCGTCTGCAATTTCATCTATGTAAGCGTAACAATAATGAGGAAATTTTCCTTTTGAAAGTTACTTACAAGGGAGAAATAAAAAGATGACTTACATAAAAAAATTATTCGTTTTTACAATCGCAATCCTAAGTTTTTCAACGATTAATGTTCAGGCGCAGCGCTATGCAAACGATAGAAATGTTTCGCCGCAGTCAATCGAGCGAAAGGTTTTTAAGGAATTGATAAGTTTGAATCGTTACGGCGTGTTCGATAATTTGAAGTATAAAGTTGACGGCAACATTGTTACTTTATTCGGAAAAGTCGTGCAGCCGATTACGAAAAGGGACGCGGAAAGAGCTACTCAACGCATAAAAGGTGTCGGCAGCGTCATTAACAATATCGAAGTTTTGCCGCTTTCGAGCTTTGACGATTCGATTCGCCTGCAGACTTTGCGAACGCTCTCGAACGACGGCGGAAGTTTGTATCGCTACTTTTTGGGCAACAATCCTTCGGTCAGAATTATCGTCGACAACGGTCACGTCGAACTCGAAGGTTATGTGGCAAACCGCGGCGATTACAATTTGATGAACATTTTGGCAAACGGCGTTTCGGGAGTTTTCAGCGTGCGCAACAATCTGGTCGTCGAAAAGGAATTGATTCGTTAATTTAAGCGAATTGATGTTTTAGAAGTGAGCGGACGGAAATAATATTTTCGTCCGCTCTTTTTGTTTTTCGCAGATTTAGATTCACGCGTGTTTCGGTAAATCGTCGAATCAACCTTATAATCATTTTTCCGAAATTTAGTTCCAGACGATTTTCCGAAATTACCGAAAATGCAGAGAGGTTCACTGAGTCGTTTTATGTGGCTGTCGATTTTGGCGGCGGTATTGACCATTGCTCTGAAAACGACGGCGTATTTTTACACCGGCTCAATCGGTTTATTGTCCGACGCTCTGGAATCTGTGATAAATCTGGCGGCGGCGATTATCGCGTTGTTGCTGATAAAAATTGCTGCTGCGCCGCCCGACGAAGATCACGCTTTCGGTCACGATAAAGCGGAATATTTTGCCAGCGGCATCGAAGGCACGTTGATTTTTTTCGCCGCCGCCGGCATTTTCTACTCAGCCGGCTCGCGTCTTTTCTCGCCGCAGCCGATTGAAAACGTCGGCGTCGGCTTGTTTATTTCACTCGCCGCGACGCTGATAAATTTAATCGTCGGGCTGATTCTGATTCGCGTCGGAAAACGCGAGCATTCGATTATTCTGGAAGCCGACGGACAGCATCTTTTGACCGATGTTTGGACTTCGGTCGGCGTTGTTTTGGGAATCATTCTGGTTAGTTTTACCGGCTGGTTCGTTCTCGACCCGATTATCGCGCTGCTCGTTGCGCTCAATATCGTCTGGACGGGTTTTCAATTGATTCGCCGCTCGGCTCTCGGTTTAATGGACACGACGGTTTCGCCGGAAACTCATCAAAATATCGTGGATATTCTCGACGTTTTTGTCGCCGAAAGAGGAATCGATTATCATGCCCTCAGAACGCGCCAAGCCGGAGCGAAAAAATTCGTTTCCGTCCATATTCTCGTTCCCGACGAATGGACGGTGCAGAAAGGACACGATTTGACCGAAGAAATCGAAACGAAAATCTGCGACGACATTTCCGATTCAACCGTTTTCACGCATCTTGAACCGCTCGAAGACCCGTCGTCTTTTTACGATTTAGACCTTTTTCGTCGTAAATGAATTTGCCTTAGCAACTGAAAAGTATTTCGATGATAATCTCGGCGTTTGACCTTTCTCGCTGTAAATCATATTCTTACCGTTTGCTTTAAACGCAATTTATACATCTATGATTGAAACAAAAAATATCAGAAACATCGCTATTATCGCTCACGTCGACCACGGCAAAACGACTCTGGTCGACGCGATGCTCAAACAATCCGGCACTTTCCGCGACAACGAAGCCGTCGCCGACCGCGTAATGGATTCAATGGATTTAGAACGCGAGCGCGGCATTACGATTATGGCGAAAAATGCTTCAGTGCATTACGGCGACTACAAAATCAATATTTTGGACACGCCCGGTCACGCCGATTTCGGCGGCGAAGTCGAGCGCGTTTTGAAAATGGTCGACGGCATCGTTTTATTGGTCGACGCGGCGGAAGGCTGTCTGCCGCAGACTCGTTTCGTGCTGCGCAAAGCTCTTGAATTAGGACTTCCGGCGATTTCCCTGGTCAACAAAATCGACCGTCAGGATTCTCGTCCCGAAGAAGTTCTGGACGAAATTTACGACCTTTTCATCGATTTGGGCGCGGACGAAAAACAAATTGATTTCCCGGTTCTGTATTCGATTTCACGCGACGGGATTGCGAAGAAAACTCTCGAAGAAGAATCGAAAAATCTGAAACCGCTGTTCGATCAAATCATCGAAACGATTCCGGCGCCGCACGCGCTGCGCGACGATTCTTTGCAGCTTCTGGTCGCCAACATCGATTACAATCCGTTTGTCGGACGCCTCGCCATCGGCAGAATTTATTCGGGCGAGATTACGAAAAATCAGGATGTCATCGTCGCCAAACGCGACGGCTCAACGCAGAAAACCAAAGTCAAAGAGCTTTATGTTTTTGAAGGAATGAAGCGCGAACCGATTGAAAAAGCCGGTGTCGGCGAAATTGTCGCGCTTGCCGGTTTCGACGACATCAACATCGGCGAGACGATTACGACGGTCGATAATCCGAAGCCTCTGCCGTTAATCAACGTCGACGAGCCGACGATTGCGATGATTTTCGGCGTGAATAACTCGCCGTTTTCCGGCATTGACGGAAAATTTGTCACTTCGCGTCAAATCCGGGAACGTCTCGACCGCGAGCTTTTGGGAAACGTCGCTCTGCGCGTCGAAGACACGGCTTCGCCCGACCAATTCAAAGTTTCGGGACGCGGCGAATTGCAGCTCGCCATTTTAATTGAAATGATGCGGCGCGAAGGTTACGAACTGCAAGTTTCAAAACCGGAAGTCATCACCAAACGCGGCGAAAACGGCGAACTGCTCGAACCGATTGAACAAGTCGTCATCGACGTGCCGGAAGAATTTATCGGCGTCGTCACCGAAGCGCTCGGACGCAGGAAAGGTCAAATGTCGAAAATGATAAACAACGGAACTGGTCGCGTGCGGCTCGAATACGAAGTTCCGTCTAGGGGTCTGATTGGTTTTCGCGGAGAATTTTTGACCGAAACGAAAGGAACCGGTTTGCTGAATACGATTTTTCTGCGCTTCGACAAATATCAGGGCGATATGAAGGGACGGGGCACCGGCTCGTTGATTTCCGACCGAATGGGCGAAGCGATGACTTACGCGCTCTACGCTCTACAGGAACGCGGAACGCTGTTCGTCAAACCGCAGACGAAGGTTTACGAAGGAATGATTGTCGGCGAAAACGCCCGCGCCGTCGACCTCGACGTTAATCCGATTAAAGAAAAAAAGCTGACAAATATGCGGACTTCGAGCGCGGACGAAGCGATGCGACTCGTTCCGGTCAAGGATTTATCGCTCGAAGAAGCACTCGAATTTATCGCCGACGATGAACTCGTCGAAGCAACGCCGAAAGCGATTCGTTTGCGGAAAAGGTTTTTGAAAGCGAACGAGCGACCGAAAAAATAGTAATTAAAAAGTAAAAAGGCGAAGGTTAAGATTTTTTTTACTTTTGCCTTTTTACTTTTTAATCTTTTCTGACTTTCTTGTAACTCAGCTCTTTGGCTCTTGATTTCGCAACAAACTGCCTAGATTCCATCGCACATTTCCAACACATATATCTTGTTCCATTCCAATATCGTTCCCATTTTTTTATAACTTGTTCCTTTCCGTTTATAACTTCGTGTGTAGATTTACACATACCACACTTACGTAATGGTTTTTCTAACTTAGGTTTCGATAAACCTTTATGTAATAACCGAGCACCTTGAAGTGTTGCCTAAATTCCAAATGTAATCATTATTTTCCACCTCTTGATTGCAATAAATATACACTGATAGATTTCATCTGCCAAGAAAATCTTCGCTAATCATGTTGCAATTAAGTTACTTTTTTAAGTTTTGCGATAAGAAGCTAACTTGTCCGCCAACCGTGTCGTTTCCGGCAGACGATATTTCGGCGCGCATTGCAAAACGTAATCTACAGCGGTTTCCAGGCTGATTCGATGACCGACGGAAACATACACCGGCTGAACCTTATCTTTGGTTCGCAAGGCAACGCCGACCTGTTCGTTTTTGTGAATTAAAGACGCGACGCTTCCCCGCTTTTCACCTAAATTTTTAAGCTTTCCGATTAAAATAGATTTAGCCACGCCGACGGTCGGAATGTCTGCAATAATTCCGATGTGACAGGCGATGCCGAATCTGCGCGGATGCGCGACGCCCTGACCGTCGCATAAAATCCCATCCGGCGTGATTGCGAGTTTTTCGAGTGCTTTTATCGCCACCGGCGTTTCACGAAAAGAAAGAAGTCCGGGAACGTATGGAAATTGAATCGGAAGCCGCGCTTCCCTCGTTTCAATTAATTCTAATTCGGGAAAACTCAAAACAACGACGACAGCACGGCTCATGTCGTTTGCGGCATCGTAACCTAAATCAATTCCCGCAACGGTTTTAATCGGTTTTTGAAATTTATCTTCGGCAACGACTTCGTAGCGCAGTTGTTTTTGCAATTGAACGGCTTCGGCGGCAGTCAGATTCCAGTCGTGGAACGGCTCGATTTTCATTTCAACAGCTTATAATCTTTTAGAACGAGAATAAAACGAAATCTGAGAGAGGATCCTGCAATGTAAAATTCACCTTTCCGGGTTTATGAAAAATTAATCCGCAATCTTTCAAAATACGTTGACATATAATTATATTTAAGCTATTTTCTTGTCTGCAACTATTCTCCGCTAAATTCATAGCTTCAATTAAGAGTAAAAGTTGTCCCGGAAGGACTTCCGCAAGCATTCTGATAATTGCGTTTGCATTTTAGTATATTTCAAACATAAAACGTGAATATACTTAATTCAGTTATTAATTGTTAAGTAAACAAGCAAACTTCTGCGAGTTCCTCTGCTAAATACCTAGATGGCAACCGGCAAATGAAATGATTTGCCGCGGTTAAGGAATCCCAAAATAACCAAGAATTTACTAAATCAAAGGAATTTAAAGTCTAATGAATCCAATCAACTACATTTCAAAATTTTTTGTGCTTGCAATACTGTGTGTAATAGTTTTGGTCGCTGCAACTTCATTTGTTTATGCCCAAAGAGGCAAAAAGAATCTTTCAAAACCGGAACAGTCCAAACTCTGGCGACAAGTTGACGAAAGTAGTCTGCAATCGCGCGCGCAACGTTCGGACTTGCCCGAAAAGTATCTGGTTTTTCGGCTCAACCAAACATCTCTGAAAGATTCAATCGCTAATTTGCCGCTGGAGAATACAAACGCGGCGCGTGATGAAAATGTCGTGATGGAAATTCCGCAGGCGGACGGCACGATTCAGCATTTCAGAATGGAGGAAACGTCGGTTTTGTCGCCGGAACTGGCGGCGCAATATCCGAGTTGAAAGACTTTCGTCGGCTACGGTATTGACGACACGACGGCGATTGGGCGTTTCGATTGGAATGCGCTCGGATTTCACGGCTACATTGAAACCGGCAAAGGAACGGTTTTGATTGACCCGTATGAAAAAGGCGACACGCAAAATTATCTGGTTTTCTATAAACACGAATACGGCAAATCCAGCAACGATTTTTCCTGCAAAGTAAAAGACGAGATGTCTAAAATCGTTGAATCTGATTACAAACCAGATTTTCTGCCGTTAGCGCCGGAGTTTGCTTTCGGCGGAACTCTCCGCACTTACAAACTTGCCGTCGCCACAACCGGCGAATGGTCACGCAGCGCCGCCGGTGCCGGAGTTACGACTCCGCAAACTATTCGAGACCGCGCGCTCGCCGTCGTCGCGACGAGCGTCAACCGTTTAATCGGAATTTACACGCGCGAACTGGGTTCATCATTTCAACTGGTTAATCCCAGAACAGACAGCGCGAACAACATTATTTTCGACGACCCGGCGACCGATCCATACGATAATACTGACAATGTGGCGCAATTAGCCATCAATCAAACCACGCTCAATGCCAAAGTTACCGCCGCCGGTTATGACATCGGACATCTCTTCGGAACGGGCGGCGGCGGCGTGGCTTCATCGCCTTCAATTTGTTCTTCGCAAAAGGCGGAAGGTTATTCGGCACGCGGCAACGACACAGGCGACCCGTTCACGGTCGATTATGTAGCGCACGAAATCGGACATCAATTCGGCGCCGATCATACTTACAACAACTCTGACCCAAGCGGCGCCTGCACTACGCGCTCAAGCATAGACGCTTTTGAAGTCGCCAGCGGCGCAACCATTATGTCTTACGTCGGCATCTGCTCTCAACGAAATTTACAGCAATACGTAGATGCCGGACTTCCGTCGTTTCACATCAGAAGTATGACGACAATAAACGCCAACCTGACGACCGGAGAGCCGGCAAGAACCGGCTGCGGAACAACTTCGGGAGCAAACGCCGTCCCAAGCGTGAGCGGCGGAGGCACTTTTACGATTCCGAAATTAACGCCTTTTACATTGACCGCGACCGGCAATGACACCGATGCGGGCGATGTCGCCAGTCTGCTGTATTCGTGGGAAGAATACGACCTCGCTCCGTCGGCGAGCGGCGCGTCGGGAACTCCGCCGGGAATATACGACGTTGACACGGACGGCGTTCTGCGCCCTCTGTTTCGCGCGTATTCGCCGGTTGTCAGAAATTCGAGAACATTTCCAAGCCTGACGTTTATTCTGAATCCGGCGAGCAACGACGGGAGCGCAGATGTTGGCGGTGTACGCGGCAACCAGCCGATGTTAACCTACACCGGGACTCACCCGACAGGCGCACCGGGCGCGGTTTGCGAAACCGGTATGACTTGCGTCATCGGCGAACGTCTGCCGACAGTCAACCGCACAATGAATTTCCGCGTTTCATTGCGCGACCGCCGCGGCGGTGTGATGGATGCCGGAACGAGCGTCACAATTGCAGCGGCGGCGGGACCGTTTCAAGTAACGACGCAAAATTCTTCCGCAACCAGCGCTCCGACTGCAACGTGGCAAGCCGGAACGTCGCAAATCGTCACTTGGGACGTTGCCGGAACGGATGCCAACGGAATCAACGCCGCTACCGTGAACATTCTGCTGTCGACCGACGGCGGGCTAACTTTCCCGATTGCGCTCAAAGCCAACACGCCGAACGACGGAACGGAACCGATTATCGTACCGAACAATCCGACGATGGCGGCACGAATCAAAGTCGAGGCAGTCGGCAACATTTTCTTTGATATAAACAACGTGAACTTTGCGATTACAGCGCCGACGGCTGCACTCGTTAGTACATCCGGTCGCGTCCTGTCATTATTCGGCAGAGGAATCGCGCAGGCGAGAGTTTCTTTGACGGATGCGCAGGGTCAAAAGCGGACGGTTTCAACCAATTCTTTCGGCTACTATAACTTTAATAATGTCGAAGTCGGGCAAACTTATATCTTAAGCGTTTCTGCAAAAAGGTTTCAGTTTCAGCCGCAAGTCATTACTATCAGCGAAGAAGCCGTCGGTTTGAATTTCGTCGCCCGTTAATAATTTGATTTCTTTCGCTATCGAAAATATTAAACGTGAGCTATATGCTCACGTTTTTTTTGCAGCTTGAAAGGTTGACAATAACAGACTCAAGTATTATACTTTGCATTAGCTCAAGTAAGCTGAAGTTTTCTCTTTTTATTAAGGCGGAAGCGAAATAATTTACAGTTTGGAGAATTTAGAAAATGGGTAAAATTATAGGAATTGATTTGGGAACGACGAACTCGGTTGTTGCCGTTATGGAAGGCGGCGAACCGGTCGTGATTACAAATTCGGAAGGCGGACGGACGACCCCTTCGGTCGTCGCGTTTACCAAAGACGGAAATCGTCTGGTCGGGCAGGTCGCCAAGCGTCAGTCGGTAACGAATCCTGAAAACACGCTGTATTCGATTAAAAGATTTATGGGTCGGCGGTTTGAAGAAGTCGGCGGCGAAATCAAACAAGTTCCGTACAAAGTGGAGAGAGCCGGCAACGGCGACGTTCGCATCAACGCGGACGGCAAACAATACAGTCCGCCGGAAATTGCGGCGATGGTTTTGCAAAAATTAAAGCAAGCCGCCGAAGATTATCTCGGACAGACGGTTAGCCAAGCGGTTATTACCGTTCCGGCGTATTTCAACGACGCCCAGCGACAGGCGACTAAAGACGCCGGTAAAATTGCCGGTCTTGAAGTAATGCGAATCGTCAACGAACCGACGGCGGCGGCGCTCGCTTACGGTTTGGATAAAAAGAAAGAAGAAACGATTGCCGTTTTCGACTTTGGCGGCGGGACATTCGATATTTCCGTCCTAGAAGTCGGCGAAGGCGTCGTCGAAGTGAAATCGACGAACGGCGATACTCACTTAGGCGGCGACGACGTTGACGAAGCGTTGATAAAATGGATTATCGACGAATTCAAAAAAGACCAGGGCATCGATTTAACGGCGGATAAAATGGCTCTCCAGCGATTGAAAGAATCGGCGGAAAAAGCGAAAGTCGAATTATCGTCCGCGATGGAAACCGAAATCAATCTGCCGTTTATCACGGCGGACGCTTCGGGTCCGAAACATCTCGTAATGAAATTGACGCGCTCGAAATTCGAGCAGCTCGTCGAGCCGATTTTGAAAAAGTTAATGCCGCCGGTCGAACAGGCAATTAAAGACGCTGGCTTAGAGCCGAAAAACATTGACGAAATCGTTCTCGTCGGCGGTTCGACGCGCATTCCGAAAGTTCAGGAAATGGTCAAGGAATTTTTTGGAAAAGAGCCGAACAAATCGGTCAACCCGGATGAAGTCGTCGCGGTCGGCGCGGCTGTCCAGGCGAGCGTTTTGTCCGGCGAAAAAACCGACATTCTGCTTCTCGACGTAACGCCGCTGACTTTGGGAATCGAAACTCTGGGCGGCGTGCTGACGCAGATGATTACGCGCAACACGACGATTCCGACGCGCAAATCGGAAATCTTTTCGACCGCTTCGGACAATCAAACGTCGGTCGAAGTTCACGTTCTGCAAGGCGAACGTTCGATGGCGAGCGACAATAAAACGCTCGGCAAATTCCATCTGGTCGGCATTCCGCCCGCGCCGCGCGGCGTTCCGCAAGTCGAAGTGACATTTGACATCGATGCGAACGGCATCGTCAACGTGTCGGCAAAAGATGTCGGAACGGGACGCGAACAGAAGATTACGATTACATCGTCGAGCGGTTTGTCGAAAGACGAAATCGACAAAATGATGAAAGACGCCGAATCGCACGCCGGCGAAGACGAAAAGAAAAAAGCCGAAATCGAAGCGCGAAATCGTCTCGACGGTCTTGTTTATTCAGTTGAAAAAACTTTCAGCGAAAATAAAGACAAACTCGATGCGGCGGCGAGCGGCGAACTGGAAACCGCCATTGCGGAATCGAGAACCGCTCTAAACGGCACGGACGCCGATGCGATGAACAGCGCGTTTGAACGTCTGCAAACGGCTTCGCACAAACTCGCGGAAGCGCTTTATAATCAAACCGGCGCAACCGGCGCGGCAGCCGAAGAGCAAGCGAGTTCGGCAAGTGCGGGCGGCGACGCGACATCTTCTTCTTCGACGGCGAGCAGCGACGACAACGTGATTGATGCCGAATACGTCGATGTCGACGAAGATAAAAAGTAAGCAGTGAGCAGCGAGCGGTGAGCAACTCTGTTCACCGCTCGGCTCTTCAAATCCCATTTCAAATGAAATTAAATGTATCGGTAGTGAGTCGAAGTTTTTTGCTTACGGTTTACTGTCTGCCGCTTACTGATTAAAATGGCGAAAAAAGATTACTACCAAACTCTCGGCGTCAAAAAAGACGCGAAAGCGGACGAAATTAAAAAATCGTATCGTAAACTCGCGCGCAAATTTCACCCGGACGTAAATCCGAATGATAAAGCTGCCGAGGAAAAATTTAAGGAAATACAGGAAGCCTACGATGTTTTATCGGACGAGAAAAAGCGCAAGGTTTTTGACCGTTTCGGTTATTATGCCGACAATTTGGATGTAAATTCGCCGTACAGCGCGGGGGCGAGCGCGCCGGGCGGCGCGGGCGGTTTCGATTTTTCCGGCTTCGACTTCGAGCCGGGCGGAAGCGGCGGTTCGTCATCGAGCTTTCGTGATATTTTCTCAGACCTTTTCAGTGGCGGCGGCAGTAAAACAACCGCCGCGCCCGAACCGCCGCGCGCAATGCCGAAAAAAGGAGCGGACATCGAAATACCGCTCGCGCTTTCGTTCGAAGAAGCCGTCACGGGTCTGACGACGAATATCACCGTCAACCGCAGCGAGCAGTGTTCGCGCTGTCAGGGCGCGGGCGATACGGGCGGCGCGGTAATCACTTGCCCGACTTGCAAAGGAAGCGGGCAAGTCCAGCGAAGCGGCGGGCGGCTGCAATTTGCCCAGCCTTGTCCCGATTGCGCTGGAACCGGTCGCCGCCGCGAGCCGTGTTCGCAATGCCATGGGAAAGGCGTGACGCCGAAAACCGAACAAGTCAAAGTCCGCATTCCGGCGGGCGTCGATACCGGCTCGCGCGTTCGCATTCCGAAAAAGGGACAAGGCGGACGACTCGGCGCGGAACCGGGCGATTTGTTTATTATTACCAATGTCGGCAAACACAAATTTTTCACACGCAAGGGCGATAATATTTATGTCACCGTGCCGATAACCGTGCCGGAAGCCGCACTCGGCGCGAAAATCGAAGTGCCGACCGTCGAAGGCAAAGCGCAATTGAAAATTCCGGCGGGAACCGAATCGGGACAAAAATTCCGCCTGCGCGAGCGCGGTTTTCCGTCTCTCAGAAATCCGAGTCTGCGCGGCGACCAGTTTATCGAAGTTCAAATAAGTTTGCCGCGTGTCATCAGCGAAGAGACGAAAGAAATTTTGCGCGAGTTTGAAAAAGCCAACGCGGAAAATCCGCGCCGGGCGATGGGGCTTGAGTAATCTCAAATTACGAATTACGAATTACAAATTAGGTAGTATTTTTTAAGGGTCTATGGTAGCAAAAGTTAATTTAGAGCGGAAAACGCTCCAATAATTTTAACAGCAAAAGCTGTAAGTTTTCATTGCGATGATTAAAGCGATATTCACATTCTTTCAAATGCAAATAAAAAGTTTTCGGCGGCACGCCGTTAAACTTTTGCAAGCGCCTTTTGGCATACGACCAGAAACTTTCTATTCCGTTGATATGAACATCGCCGATAGCGAAAATGTCGTTCGAGTGATTGACCCGCAGATGTTTGG
>JAABUN010004298.1_pt1 | contig 19770 bp, 19 predicted proteins | sample 5559311 | NCBI WGS metagenome assembly JAABUN01 (sample SAMN10711877, study PRJNA513370) | rock metagenome | isolation source: Antarctica rocks | place: Antarctica: Victoria Land, Siegfried Peak sud
GCGCCCCGGCCGCCGCCGCGACGCAGCTCACCCTGCGCGGCGTCGCGCTCTCGCCCGATGGGAAGACGCTCCTGGCGGTCGGCGAGCGGGGCCTCCTGGCGATCGATACCGCGTCGCTGAAAGTGACGCGCCGCATCGCGCCGGACGCCGCCTTCGGCAGCGTCGCGTTCAGCGCCGACGGGCGCAGCTTCTACGCCCTCGACGCCGCGAGCGGCACCCTCCAGCGCCGCGACACCGCGACCGGCGCGGTGCTGGGCGAGTTCGGCGTCGGCGCGCACCCCGCGGGCATCCTACGCGTCGAGGCGCGACGCTGAGACGCGCCACATCGTCCGCCATCGGGGTAGCTGCTGTTCGGGAGACCTGCTGAAGGTGGGCTTGACGCCGCGCGGCGGTCGCCCCCGCCGGGCCGGTGGTCGCGGGCCTCGCTGGGATGAGCGCGCCGCGTGGAGGGCAGGATCGCGGGCAAGGGGCGCACTCGCGACGCGGTGCGTGCCCGCACGGACTCCTTCGTCAAGGTCGGCGGACGGCAGACGTCTCGCCACATCATCGGGGGTCTTGCCGCCTTTCGCTGATCCGGGTTCGGCTTTTCCTGAACAACGGCGGGCAGCAAGTGCGACCGCTCCGCCCATGCCAACGCATCAAACAAGCGGAGGGCGATCAGCGAATGTCGGCAAGACCCCCCATCATACGGCGAGGCGTGGTACACCTGGGCAAGCGCGCGATCCCGTGGTGGTATGGTCTCCTCGCGGCGTTCGTGGCCATCCCGCTGCTCCTCGGCGCGTGCTGCTGGGGGTGTGGTACAGCGTGGCCAACACCATCACCGTGTGGGAAATCCCAGCGGCGTTCCGCGGCTGGGCGGTGCTGGAGTGGGAGAACCCCGCGTGCCCGGACCTGCCACACCGGGGACTCACGCGGGTCGTCGCCGTCGATGCGACCGGGTACGCGTGCACCGCGAATCAGCCCGAGGCGGTGCCGTCGGGATCGCGCACCTTCCTGATCTGGCCCGATGGACGGCGCGAGGAACTGCGCTTTGGTTACTATACCTACGACGGCCTGCAAGCCTCCTCCTCCTTCAGCGCCTACTCCGGCGATGGGTCACATCGGTACGAGGTCACCTTTATCGGCACGGCGAGCGAGTTTGACGAGAGTAACTCCGCGCTCGTGCGACCGGCTTGCGCCAGTCCCGGTCGGATCAAGAACGAGTGCCTTCGTTAGTGATGCGCGAAGTGTCGCTGTAATAGTAGCCAGCCTGTTGAAGAAAGGTCCTGCCGATCCTCACCCCTGCTTCCGCCCCCATGGGTAGACCGAGTGCGTGCCCCAGCGTGATGCGTGTCCCCACCAGCGTGGGGTCCGCTGCATCGTGAGCGCGCCCCGGCCCTCCTCCCTGGTCGACCACACGCGCCACCCGGCACGACGGGGCTGCACCGACGGCGGACTGCTTGGCCGCTGTCAACGGTGCTTCGTGCTCCGTTGCCTAATCGTTTGTGGGGTTAAGATCGGGCCTTTGACCTTTGACCCACAACGTTGCCTGACTAAACCGACCACTGCTTGTGCAATGGACCACGTAGCAACAGCGGAGGCACACGGGGCCGCCCGCAGCACCACGGGTGCGCTGTCCCGGCCCTGTCGCAGAAACGGCCGTTTCTGCGACAGTCGCGACCGACCCAATAGATGCGTCAATTCCCAAGTGTAGCGCTGCTCAGAAAGCGTCTCGCAATCAGCGGATCGCCAGTTGCCCGCAGCACCGACTGCTGCGACACTCCGCCGCGACGGCGCTGGTGCAAGAGAGGGAGGGGCGCCGATGCTGGTCGGCGTCGGGCCGCTCCTCGGCGCGGGCGAGGTCGGCGCCTACGTGTATCCGACGGGGGCGCGGACACCGTGGACCTACCGCGCCGGGACCGTGGCGCTCGACGGGCGGGTTTGGGGCGATGGCGTGGCCGACCCGCTCGCGCCGCCGCCGCCGGTGGCGGTGCTCACCAGCCGCCTCACGGCGAGCGCGGGGGAGGCGGTGGCGGTGGCGTTTCGCGGGCGCCCGGGGACGCGCAGCTTCGGCGAGCCGACGGCGGGCGTGCCCAGCCACAACCGGGTCGCGACCCTGCGCGATGGGGCCTGGCTCGTGGTGACCGTCGCGCAGGATGCGGATCGGACGGGCCGGGTCTACGGCAGCCAGGAGCAGCTCTTCCCCGACCGCTACGTGACGAACGACTGGACGCACGCGGGACCCGCAGATCTCGCGGACGACGCGGTGCTGCACGCGGCGCTCGCGTGGCTGCGCTAGCAGCCGCCCTGCGTCGGCCGCTCGTCGGCCCCGGCACCGGCGCGCGACGGCCGGGGCCACGGGCCGCGCGCACCCCGCGCGGTCGGTGTCGCCGCGCGGGTCGGCCGCGACGGAGGGGTTGGGGCACTGGTGGATGAAGGCGCGGTGCGATCCGGGGTCGGTCGGCGCGCCCACCGCGAGGGCGAGGGTGGCGAGCGCCGCTCAGCGGGCGAGGATCGCGAAGTCCCCGGCGAAGCGTTGCCGCCCGTCGGGCCAGACCACGTCGATCCGGTACGGCCCCGGCGCCACGCCGGTCGTGTCGAAGGTCAGGTCGAGGCGACCCACCGCACCCGTGGCGCTGACCCGCGTGGCGACATTCCCCGGGTCCGGCGCGCCGGGCGGCGGGAAGGGCGCGATCGCGACGGTGTAGCGCGTGTCCGGGTCGAGCCCGACGAGGATGAGCGCGACGGCGGTCCCGGCCTGCGCCTGCCGCGGCAGCACGACCGCGCCCCACGGCTCGTCCGCCGCGCCGTAGGTGGGGGACTCGGCGACCGGCCCGGCCGCCCCCGCGTCCCCCAGGGCCGACAGCGCTTCGCGCCCCAGGAGGCCGAGCTGCACGCGATACGCGGGCGGCGCCTCCGGGTGGTACTCGAAGCGGTTGCGCTCGAAGTACTGCACCTGATAGCGCCGCCCGTCGGCCGCGTTGACCTCGTCGAAGAGCTCGGTCAGCGGGTAGCCGAAGACCGCTAGGCCGCCGTGCGCCGCCCAGTAGTCGCGGAACGGCTCGCGCAGGGTGTGGCCGGTCTCCGGGAACGGGGTGCAGCCCGCGTCGCACGGCGCGGGCGGTTGCCGCGCCTCGGGGCGGTCCGCGATCCGGGCGGCGCCGAGGCGCGGCAGCAGCACCTGAAACTGCGGCATGTTCTCGGGGTGCCATTCCAGGATCGCGCGCTCGTAGACCTGGCGCAGCCGCCCGTCGGGGTCCGGCCGCACCGGCGCGAGCGGCAGGCCCAGGATCGCGACCCCGCCGCTCCCCGCCCAGTAGTCGAAGAAGGCACCCGCGGCGCAGGCTCCCGTCGCGGCGAAGCACGCCTGACGCGGCGGCGGCGCGGCGACTGCACGCGGCGGCCTCGCGGACGCGAGGGCCAGCAGCGCGACCAGCACGAGTGCCGCGAGCCGCCCTCCGGCACGATATGCCATAGCAATCCCCCTCCTCGTCGCGGGGCGCGCCCCCGCCCGTTCGCCGCCGCGTCGCCCCCGGCCATACCCACCAATACGTCGGCCCACCGCGCCGCGTTTCGCGGGCGGCCACCCGGGCACGCGGCGGGGACGGACGGCGGCCGCCGGGGGCGTGACACGACGCACCTCCCGGCGACGCGTACAGCCCGCCCGACAGCTCGGGGATCCCCCTCCACCTGTTCGATGCCCTCGCCCGCCGGTATTCCCTCGTCGGGCGGCTCGACACCCGGCTCCCCCGCTGGCAGCGCGCGCGTGTCGCCGGGGCGAACGTCGCCCCCTCCCGCTCCATTCCCTCGTTCGCCGTTCTATCCCCCTCGCGCCCCACGACTCACGCCCCACGACCCGCCCCCGCCCCCGACCCGGCCCCCGCGGAGCCCAGGGCCGCGCCCTCCCCGCCGCCCGCCGTCCCGGCGACCCCGCCCCGCCCCGTGCGCCCCGGCCCCCCCGCCACCCCGGCCCGCCGCCCGTGAGGCATAGTCAGCGCCTCGCCGGTCGCGGCTGGGGAGCATCGAGGATATGGCCGCTCCCTTGTTGCGCTTCGTCGATCTCCTGCATCTACTCGGTTAGGCCCACGACGGCGCGCAAAGCGTGTCGCTCGCCCGCAAATCACCGCGCCCGGCGATCAGGTCGAGCGTTCGGAGGTGGCGCAAGGCGTTGTTGAAGCCGCCGCCGCTCGGCTCGTAGCCGGTCGCCCGTCCCAGCGCTTCCTTCGTGAGGGTGGCGGGGTAGGCCGCGACGAGCGCCTGGAGAATGGCGCGCTCGGCCTTCGCCAGCGTCCCCAGCCAGTGCTCCACGAGCGCGTGGCCGGTCGGCAGCGGTGCCCAAGTGCCGAGGACCGCGAGTCCGTCGTCGGTGATGTGCAGGCTCTCCTTCGTCCCGGCGATCCGCCCGCGCGAGCGCAGGGCGCTGAGCGCATTGTTGAACCCACCCCCGCTGACGGCATACCCCGCGAGGAGCGCGACCTGATTCTTACGCCGTCCGCTCGGGTACTGTACCAGTACGCTCAGGATCTTCCGCTGGGTTATCGGCAATCGCTCATCGATGGACGCCGCACGATCACCATCGGTAGGGGCTTCGGGCGTCGCCAGGATCGCGGGGATCGCCGCCGCCGGGTGGTGAGCAGACCTCGCCATATGATGCGGGCTCATCCGCACTTTTGGTGATTTGCCCTGAAACGCCCGATCAAGTGGGGAAACATGGCCCGCAAGGAGCCGGATTTCCCGTCGTGAGCGCCACTAGAGGGCGATTTCAGGGATGCTTTCCCTATTCTCCAGCGGGCTTCACCAAAAGTGCGGATGAGCCATTCTTATGGTTCATCGGCGGGTTTGGTGAGCCCGGGCTAGGCCATCCTGACCCGGCCCGTCGGCGTGCTGAAGCGCAGCAGCGCGCCGCGCCGACCGAGCGCGGGCATTGTTGATACGGTTCGGCGGTCAGTGTCAGGACGCGAGCAGGTAGCGGCGGCGGAGCAAGGCGAACCCGGCCCGCCCATAGGCCTGACGTTTAACCAACTTCAATCGATTCACCTGCCCCTCGACCTGCCCGGAACTCCACGCATACGCGAGGGCCGCCTGCACCGCCGCTTGGTCCCGCCGGATACCGGCGGCGAACGCGCGCACTTCGGCTTCGTCGCAGGCTTCCGCCGCGGTGAGCCAGGATTCCAGCCCGGTGTCGTCACGGGTGCGGAGGAGGCGCGCAAAGTCCTGGGCGAGCGTCCGCACGGTGCCGATGGCCGGGCAAGCGGCCACCAGCGCCTCGAGGTAGGTCTGCTGCGCCGGCTGCAGATCCCCCGGGGGGCGCACGAGCCAGGCGGCGACCCGCCGCGGGGCGCACCGCTTGCCGACCGGGTGCGGTGGGGGTGACGGAGCCATACCGGCGGCCATCTGACGCGTGGCGCGCTCCTCCCGCCGCCAGGGGGCCAGGGCTTCGCGCACCCGCGGCGCGGCACCGGGGAAGCCGCGCGCGCGGATCTCGGCCCAGAGCGCATCGACCCGGCGCTCGCCCGCGTCCCAGCGCTCGCGCAAGTAGGGCAGGTAGGGGGCGATGGCGGGTCGGCGATTCGGGCGCGGCCCTGGGTGGGGGCAACGCGGGGCGGCGAGGTACTTCTGGACGGTGCGCTTGTTGATGCCGAGGTGCCGCGCAACCGCGCGGATGCCCAGCCCCTGGTGATGCAGGGCGTGGATCTCGGCATGGCGCGTCTCCCGCCGCGCGTCGCGCCGCTCGCGCTCCCGCGCGGCCCGCGTCGGCGGCTTCGGCTCGGGCGGCGGCGGGGCTGGGGCGGCGCCAGCGGTGTCGGGGACGGCAAGGACCGCGGGAGGCGCGGGAGGCGCCGCAGTGACCAGGCGTACCTGGCTCAGCGCGGCATGGTGCCGCAGCAGCAGGCGCTCGAGCATCTCGCCCAAGTTGGCGAAGAGGTGCCAGCGGTCGGCCACCTGCACGGCATCCGGTGCGCCCTGTTTGGCGCCGTCGGCATACGCCCCGCCGCGATCGCGGCAGATAATCTCGGCACCAGGGTGCGCTTTCAGCCACGCTTCCAAGGTTGCGGCGGCGCGGTCGGGGAGCAGATCGACCGGGCGGCGCGCCTCCAGATCGACCAGGATCGTGCCGTACGTGCGGCCCTTCTTCAGGCTCCAGTCGTCCACGCCGAGGACGCGCGGCGTGCCGACGTCCGGCAGCGCGGCGGTGTCAACCGCCCGCCGCAGCGTGTCACCGCTCACCGCGATGCCCAATGCGGCCAGCAGGCGCGCGCCCGGCGCGCCGCCCACGGCGACGCCGAAGACGAGGACGATGGTGGCAAGGCGCCGGGTCCGCTGGGCGTGCGGCAGGGCGATCGTCGGCAGCCGCTCGGTGAAGATGCGCCGTGCGCATGCCGGATTGTCGCAGAACCAGCGGCGGGTGCGCAGGCGGAGGCATACCGCCAGCCCTTGCCAGGGCAGATCGCCAAGCCGGCGGGTGTACCAGCTATGCGCGCGCGTCGCGCGGTGGTCGCACAGAGGGCAGCAGGCGGTCGGGCGACGCGCGCGCAGGACGAGGGTGACGCCCGCGTCGTCGGCGACGACCTCCTCCAGCGTCACGACGGCCGGGTCTGGGACGAGATTGGTAGTGCGCATGGCGGCAATCCTCCCATGGGTGGCGGCTCAGGGAGGGGCGATTGTCGCATAGCGCTCAGGGTTGCGGGGCGGGGCGGCCCGGGCTCACCAAACCCGCCGAAGAGCCATTCTTATGGCGGAATCTACACTTTCATTACTACTTCCCGTCCGACGGACCCTTGGGTCGTATAACCCCGGAGCCTGTTGAAAAATGGCTATCCGAACGGGTGCGCCGTGAGGGGAAAGCGCGCCAGCGATAAGAGCTCTCTCCTGCTGTGGGCGGGTCTCCGGCGGCAATCCGCTGCCCAGTGCGACCCGAAAACCAGCCGAGCGGTCTGGCCGACGACGGCCAGGCTCCCCGCGGGGCCGTGGCGGCGCCCCCAGCCGGTCGCGCTCAGCCAACGCTTGAGATTCTGCCCCGTCGCGACCAGCAGGCCTTCCATGTTCACCTTCGGCAGCCCGCGCAGCCGGAACCGGCGCAGGCCGTGCCATTGCTTCGCCTCGGCAAAGAGCGGCTCCGGCCAGACCTGGCGCTTGCGCATGGCCTTCCGATAGGCCGCCGTCGCATGGTAGCCCCGCACCCGCTCGACGGCGGCGGCGTGAAACGAGCGGTGAACGGTGCGCCCGTGCTCGCTCACGGTGCAGGCCGCCTTCAGGGCGCAGGCGTTGCACGTCTCCGCCTCCGCGCGGTAGACGACCACCCCCTCGGTGTGCTTGGCCTTGCGCCGCCGTAACGGCTGACCCGCCGGGCAGCGGAATATATCGTCCGCGGGCTCGTAGGTGAAGTGCCCGGTGCCATAGTAGGGCGTGCGCGCCTCGAAGTCGGGCAACGGGACGTAGGCGCGGATCCCCGCCGCCTCCAACGCCCCGATATTCTCGGCCGTCCCGTAGGTGGTGTCGGCAACCACGCGCCTGGGGCGCAGTCGCCAGCGGAACTGGATGCGCCGGAGCTGGTCGAGCATCGGCGCGTTCTCCATCACGTCGGCCGGGGTGACCAGCGCGTGAAGGATAATGCGGGCCTTGCCGCCGTCGACGACGTAGTGGTCATGGTAGCCGAGGGCCGGGCGCTGCCCGGCGGCCTTCATCAGCGCGGCGTCCGCGTCCGTCGCGCTCACCCGCCAGTCGCTCGCGCGCTCGTAGCCCCGCGCGGCGGGGCGGTCCGGGTCCAGTCGACACGACTCCAGCAAGTCCCAGCGCGCCGGCGGCGCTTGCGGGGCAGCGTGGTAACCATCCTGTGCCGGCGCCGGGTCCGGGCTGCAGAGAGGGATGGGCGAGGCGGGGGCATCCGGCGCGGGTACCGGGGCTACCGGGGCCGCCTCCGGCCCTTCCCCCTCGGTTGGCGCGGCGGCGAACAGGTCCACCAGGTGGCCGTCGACGACCTCCCGCAGGCGCGGGACAAGCGAATCCAGGGCGGCGTTGGCCCGCACCTTGGTCGCGTCGAAAAAGAGTTCCTCGCCCCACACCAGCCGCGCGTCGGCGCACAGCTGGACGACGCGGTCGAAGAAGCGGCGGAACACCGCCAAGCCGAAACGCTCTCGGATGCGCGTCAGGCTGGAGTGGTTTGGCAGCGGCTCGTCCAGGTGGTAGCCAAGGTACCAGCGGTGCGCGAGATTCAGGTCGGCCTGTTCCAGCAGGCGACGCTCGGAGCGGATGCCCTCGAAGAACATGATGAGCTGGAGCTTGAAGAAGATCACCGGGTCGATGCTCGGCCGACCGCGCTCCGCGTAGCAGCCCGTGACCCAGTCGCGCACGAAACTGAGGTCCAGCGCGGCGTCAAGATGTCGGTAGAAGTGGCCCGCCGGCACCAGCGCCTCCAGCGAGACCAGCACCGGCCGGTCCAAGCAGCGCGCCTTCGGTGGCCCCAGCATCTCAACCTCCTCCCGGCAGCATGAGCGAGGTGGCGATTCTATAGCTAGGCCACGCGATTTTCAACAGGCTCCCCTATTCTGCGAACCATATCCACTAGTAACAGCGAGTATCATGTTCACACTATGGCGATGCCTGCAATTCGCCTGTCACCCTCGCTCACGATTTCTTCTCCGCTCGTAGGCGACGCTTGGTTCAAGAGGAGCGGCTGATGTTCGAGAACCTGCCAGTCGGCTCCCAATGGACGCTGAGTCCTGACGACACGCGGGCGATTGCTGCGGACTATGGTCTGACCATAGTCGCCAGCGACTCGCCGGTGCTCAGCGGCGCGGTCAACGGCGTGGCGCACGTCGAGACGAGCGTGGGCTCGGTGGTTATCCGCGTGCACCGACCCTGGACGACCCCCGCGCGTCTGACTGCGCTCCACGGTCTTCTCGCCGCGCTGCGCGAGGCCGGTATCCCCGTCCCTCGGGTCCTCCGGACGCATGCAGGGACAACCTGGACGCGGCTCGCCGACCGCTTGGTAGAGGTAGTTGCATATGTGCCGAGCGATCACACCGCCGATACCTGGGCGCGCAGCGGCCCGGCGTTCGCCATGCTCGCGCGGCTCCATGCGGCGCTTGCCAGGGTGCCCATCGGCGTCGTCCCGGCACCGCCGTATAGCAGTTACGCCACGCCGGCCACCATGTTGACCATGCTGGCCGAGACCGAGGAGGTCTTCGTTGCCCTGGCTCCCCGGCCCGGCTATCCTGAGGCGGCGGCAGTGCGGGCGGCCACCGGGGCGCTACTGCGGGCGCTTGCGGCGGAGCATCGTCGCTACGCGTCATCCTTGCCACGCGGGCTCGTCCACGGCGACTACGGCGGGGACAACGTACTGCTGCGGGGCGAGCTGGTGGTGGCCATCCTCGACTTCGACTTCCTCGGCGAGCGCGAGCGCGTCTTCGATCTGGCCTACGCGCTGTACCACGCCTGCGACCGCTTCTGCTCGACACGCAACGCGGCGTTGCCGCCGGCGACGTGTTTTGCTCACGCGGCCACGCTCCTCGGGGCATACCGGCGGCACACCGAGACCGAACTGACGGCGACGGAATTGGCAGCATTGCCGTTCGAGATGGCGCGCGTCCCACTCTACCAGCTCGCCGAAGCGGGCTACCTCACCGAAGCCGAGACCCCGGGCGGGGCCGTTGAGCAGACGTTGCGCTACGCTCGCCACCTACCAGTGGCCGAGGCGCTAGCGACGCATGCGACACATATCACCAACCTGCTCGTAGGCGAAGCAGGGTAAGCTTAACCGGCTAGTCCTTATGCAACAGAGGCCCGACAATCGTTCTCGCTGCACCACCCTCGTTCGCATAACGCGCCTAACACGAACCACCCATAGGCCCGATAACAGCCATTCTCTGGCCCATAGGCTTTGCCCCATCCCCGACTCCCCCGCGCCAGCACGCCGAAAACCGCCCCTTGACCCGAAATCACTAGACCCAAGATAATGGCCATACGACCCCGTTATCTGGCCTATTTATTTCCTGCCTCGCCGTTTGCACCATGCCGGGTCCCTCGCTAAAGTGGGAAGCGAGGAAAGGCAGTAACTATGAACCACGACTCGCACAATCAAACCCTGGAGGACTCGACCGCCGCATTCCTGCGCAGCCTGGTCGGCCGCAAGCTCAGCCCGCAGACGACCCGCGCCTACCGCACCGACGTCACCCAGTTCGTCGCCTGGCTCGCGGAGACCAACGGCGTCGCCGATACGGCGAGCAAGATCACCCGCCTCGACATGACCGAATACCTGGCGCACCTGGCCGGTCGCGGCCTCACCGGCGTCTCCTGCGCCCGCAAGCTGGCCGCGCTCCGCGAATACTTCCGCTACCTCGAAGGCATGGACCTGATCGGCCGCTCGCCCCTCGCGGGCATCGCCACCCCGAAGCGCGAGCAGCGCGGGCGCAACTACCTGACACCGGAAGAGTACAGCCGCCTCCTGGCGGCGGCCGGGGGTCACGCCCGCGACTTTGCGATCCTGACCCTCTTCCTGCAAACCGGCATCCGCATCAGCGAGCTGTGCGCGCTCGAAATTGAGGATATCGACGCGAAGGGCCGCACGTTGCGCGTGCGCGAGGGCAAGGGCCAGTCGGCCCGCACCGTCGAATTGGAGAAGAAGGGGGCGCAAGCGGTGACGAGCTGGTTGCGGGTACGACCGGAGACGTTGAGCGAGGCGCTCTTCCTCGGGCGCGACGGCGAACCCCTTAAGGAGTGGGGCGTGCGCGACCTCCTGGCGAAGTATTGCGCGGCGGCGGGGATCAAGAAAGCGATCACCCCCCACTCCCTCCGGCACACCTTCGCCAGTTATAAGGCCGAGCGCGGCGTCTCCGCCTTCCAGCTCAAGGAGTGGCTCGGACACCGCAAGCTCGACACGACCCAGATATACGTGCACATGGCGCGCAAGAACGCCAAGAAGGTGATGGAGGCCACGAGCCTGTGATACGCAACCCCTACAAAACCACAAGACCACAAACGGTGAAGTACGCCGTCGGCAACCTCTCCCTGTTCCCGGCCTCGCTGCTCCCCTTCCGTGACGAATGGCAGCACCTCGCCGCCGAGCTGCCGACTGGCGAGGTGCTGCTGATTGTGCCAGCCGGACCTAGCAAGCTTCGTAACGTCCTACAAGCCCTCTCACCGGCACTTCGCGCCCGTGGGCGTCATGTCACCACTTTGCCCACCAGATCGCTGTCCTAAGCAAGCTAGAGTCGGCACCTGAGTGTATTATTGTCTGTAGCGTATACTTACCTTACGTTGAGAGACTGCCCCTCTACCTCTTCGCTTGATGAAGGTGAGGTTCCTTATGACCCACGCCGAGACCTCGGCCACGGTGGCAGCAAGAATATATTTTTCCGACTTCTTTGCTGTATCCCCTGAGCTTCTTGAAGAATATGGGGCGTTTGATGTTTCGCTCATCAATGACCTCCCCCTGTTCATCGACCCATTTCTTCTCTTCAACAGCGCAAACCCTACGTACCAACAGCTCCACAATGACATCATCAGGTATTTGCGTTTCTTACGGGATAAATCACTCACTCCAGGCATTCGACGCCCCTTGCTCAAAGCGTGGTACGAGTTCAACGAAGTCAAGCAGAATTGGCTTGGGTTCTCACAGTCTGGCAATGGCGGTAGCGGGCTAGGACCAAATTTTGCCGCTGTTTTACACGCAAATCTTGCCACTGTCTTCACCAATTTTGGCAACGAGCAGATAACCCACGGAAGTCACTTAGAGAAAGTATGCCTACTCGGCAATGGCGTTGGCCGCGACAACATCAGCGACTTCACCGCTAACCTTATCAAGGCCTTCCTCTTGGACTACACGGAAAACTTTGCCAAGGTCCATATTGCCCCGGAGTTCAGGAGGGTCGTCCACATCAGCAAAGTGCGTTTCAACTACAAGACGGAAACCTGGGAGAGGGGGCGCTATGAACTACCCTACCTCGCCGACGATTATGTCTTACTAACGCCCAAAGATATGCTGACCCGCGACGAGAACTGGATTAGTCGGAAAGACATGATGAGCAACTTCGAGGAGGTTGCTACAGCGGTATCCGATGAAGTGTTGCGTGCGCAACTGAACAACTATTTCCTGTCCCAGTTGCCTATTATCACGGGAATGACCTCGCGCGAACGGGCACAGGAGAAAGCCCGCGCCGTCAACAAGACCATTCAAGAATACCCCCAGGTCATTGAGTATTACATTCGTTACAAGGAGGATACCGGGGACCATGCAGTGGCGATCAGCCAAGAGAAGGTTACCGAGGTTCAGCAGCAGTTTGTCGAGCAAGTACGCTACTTTGTGGCCACCGAGCTTGCCGGGACACCTTTTTACCAGTACGCGGACAACTCCTACGAAGAGTCTATGCGCCGCCTGCTCTTTCTGAAACATGTCATCGAGGATAAAAACGGATATCGCATCTTCTACCCCGGTGGCAAGCCGGTCCAGAACGAAAAGACGTTGCAACTCCTCTTTAAGTTCGCCTGGTTTGCTACCCCTTTCGACGTCAACGGCGAAGTTGATAATGGCCGTGGTCCCGTTGACTACACCATCTCTCGCGGCAGTCGGGATAAATGCTTGGTCGAGTTCAAACTCGCTAAGAACACGAAACTTAAGCAAAACCTGGAAAACCAGGTGCCTGTATACGAGCGAGCCGCCGACACCGACAAGTCCATCAAGGCCATATGCTATTTCACGGAGGCCGAGCTTGAGAGAGCAAATACCGTTCTGAAAGACCTCAATCTTCAGAATGCGCCGAATATCGTCCTGATAGACGCGCGCAAGGATAATAAGCCTTCCGCCTCCAACGTCAAAGGCGCTCCTTGATTGTCCGGGGCCATACCTCCTCATGACCTCGTTTACACATGCTGCTTGCTGCCGTGGCAGGATAGTGATGACGAGGGTGCTAACACATCGGCTAAAGGAGACTGGCGATGAATGCGTCTTCCACTGCCCCCTGGCAACCAGGAACCCCGATTATCCTCCGCGAGACGTGGCAAGGGCAGGTGTGGACGGCGCGCCCCGTTACTGTTGTCCGAGATACTCCCGCTCTCCTCGCCTTCTACATGATGCCCGGCACCACCTACAAGCACCCGCGTGTCCTGGAGGCTGACCGCGTGCCCGGTCCCGATGCCCGCTGGCCTTGGCGGCTCATCGATGTGACGTGGTACGGGGGTGGAGCACTCTACCTGAGCACGCCAGGGGAGCCGTACATGGTCATCGGTTTCCGCAGCGGCGACAATACGCGCCTGGCACACTGGTACGTCAACCTCCAGGACCCGCTGCGGCGCACCCCACTCGGCTTCGACTACCTCGACCAGGAACTGGACATCATCGTCAGCCCTGACCTAGCCGACTACCAGTGGAAGGACGAAGAAGGCTTTGCGGAGCTGCAACGACTCGGGCGCATCGACCCTGCGAAGGCTGCACGACTGCGAGCGGTGGGCGAGAGAATAATCCAGGAGCGGTACGCCCCAGACTCGTTCTTCCGTCAGGGGTGGGAGCAGTGGTCGCCACCGCCGCACTGGACGGTGCCCACGCTCCCGCTTAAGTGGCACGAATTGTAATGCAGCAACGATGCCTAGCTGCCTCGTCAATTCGTAGTACAGCCGATCGTGCTTTCGGGGCGACTGGCGTAACCAGACCTCACCACAGCAGCAAGCAGCATGTGTAAACGAGGTCATGAGGAGGTGTGTCCGGGGCAACCTTACGTCTCCGTGACGTGCAGGACTGCGTCTCGTTCGGCTCAGTCGAGGCGATGGTGCAGGCCCTCACCAAGGGAGGCGATCTGTCGGGCGACTGAGCGCCCACTTGACAGCAATAACGAAAAAATGTAAATTACAACTTATGTACATTTGCCATTGCCAAGGAGCAACACGATGGCCGAGAGGAAGCGCATGACGCGCACCGTCCGCCCGCTCCGCAGCGGCCAGATCACCATCCCCGCCGACTTCCGGCGCGAGCTGGCCATCACCGACGACAGCCTCCTCCAGCTGAGCGTCGAGGGGGACGAGCTGCGCATCGTCAAGCTGCGCACCGCCCCGGAGACGGGCGGCTCGCCGTGGCTGGCGGAGCTCTACGAGCGCTTCGCGCCGGTCCGCGAGGAGGCCATCGCGGCGGAGTACACCGAAGAAGAGATCAACGCGGCCATCGACCAGGCCGTCGCGGGTGTCCGATCGCCGCATGCCTAGCGTCGTCCTCGATACCGTCGTGCTGGTGCGCGGCCTCATCAACCCGTATGGGGTCTGGGGGCGGGTGGTGTTCGACCGGGCCGGTGAGTACCGCCTCGTCGTCTCCCCGCCCCTCCTCGCCGAATACCTCGAGGTCATCGCCCGCCCCGAGCTGACGCGCAAGTTTAAGAGCCTTCCCGCCCACATGCGCGACCTACTCGATCTGCTCTCCCGGGCGGATGTCGTCACGTTCGACACGCTGCCCGCGTTCGCGCGCGACCCGAAGGATGCCCACGTCCTCGCCACCGCGCTACATGGCGCGGTGAACTACCTCGTCTCCGCCGACAACGACCTCCTCGACCTTGGCGAGTACGAAGGTATCCCTATCCTCAGCGCCCCGGCCTTCCTCGGCCGCCTGGAGAGGGAGCAAAGCTAGCGGCCTAAATTTCAGACGACGAACACCGAGCAGCTCCAAGTCTGGCTGTGGTACACCTCCGTCGCTACGACTCAGATTTATGTGTCGCTCTCGAAGGCGAATAGTCGGTAATTAATGGAGAAAACGAGCCTATGAAACAGATGCACCACAAAGCCAGAAGGCCACAAGTGGGCAAGTACACCCCTGACAACTTCGCCCTCGTACCAGCCTCGCTCCTCCCCTTCCGCGACCAGTGGGAGCGACTTGCGACCGGACTGCCGGTCGGCGCTATGCTCATGATTGTGCCGGACGGGGCCAGCAGGTTCTGTAAGCTCCTGGAGGCCGTCTCGCCGGCGTTACACGCTCGCGGGCGGCATATTACGACCCTTACCCTCGACACCTTGCGCTGAGGCTCTAGCAGCTATGTGGTAGCATCAAGCCATGATGACGAAACCCATGCCCGGCACGCCGGACGACGCGGAATCAGCGTCCCAGCTACCTTCTTTCCCGGTCACACACTCGCTCCTCGCCGCTGAGGCGCTGCGCGGTGAGGTTGCTCGGTCGTACCCGGTCGCCCGGCCGGTGGACTGCACACTTTACCGGTCCTATGCTAACGATGTGTACCTCGTCACTACCGCCGAGGGCCAGCGCATCCTGAAGGTCTACCGCGCCAGCTGGCGGTCGGTCGAGGAAATCGCCTACGAGGTAGAGCTGCTCGCGCACCTGGCCGCGAAGGGCGTGCGGGTCGCGACTGCGGTGCGCCGGAACGACGGCGGCGTCCTCGGCACCCTGCGAGCGCCCGAGGGCGCACGCCACTATGTGCTCTACAGCTATGCCGACGGCATCAAGCCTCGCCAACCATTCACCACAGACCTGTATCGCCGCTTTGGCCGGGCGACGGCCCTCGTCCATCGGGCGTCCGACGACTTCGTAAGCCCGCATCGCCGCACACCGCTCGACCTGGTCCACTTCCTCGACCGGCCCCTCGCCGCGTTGCGTCCCTGGCTCGCCGGGCGACCTGATGATTGGTATTTCCTCGTGTCGGTGGCGGAGAAGGTGCGCCAGCGCATCACGACCCTCGCGCCCGACCTCGACTGGGGACCGTGCCATGGCGACCTCAGCCTTGACAACCTCCATATCACTGCAAGCGGCGACATCATCTTCTATGACTTTGACTCGGGTGGTCCCGGCTGGCGCGCTAGCGACCCTTACGGCGTGTATCGCTACGCCGCGTCGGGCGTCGAGAGCCTATGGCCCGCCTTCCTGCAAGGCTATCGGAGCGCTCGACCATTCGGAGCCGCCGACCTGGCGGCCGTTCCCTATTTCGCCGCCGCCTATGCTGTTGAAGGGATGGGGCACCAAGCCGCAAACTGGGTCACCTGGGGCGGTCGCTGGCTCATGAGCGACAACTACCTAGACAAAGAACTTGCCAATCTACGCCGCTGGGATAACGAGCAGTTACCTTCGTGTTGTTCGTGTCAGTGAACGTGAAGACCTCGAATCCCGCCTCCTCTGCCACGAGGAGAAGTTGCGCACGCCTCTTGCCACGCGGGGCAGTTCCGCAAATCCCTCGACATGCTGGACCCCGATGACAACGGCCACCGAGCGAGGCATGACTTAACCTCCATGAGCGATGGTGGTTCGTGCTCACACTGCGCACCAGCAGTGTGGACACGACGTACTTCGGTGGCAACATGCCCGCCCCTATACCCAGGGCTTATGCCTGTCAAGCGAGAGGCGTGACACGGGGAAGTTCCCGCGTCAAAGCATGAGGCCATCGGTAACGCTATCCTCATCTTCTCGGTGCCGACGACGAGTCGGAAATCGCATCTCGTTTGGCTCGGTCGAGGAGATCGCGCAGATCCTTACGAAAGGCGGCGAGCTAATAGGGATGGGTTAGGAAATATTGAGCACGTCGAGGAAGGCGCGAGCGGTGACGATGCGCAGCCCGCCGAGGAACGGGTCCCCGGCCAGGGTGAGGAGGTCGGCGTCGCCGGAGACGAGATAGCCCACACCGGCACCGAGCGCCGCCGCGAGGATTTGCTCGTCCTTAGGGTCGCGGACGCGGAGGGGCAAGGGATCACGGAGCGGCGCGCGGTGGGCGCGGGTTTCCAGTAGATAGAGCAACTCCCGGGTCTCATCCTCCGAGACGCCGAACCGCTCGCGGAAATGCGGGCGGGGGATCACACCTCGCCACATGATGTCAGGCACATATTTGCACCGAGGCTGGCAAGGGCCTACCATGCCGCCCGGCGGCGAGGGCGGGGTGGCACCGCCGGGCGCGGTGCGCTGCGGCCCACTAGGGGCGGCGCTGAGGTATCACGATCGGTCGCTCGCCGGCTTTCACGATGCTTGCGGCAGGATAGTAGCCTTTCCGCAGGAGGACCAGCGGATACACGACGGTCTCCGGCCCGATGATACATCCCGGATTCGTCACCACATTGCAGCCGAGCTGCACCCGGTCGCCGAGGATGGCTCCCAGCTTCAGCAGCCCGGTATCGAGCACCTGATCCGCGAGTTGGAGTCGAATGCTCGGACCGTCTTCCCGCGCCGCTGCCCCCGGCAATGCGAGCGGGAAGTTGGCCAAGCGTACCCCGGCACCGAGGTTGACGCCATTCCCGAGGATGCTGTCGCCGACGTAGGCGAAATGCGGCGCGTGCGCATGGTTCAAGAGCACGCTCTGTTTCACTTCCGTGGCGTGCCCAACAACGCAACCGTCGCCCACGATGACGTTGCCACGGATATACGCACCCTGCCTGATCTGGCACGCGCGGCCAATGATCGCCGGGCCACGGATGAGTGCTCCCGGCTCCACTACGGTATCAGTGCCGATGAAAACGTCGCCCTCGATGAAGGCCCCGGGCGGAAGCATCGTTTGCACTGCTGGCCGAAGCCTCGTCGCAAATTGGTCACGAATGTACGCCTCCAGGTGCGGCAGTACCTCCCAGGCGAACGTCGTCCCGGCGAAGAGCGACCGGTGGGCGAAGTGGGTGAGGTCGAAGAGGTCCGGTGCGGCGAGCATGAGGGGAGCCTCCTTCTTTAGTTGCCCTGTTCAAGGGTGAACAGCGCCGCCTGTTGTCCGCCATTGCCCTCCCGCCGCGTGCGTGGCGCGTAGCCCGACAATCGGAGCACAGTCAACCACTCGCCGTCACCCAATTGCCATAGGGGCGGTTGCGGGGCACGGTGCGGCGTCTCGAACAGGTGCGGGTCGGCGACCGTCTTCAGGTGGCGCTTGTCCGGTTGGTAGGTGACGCGGTACTGGGCGAGCGGCTCGTCGGCGAACTCCACCGTCAGGTGCTCGCCGTAGAGCCACACCGCCGCCTGTTCCCCCGCCACGCCCCGCTCCCCGTACACGCGCCAGTGCCGGAAGCGCACGTAGCCGAGGCGATCGACCTTGCGTCCGAAGCGGGTCGCGTAGAAGACGCGGTGCAGGGCCGCTGGCGCGAACTCGCGCCCGTGGACCCAGGCGAGCACCGCCGCCGGGCTGCGCGCCGCCTCGTCGCGCTGCCGGTGCGCCCAGTGATCCTGGTAGTTGTAGTTGACGACCCACTGGTCGTGCGCGGCGAGGAGGCCCGCCCAGGTTGTCGCTTGGCCGAAATCCCAGTCGGCCATCCGGCGCATGATGTTGAAGGTGGTCTCGATGTAATTCTGCCAGGGCTGCTTGCGGTCGATCTGCTCCTTGCGGATCCCCAGGGCCTCGTAGAGGCGGAGGGCGTGCTTCGCCCTGAAGACGCTCCCGCCGTCGCTGACCAGCGCCTCGGGCGCCCCGTGCTGGCGGATCGCGGCGTAGAGCACCAGCAGGTAGGCGGTCAGGTCCTGCGTCCGCGACAGCCCGCTCGCCAGGATCGCGCGGGAGTAGTTGTCCAGGATGGAGATGACGTAGATGTTCCCCCCGCCGAGCCGGTGCATGTCCAGGTACCGCAGATCGACCGACCAGAGCTGGTGCCGCCGCTGCGCCGCGAACGGCATCGGCTTGGGTTCCTTCGGCGTGGCGGTCGGCTTCGGCAGGCCGTACAGCTTGCGGTTGAGGGCCAGGATGCGCCCGCAGGTGCGCGGACTCAGGTGGATGCCGAGCCGCTTGAGCGCGGCGTGGACGCGCCACTCGCCGAGCCCCGGGTTCTCCTGCAGCTCCTTGACCGTGGCGATGGCGCGCAGGTCGACCTTGCGCGGGCCGTCCTTGCGCGCGCGCGACTTATCGTCGAGGCCGGCGACGCCCTCGGCGACCCAGCGCTGCAAGGTCCGGTAGACCGTGTCGCGGCTGATCGCCAGGTAGCCGGCGATGCTGGTGGTGTTCCATCCCTCGATATGCAGGCGGATGATGGCGAGGCGCGCCGCGACGGGATCGGCGAACGCGTGGTAGGGCGGGAAGCGCCGGGTGGCCGGGGGCGCGGGCGCGGCCTCGGCGAGGATGCGCTTCACCGTGCGCGGGCTGGGGCGCTGCCCGAAGCGCGCCCAGCAGATGGTCGTGATCTCGTGGGTGTTGAGCGCCGCGTACTCGCGCTTGAGCTCGATGATCGCCTGGCGGATCGGCGCGGGGAGCTGCCGGTGGCGCTCCAGCTTGGGCGGCGGGGCGAGGCTGGCTATGCCCTGCTGGTCGAAGGCATCCGCCTGGCGGTAGAGGGTACGCTGGGGCACGCCGGTCTCGCGGGCGCGGACGCTGGCTGGCTGGCCGAAAAGGACGACAGGGCGGATGAGCTCGTAGGTGCGCTGCTCGGGCGTCTTCGCGAGCAGCTGGAGCTGCTGCCAGTCATCCGTCGGAGGCACCTGCTGCCGCTTCATCCCGTCCGCCACCCTCACTACCGGGGCGGCGGCCGCACGCTCGTCAGCGACTGCCCGGCGGTGCCGCCCCGCCCTCGCCGCCGAGCGGCATGGTAGGCCCTTGCCAGCCTCGGTGCAAATATGTGCCCGACATCATGTGGCGAGGTGTGGCCATACCTAGCCATGGCTTGCTTGACACATATGGGTCGCGACGGCGGCAGGATAGCGCTCATCGCTGTGGTATGCGTCGGGCGGCAGCGATTACGGCCGACATTGGGGCGCACGCGTCCGGGTCGTGATTGAGCGCTTCGACGCCAATGCACAGGAGCGGGATCGAGGGGAGCGGGAGGCTTTCGGCTGACGGCAGGATACCGTAACCGCCAAGGCGGACACATCGATCGAAGGGTCGACGCTTTTCGGCCCCCCACCCCTTATAGTGAGCGGGGACG
>JAABUN010004300.1_pt1 | contig 19760 bp, 15 predicted proteins | sample 5559311 | NCBI WGS metagenome assembly JAABUN01 (sample SAMN10711877, study PRJNA513370) | rock metagenome | isolation source: Antarctica rocks | place: Antarctica: Victoria Land, Siegfried Peak sud
TGGTGGCTGATTGGGGCCAATAATAGGCGGTCACCCGCTCATGAAAGCGCGACGAACCGGTTCGTTCCCCACTTTTGGTACGACTCGCCCGAAGGTTGGCGACCGTGTACTGAGTTCTGACACTTCCCCCTGCCCAGGACCACCAGCGTGCTCTCGAGCGCCGCCGGATCCAGGTAGTGCAGGGCGGCCAGCGCCGCGCCGATCGCCCGCGCCTCCGCCGGCTCGAACGGCTCGGCCAGCAGCGCGGCGATCGCCCGGTCGGTCAGGGCCAGCAGGCGGGCGCGCACCTCCGGACCGCCGAGGGGGGCGAAGCCGGTGCGAGCGACCGCGCGGTACCAGCGGTCGGCGATCGCCGACCGCCGCGCGGCCAGGGCGTCATGCAGTGATACCGGTGCTGCCGCGTCCATCGGGGCCTCCTCGCCGGCGTCGCCGGCGACGCGCGTCAGGGCTTGCGGCCCAGCCCGACGAGGTTGAGCGAGCGCGCCGGCGCGTCGAGGAAGACGTCGTCGGCGGCTTCGGGGTGCCACAGGGGCGCGGGGACCAGCCCTGGCTCCACCAGCGCCGTTCCGGCGAAGAACGTGGCGATGGCGGCGCGCGGGCGGAACGTCGCCGGGGTGGTCGTCCCGGCGTACAGCCGCTCGATCTGCGCGATCTGCTCGGAAGGCGCGCCCTCGACCGTGGCGTGCGCGATCGCCAGGTAGCCACCCGGCGGCAGGGCGGCGACGAACGCGGCCACCACCCGGCGCGCCTCCGCGTCGTCCGGGAGGAGGTGCAGGAAGGCGAGCAGCAGCACCGCCACCGGGCGCTCGAAGTCCAGCAGGCCCCGCACCGCTGGGTGCCCCAGGATCGCGGCGGGCTCGCGGCCGTCGGCCGCGAGGGCCACGGCGCGGGGGTGGTCCCCCAGGATGGTTTGGGCCTGGGTCACCGCCACCGGGTCGAGATCCACGTAGACCACGCGGGCGGCGGGGTCGGCGGCCCCGGCCACCTCGTGGGTGTTGCCGACGGTCGGGATACCGGCGCCGATGTCGAGGAATTGCGCGACGCCGCGCGCGACGAGGAAGCGGACGACCCGGCGCAGGAAGGCGCGGTTGGCCCGCGCGCCGAGGGCGATGTCGGGTGCGATCGCCAGGACCGCCTCGGCCGCAGTCCGGTCGATGGCGAAGTTGTGGTGCCCGCCCAGGTAGTAGTCGTACATGCGGGCCACGCTCGGCTTGTCCGTCGGGAGGTGGGGCGGCGGCGACGTGCGGGGATCATCCATCGGCGACCTGCCCTCCTGCTCGCGCCCGGTACGGGCGCACGAAGCCCCGCCGCTGGCGCTGACGGGGTGCAGGAGGGTGCTGGTAGCCAGGCGCGGTCTCGAGCACCCGAGATCCAAACGGCTTTGCGTACACCACCTCGCGGTGGGTTTGCCCCGACAGCGTCGGCCCGGCGGTTGTTAATGCGGCGCGACTGCGGCACCTCGACGGTAGGATGGTAAGTATACCGCACTGATGTTACCGGTGCTGGGACCCGGCGGTTCTCCGGTCCCTACGGTTTTCCGGCCTGCGGGCTTGCTCGGCGACCGTCTCGCCGCCTGCCCGCCACCTTCGCTTCGCGGACTGGCTCCGACCCTGCCTCGCCAGACCGCGCCGCTCACCCCGCCCTACCACCCTTGAGCGGTGCACGCCGCGCCTGGCCCCCGCCGTGGCGCTCCCCTCGGTCCGCCCGCACGGCGGGTGCGGCGGCGCAGCGTGCGGGATGCCTCCCGCTGAATGGGCATCGCGAGCGGGGACAGGCCCCGCGCCCCAGCGCTCCCAAGGTCGCTCCGGCGGTGCGGCCGCGCCGCGTGGTGTCGCGCCCTCCCTCCTCCCCAGTCTGGCCGCCACCCCGCGCCATCAAGGGCGCGCCGCTGTGCTCTGCGCCGCCTGCGGCGGTGCCATCCTTGATCGCGCGGGACCCCGACGGCCGGGGGGCGGGCGAGGGCGACGCGACGGTGGCTCCGGACGGTAGAGTGCCGGGCGGCGAGGGGGCGGTCGCCTGCGTGGGGACGGTGGTGCGGCCCGCAAGCCGCGATCGTGGCGGGCTCGGCTCCGGTCCACCGCCGGTAGGGGGCGGGGTGGTGATCGCGGCCGTCTCGCCACACCATCAGGGGTCCCTCGCCCCCGGCGATGGCCCGTGCCATGCCGCCGCTCAGCGCCGGGCCTCGGCCAGGATCTGCCGCCCGAACTGCCCGAGCAGGATGTCGTAGGGTGGCGCGTTCTCGGGGTGGCGCTCGACGCGGGCGCGCTCGAAGTACTGCACCGCGTACTCGTTGCCATCCTCCAAACGCTGCGCGAATTCCTCCGTCAGCGGGTACCCGAACTGTGCCAACCCGCCGTTGGCCTCCCAATACGCCAGGACGTCGGGCGCGACGTTGTGGCCGGTCTCGGGGAAGAACGCCTGGCCGGGGCGCGGCACCGCCGACGCGCCGGCGGACGGGGCCAGCCCCTCAGTCTCCCGGAGCATCCGCCGCCCGAACTGCCCGAGCAGGACGTCGTATGGCGGCGCGTTCTCGGGGTGGTATTCCATGCGCACCCGCTCGAAGTACTGGACGGTGTACTCCTTGCCGTCCTCCAGGATCTCGCTGCGGACGGGGCCGAGGGGGAAGCCGTTGCGCGCGAGGCCGCCGTGCTCACGCCAATATTCCAGGAAGCGACCGGCGACGCACTGGCCGGTCTCGGTGAAGCAGGCGAACGTCGCCGGGTCGGGCCTGTACAGTTCGGCGCTCGGCGCGTCGGTGCCGCCGACGACGAGGACGCGGCCATCGGGCAGGGGCACCGCGCCGTGGCCGGTGCGCGGGGTCGTCAGCGGCGCGTCGGCGAGCCAGGCCCCCAGGAGCGGGTCGTAGCGTTCGGTCGAGGCCAGCGGCGGTGGGGAGGGGGCGCTGCTGGGGAAGTTGGCGTAGCCGCCAGCGACGAGCACGGTGCCGTCCGGTAGCAGGGTGGCGCTGTGCGCGTTGCGCGGGGAGGACATGGGGGCGACGGCGGCCCAGCGATCAGCCGCCGGATCGTAGCGCTCCGCCGTCGCCTGCGGGGAGACCGCGCTGCTGGCGTCCGGCCGACTGGTATAGCCGCCGGTGACGAGCACGGACCCGTCGGCGAGGCGCGTCGCCCGGTGCTCGCCGCCGCGCGGCGCGACCATCGGCCCGGTGGCGGTCCAGCGGTTCGTCGCCGGGTCGTACAGTTCGGCGGGCGCGCCGTAGGCCAGGATGTCGGGGCGTCCGCCGACGATCAGCACGCGCCCGTCGGCCAGGGGCGTCGCCGTGTGCCCCTCGCGGCCGGTGATGAGCTGGCCGGCGGGGGACCAGCGGTCGGTGCGGGGATCGTAGCGCTCCGCCGCCCGCGTCGTCCCCCCCGCCTGGTAGCCGGTCCGGGTGCTGCCGCCAACGACCAGGACCGTACCATCCCGGAGGAGCGTCGCCGTGTGGCCGCTGCGCGGGGTCGCCATCGGCGCGGCCGGCGCCCAGGCCCCCGTCGCCGGGTCGTAGCGCTGGGCGGCGGCGAGCACGCGGCCCCCGCCGGGGCTGATGCCGGGGTTGTAGTACCCCCCGACGAGCAGCACCCGCCCGTCCGGGAGGGGGGTCGGCGCGGCGTTGCCGCCGTCGAGCGGCGCGGTCGCGGACGGCGGGGACCAGCGATCGGTCGCCGGGTCGTAGGTCGCCGCCACTAGGCGCGACTGCTCGGCGGGGCGGCCCGGGCGTGTGCCGAGGCCGAGGGCCCGGCCGTCGGGCAGGGGCAGGAGCGCACCGCCGCCGCGGTCGCCGCTGCCGAGTGCGGCGGGCGACGCGGCCGGGGCCCAGGTACCGGCGGCGCGGGCGGCCGGCGGCTGGATGAGTGGCCCGCCGAACGAGAGGAGGCACAGGGCCAGGAGCGGGGCGAGGCGGGGCGGGCGCATGGTCGTGGCCTCCGTGTACCGGTTCATGGGGTCGGGTCGGGGTAGGGCGCGTAGGTCGCCTCCGGCCCGGTGCCGTTCCCGAAGGGGCCGAGCGCCACGACATAGATGGTGCGGCCCTCGGACGGCGGGGCGTTGAGCAGCAGCCCGCGCCGGAATTCCTGCGCCGCGAAGGCATACCCCTCCTCGGTGGCGGTGCGCGCGTAGCCCAGGCAGTCGCGCACCCGCTGGTTCTCGCGCCACAGCGTCCCGAAGCCGTGCTGCGGGTAGAACAGGCCCGGCTCGGGGGCCGGGCCGCCGCCAGGCTCCTGCCCCTCGGTCCAGGTGTCCGGGAACGCGGTCTCGCCCCCCGGCGCGAGCAGCACGATGCCGGTGACCCCGCCGCAGAAGACGGAGATGCGCCGGGTGTCGCCACGGTAGTACATGCGCCCGCGCTCGAACGCCTGCGCCGCGCCCGTCGCTGTCGCCCGCAGCGCGACGGGCGCGGCGAGGGCGCGCCGCACCTCCGCGTTGCCGACGTAGAGCTGGCCGAAGCCGGTCCCGGTGGCGGTCCCGAGCAGGTCGTTCTCGGCCAGGATCTGCCGCCCGAACTGCCCGAGTTCGATATCGTAGGGCGGCGCGTGCTCGGGGTGGTACTCGAAGCGCGCCCGCTCGAAGTACTGCACCAGATAGGTGGTGGGGCTGCCCGGCACCAGCCGCTCCTCGTGCAGCTCGGTCAGCGGGAAGCCGAACTGGGCGAGGCCGCCGTTCGCCCGCCAGTAGTCGATGAAGCTCCCGCCGACGTTGTGGCCGGTCTCCGGGAAATACGTCGCGCCGGCCTGCGGGGCGGCCGGGCCGGTGTCGGGCACCACGCCGCTCGCGCCGGACTCGAGTACCCGCCGCCCGAACTGGCCGAGCAGCACATCGAACGGCGGGGGGTTCTCGGGGTGGTATTCCAGCCGGACGCGCTCGAAGTACTGCACCTGGTAGGCGTTGCCGTCCTCCAGCACCTCGATCCGCTCGCCGCTCAGCGGGAAGCCGTTGCGCGCCAGGCCGCCGTTCCGCTGCCAGTAGTCCAGGAAGCGCCCGCTCACGCACTGGCCCGTCTCCGCGAAGCAGACGCGCGGCGGGGCCTCGTCGGCGTAGATTGCGCCGCCGCGCTCGCCGATCAGCAGCGCCCGCCCGTCGCGCAGCAGGGTCGCCGCGCGCGCGGTCGGGTCGGGTGGGGTCGGCGCACCGGCCCAGGCGTTCAGCGCGGGGGCGTAGAGCTGCGTCGTCGCGCCGAATGCCAGCACGCGCCCGTCGGCGAGGGGGGTGACGGCGTGCAAATCGGCGGGCGGCGGCGGCGCGGGCGTCCAGCGGTTGGTCACGGGGTCGTAGACCGCCGCCGCGGGGGCCAGTTCGTACCCGCCGAGCGCGAGGGCCAGCACGCGCCCGTCGGGCAGGGTGCTCGCCCGCGAGGTATAGTCGCCGCGCTTATCCCACGGCAGATCGGCGGCGGCGGTCCAACGGTCCGTCGCCGGGTCGTAGATCTCGGCGGTGGCGTTGCCGTAGCCGCCGAAGGTCAGCACGCGGCCATCCGGCAGCAGCGCCGCGCCGTGGCCGAAGCGGGCGCGCGCGAGCGGCGCGGCCTCGGACCAGCGATCGGTCCGGGGATCGTAGCGCTCGACGCCGACGACCGGGCTGGGGGAATAGAACGGCGGGCCGGAGTCGCCGCTGACGACGAGGACGCTGCCATCGGACAGCAACGTGGCGGTGTGGTCGCGCCGCGCGACGCGCATCGGGGCGACCGCCGCCCAGGTGTCGGTCGCCGGGTTGTAGGTCTGTGCCGTGGCGAGGCCGCGCATGCCACCGGGGGAGGCCCCGCCGAAATTGACGCCGCCGATGAAGAGGACGCGGCCATCAAGGAGGAGGATCGGCGTGGCGCGGCCCCGGTTCGGGTCGAACGCCGCCGCCGTGGTCCAGCGATCGGCCGCCGGGTCGTAGATTTCCGCCGCGCCGCTCGGTTGCCCGTTCGGCGCGGAGTAGCTGCCGGTGATCAGCACGCGCCCGTCGGCGAGCGTGGTCGCGGTGGCGGGCGCGGCAGCGGTGCCGTTGGGCACGGCGGGGCGTGCGGCGGTCGGAGTCCAGCCTCCCACGGCACCGACGCCGGGGGACTGCGCCAGCCCGCTCAGCAGCAGGGCGAGCAGGAGAAGGAAAGCGACCGGTCGCCTGTTGTGCATAGCCTGGACTCCTCCCGCGGCATCGGCACCCCTGCCAGCCCGATCGAGCACACTAGCGGATCGGGGTCGCGATTTGCTTGAATAAGCCGCTATCGCCTGAGAAGCCGCCATTGCCGGCGGTGTTGAAGGTCAGGTAGTAGAGCGTCCGCCCGGTCGCCAGGTCAGCGGTGAGCAGCCGCCCGCACTGGAACAGGCCGACCGCGACGGGGGCGGTCTGCTCGTCGGGCGTCAGGGCGTAGCCGGGGCAGTCGCGCACCCGCTGGTCCGCGCGCCAGACCTTGCCGAAGCCGCGCTGCGGCTCGTACAGCTCGGCACGCGGCCCCGGCCCGCCGCCCGGCGGTTACCCCTCGGCCCAGGTGTCGGGGGCGGGATAGTAGACGCCCGCCCGGTCGCCGCAGAACGCGACGATGGTCGCCGCAGGCGGCGTGCCCAGCGGCGTCGGCACCAGGTACGGGTTGGGCAGGAAGAGCATCCGGTCGCGCTCGAACGCCTGGGTCACGGCCTGTACCCGCGCCGGCGGCGCGGGCGGCTCGCCGAGCGGTGCCCCGAGGCGCTCGCGCCGGGCCTGGTCGGTGATGTAGAGGGCGAAGATGTCGGGGTTGCCGCGCGGGGTGTCGTTCTCGGCGAGGATGCGCCGCTCGAACTGCCCGAGCAGCACCTCGGAAGGCGTGCCCGCGAACTCGTCGTGATACTCAAAGCGGGCGCGCTCGAGGTACTGCACCACGTACGCTGGGGAGTTGCGCCCCTCGGGCAGGATTTCCGGCATCTCCTCGGAGAGCGGAAAGCCGAACTGGGCCAGCCCGCCGTTCTGCTGCCAGGAGGCCAGGAAGCGGCCCTGCACGCAGAAGCCGGTCTCCGCGAAGCAGGCCGCGCCCTGGGCGGCGGCGGGGCGCGGGGTCGCCACGAGCAGTCCGCCAAGGAGCAGGCCGAGCAGGGTGAGGAGGGTGAGCGGGCGCGGGATGTGCATGGGTCGGACTCCTCCGCGGATCGTGTCGTCGGCGCTCGCTCGGCCGATGCAGGTCGCCATTAGGGGAACGATCGACAGGGGTGCCGGTTGTGTCTTGACAGCGGCCTGCGGCGCGCGGAGAATACCTTCCGCTAACTCCGATTATAGTAAGGGAAATCGAGATGGATCGGCGGGACTTTCCAGGGGGCGCGACGGCCCTCGCCGCGCTCGACCGGGCGCACCCGGCCTATCCCGTGGCCGCCTACCTGGCGTCCCTCGCCCCCGGCGGGCGCGGCGGGGTGGCGGGGGTGCTCCGCCGGGTGGCCGCGCTCCACGGCCGGGCGGTGGGGGCGGTGCGCTGGGCCGACCTCCGCTACGCCGATGTGCTCGACGTGCGTCGGCGGCTGGTGGAGCAGGGGGTCGCCCCGGCGACGGCGAATCTGACCCTCGCCGCGCTGCGCGGGGTGGCGCGGGAGGCGTGGCGCGCGGGGCTCCTGCCGCGCGAGGACTACGACCGCATCCGGGACGTGCCGCGCGTGCGGGGCGCGCGCCTCCCCGCCGGGCGCTCGGCCACCGGCGGGGAGTTGGCGGCGCTCGTGGCCGCCCCCGCGCGCGACCCGGCGGTCGCCGGCCGGCGCGACGCCGCCCTCGTCGCGACCCTCTACGCCGGGGGGCTGCGGCGGGCGGAGCTGGTCGCGCTCGCCCTGGCCGACTGGGACCCGGCGGCGCGGTCCCTGGTGGTGCGCGGGAAGGGGAACCGGGAGCGCCGGGTGTTCCTCGCGGCTGGCGCCGCGGCGGCGCTCGCCGACTGGCTGGCGGCGCGGGGCGACTGGGCGGGGCCGCTCTTCTGCCCGGTCCGCAAGGACGGCGCGGTGCAGCCGCGGGGGATGACCGCGCAGGCCGCCTACAACGCGGTCAAGAAGCGGGTCGGGGAGGCGGGGGTGGACGATCTCTCGCCGCACGACCTCCGGCGCACGATGGTGGGGGACCTCCTCGACGCGGGGGCGGACCTCCCGACGGTGCAGCGGATCGCCGGGCACGCGAGCCCGGAGACGACGAGCCGCTACGACCGGCGCGGGGACCGGACGGCCGCCCGCGCGGCGGACCTCCTCCACGTCCCTTACGCGCGGCGACGGTAGCGGCGAGGATGAAATACTTGGGGGTACAAGCGATCGCCAGCCCCGCTACGACAATACCGGGGTGCTGATCATTTCCCTTGGCCCGGACGACGATTGCACTCGGGATGCCGCGTCGCTCGCTGAGCCGTGGCCGCACCACAGCGCAATTCGCTCACCACCGAGGAAGCAGGGTCGCCCGGCGGTGCCGATGTCCGGCAAGGGCGCATCGTTTGGCCGCGTCATTATCCCTTCACAAGACGCCTCGTCGCGACCTCCTTTGCACATAGCGATCTTGGTGATGGCAGAGTTATGGTCGAGTAGACGCGCGGATCGTATTGCTCTGGGCGAAAAACGTGGATCCCAAACATCTCCTTTTCTGCCACCCCGACGATCCATATGTGTCAAGGGCGTCGGGTCTTGCCGCCATTCGATGATCGCCTGTAGCCCGCTTTGTGCGTAGCTGAGGGGGATTAGCCTTGCCCCATGCTCACCATGGCTAGGTCATCGTCGATGACCAAACAAGCCGTGCCGCCGCTTCGGAACAGCCGGAACCGGATCATTGAAAGCTGGTAAGACCCAAGGAGTCATGACGGGGTGTGCGCCGGATAGAGGATCGGGCAAGCTCGCCGTTTCAGTCAGCCTCCGCAACTGACGATACATTGCAGCTAAAAGTGTTCAAAGTTATTGCACTGCTTTCTCCTAATCTAACTGAATCGCTGTTGCAACTGGACCCTTGAGGTTGAAGGCAATCTCAAAGCTAATTTGGCTGCCAATATGTAGTTGATACCTGATGTTCTTAGGTAGTTGGCGCAGAGAGAAGAATATGTTAACAGCACCTTGGCTAAATTCAACGTCACTGTAGTTGAATGAAAGGTTCTTGACCCTCCCATTTTGACGCTCAGTGAGCGATCCATAAGGAAACTTGCGCATTTCAAACCGTTCTTTACTGGAGACTACAGTCGCGTCGAGCTTCGTAAATTGCTCCGTTGCCTGGCTGAAATCCTTCTGTGAGAATAAATATGCTCCATATGCTAGTCGGGGCCGATAGTCACGCAGGGGACCAAGCAATGCGGCCTCGAAATGTGAGCGCACAACTTTATCGCGTTCTGGATGCAGCATTGCTAGAAGAGTGGCTATCCTGTAGTGAAGCTCAAAATCCTGGGGAGTTACAGTCAAGCCTTGTTCAAGTATTTGCAAGGCTTGCTCCGGGTTGCCTTCTCTCTCTTCCAGGCGTGCCGCCATAAATCGCGTCATGATCGCACCGGGCTTTTCCACTAGCGCACGCCCAAAGGCTCGACGCGCCTTGTCGGCATCGCCAAAAGTCGCTTCAATCTCTCCTAGATACTGGAGAAGCATCGATTTAGACAAACATTTGCTTAGCCCCTCTATCAAGACTTGGTAAGCAAGAGCTATATATTCAAGTCGTTTCTCATCTTGTAGTTGATGCTCCGCCCAACGGATATATGTCTCGGCAAGATGACGATAGCCATAGGGCTCATCTTTGCGCCGCTGCACATTTCTGCGAAAAATCTCTTCTGCCTTGGCATACTTTGCGTTGGCGATTTCAACATTTTGCTCAGAAATAGCACTCTTCAGCGCTAACTGGCCCTCAGTATCGCGAATAGCGGGATCGCCTGGACGCAACTCGATAGCTTTGTTTAAATGCTTCGCGGCAGTTTCGACGTTGTTTTCATCAAGCTCCATCATGGCAGCATGCTGATAGGCGAGGGCGTCAGAAGGGTCGACGTTAATTAATTGCCGCATGATCTCGCGGCGGTTAGCAGGAGTGCGGAATTCCCGTAAAAGTTGCTTGTTTTTGCCGCGCGTAAGCTTGCGGTATGCGTCGGCATCGCTGAGGTAACCTATATCTAGATCTTTAATGAGATTGGAGTAGTATTGTAGCCGCAACCGCTCCGACCCAATTTTACGGTCAAAAACGATATTAGCGATTAATTGGTGTCTGGTAGAGTAGTACTGCTCATCTTCCCCAAGCACATCGCGCGACACAATAACCTTGGTCGTAGGGTCAAATACCCGTTCTTTGAGATCCACAAAGGGAATATCTAGGGCACGCCTTAACAGACCTGCGCGAGTGAAAATTCCAAGGTTGTGCATGGCAGCAACGAGTAGGTAAGCACGGTGGCCATCGGGACTCGGGATGCGGTCGTACTCGTTGACGACAATCTCATCGAACCGCTTCCCCTCAGTTGCTTCTCGGAGCGCCACGAGGAGTTGCCTGTCGGCCTTAGCCTCAAAAGCAGCGACCTGTGCCTCATGGCTGGCCCCTGTTAGCAGTCCGAGAGCATTATTTTGTTCAAGCCGTTCTAACAGCGCATCAATTTCGCTTCGATTCAAAGGACCTAGCTCGAATTCTTCTATAACTGGAAAGGTATAACCTTCGTGCGCTTCGCCCCATTCGTTAGTACGCGCTTTGGCTATGATCGTCAATTTCGTCTTAGCCTGACGTGCGTTCTTCATCACCTCGCTGATTTCACGCGCCATGCTACTTGCATCATTTACGAGCACATAAACTCGCTCTCTGGTCGCCTGCGCCAGCCGTTCCAGGACGAGAAAATCTAAGGTTCCATATGGCTTGAGTGCTAAAACGACCCTATCCCATGTCAATGCCAGTTCTAACCCCAAACGCTTAAGGATAGTTGCCTTACCGCTGCCCGCTTCGGCATGTAACAAGACAAATTGGGCATCGTGGCGATCTAATAGAATGTCTATCAATACAGCATTAAGAATTTCATCTGTTATTGTGCGTGCTGCATCAACTCCCGCTGCAATGGTTCCCCAATTCGGTGGCGCGCCGAGGAAGAAGTCGGCAATATTCGGTTCTTGAAGCGCCGCTCGCTCATCAATAATCTCGAAATTTTGTTCCGCATCTTGGAGCACTTCGAGCGGGATCATCGGCTTACGCTTGATTAAAGGCGGTAACTCTATCTCCTTCTGCTGCTCAGAGGTATCAATGACGCGTTGCTCGGGAGAAAAATTTGCTTCGAGTGCGTCGAAAAAGTCCCCGGCCCTAGAGTTAATTAGCGCTACGCGCTTTTGATCCCAGAAGCGCGCCTCCACATCGGTGAAGTGGGGCTGTAAGGCATAACTCCGACGAATTTCGGTAAGATGCCCGGCGGCCTCCTCGATTTCCAGCAATACTTGCCGAAAGTCAACGTCGTTGCGACGGAAGCCGACATAAAATACGGTGTAATCAGAGACATCATCGATCAGTCGTGCGAAAAGGCGTTGGCGAACCTTGCGAGCTTGCGCAAAGTCATCCTGAGTGAGCACGAGGCGGCCATCGTCAGTGTTGGCGCGCGTTATGCAGCCATGAAGTTTGTAGAAGGGTACTTCACCCGGCTTGAGCCGTGTAAGTTGGTCTTTGTCAGAATAGAAAGTCCGGATCTTTTGTGCAGGAGTCGGTGCACGTTCGTAGGCTTTCTCCACAAGAGTATCGAAATTGACCGTGTAAATGCTTTTCCATCTGAAATTGGGAAGCGAAAGAAGGGCCCCTTTAGGCTCTAAGTCGATGAAGCGGTCTCGTAGCCATTCATTTAATGCACGCCTACCCTCGTCAGCGGCCATCTCGCTCACAATGTCAAGGGTATATGTATCGGGGGAGGTGCCAAAAAAAGATGTGCCGATCTCGTCAGCGAGCCCTTGCCCGGTGGGTGTACCCGAATCCATGGATACACCAGCGCCTAAGAATAGAACGCACTCGCCACGCTGAATGAGCTGGCTGAGCCGTTGCACCGGTTGAAGCTGAAAAAGCTCGTTAGAATCAGTCACCGGAGCGCCTCCAGTAATGTGCTTGATGAAGGATGCTTAATCTTATTATGGTAGTGAAGTATAGCATGTACGTTCGCCTTACCGAGCTGATTTCTTTTTTCACTAGCGAGGCACATACCGCCGCGACAAGATTCCCGATCCTTCTCTCCGCCGCGCGGGCACCCCTGCCGACCGCCCGCCTCCCGCCCTCTCCCCCATGCTAACGGCCACCCCGCCCGGTCAAGGGCACTGCGCGCCGCCTGCGGCGGTTCCACCCTTGACCGGGCGAGGCCCCGGCCGCCGTGCCCCCGGCAGAGGGTGAAGCGACGGTGGCTCCAGACGGTAGGGCAGGCGAGGGGGCAGCCCGATCGCTTGCGAGGATCAGCGGTGCGGCCCGTGGGCCGCGATTCGCGCGAGGGCTCGGCTCGGGTCCACCACCGGTAGGGCGGCTGGCGAGGCGAGGTTGGGTGCCCCAGCCGGGCGGGCGGCTCGTGCTGCCGTGGCGGACTTCCGCGCGACCCCGTGCGCTACCAAGTCCACGCCCGCGCTCCTGGTCCCTGTTCGGCGAGGGTTGGTACACCATGAGGAAGTTGCCGGTGCGGGCGTCGAAGAGGAGGTAGAGGTGCTGCGAGGTCACCGGCTGGCCCGTCGGTCCGGTCGCGCCCATATCGTCGGGCGGGCGGGTGAAGCCGCCGACCAGCTTCACGAGGCAGAGCTCGTCGTGGGCGGTCTGCGCGATCGGACCGACGCGCGCCCGGACCTCCGCCAAGGAGAGGAACTCGACGCTGGCGACGGTCGCCGGGCCGACCGGCCTGAACTGGTCGGGCCAGTGGCCGGCGGTCAGGGCGACCGCGCGCACGTCCTCCTCGGTGATGGTGGGCTGCCCGGGTGCCGCGCCCGGATCGCGCGGGGCGATCCAGGGGATCCCGGGCGCGGCCTGCGGGGTCACCGCCGGCAGGTCGGGGGCGCGGTAGCGCGGGTCGGGGGTGGCCGGGATGGCATATGCCGGGGTGGGCGTTGCCGGTTGTTCCTGCGGCCCCATGCTCCAGACGAAGATGGTGCCCCGCGCACAGTCGATCTCCCCCTTGCCGATGACGGTGTGCGCCGGCAGGTCGTCGGCCTGGCGGGTCAGTGTGAAGCCGATACCCACGCCGCCGGTCCAATCGCGGCCACCATCCTCGAGCTGGCGCAGTTGCAAGCGCTCGTGCTGCGCGTGCCGTTGCGCCCAGTACGTCGGGAGTTCGTCGCGCGTGTACGCCGCGAACCCGTCCTCGTCGCGCAGGGTCGGCTTCCGCACGTCCCAGTAGCGCTGGAAGTAGCGCTCCTCGCCGGGGACCATGACCCCGCGCGTCGCGGCCTGCGCGGGGAAGAAGGCGAGGAGCCGCGCCGGATCCCCCGCATTGTAGGCGTCCAGGAAGCGCGCGACCAGGGCGGTGACCGCCGCGTCGTCACACCCCGCGCCGGGGGTGGCGGGGGTGCCGCTCGTGGTGCTGGCCGACCGCGTGGGGGTCCCGTCGGCCGTCGCCACGGCCCGTGGGGCGACGGCCAGCGCCGGCACCGGGGCACCGCCCGACGCGGCGCGGTGCCCCCCGACGCCGAAGAGCGCCGCGGCGAGCACCAGGATCACCAGGGCGAACGCGATGGTGGCGGCCGCGCCCGCCCATACGCGCAGTCCGGCCCGGCCCCGCCGGTGGCCGCCCGGTCGGGGCTGTTCCGCGACCCGCCGACGCAGCGCGGGCCAGAGGTCGGCGGTCGCGGGCACGTGGCGCGCGGCGTGCGCGTCGAGTTTCCGCCGGATCGGGTCGCGCATGGGTCGCTCCTTCGCTGTCGGTCGTGGTCAGGGCGCGGGGGTCGGCGCGCGGTCCGGGCGCTACTCCGCCCCGTCGGCCCCGCCCGGCGCGGGCAGCAGGCGGCGCAGGCGAGCGCGCGCGTCGTGCAGGCGCCGCCGGAGCGTCCCGGGCGGGATGCGGAAGTGGTGCGCGGCGGTGGCGTCGTCCAGGTCGAGGTAGTAGCGGGCGACCAGGGCCGCCCGCTGGGCGGGGGCGAGCCGGTCGAGGGCGGCGCGCACCTCCCCCTCGGTCTCCGCCGCCAGCAGGAGCGCCTCGGGGCCAAGTGCCCGATCGGGGAGCGTCCCCGCGAGCGTGGGGTCGAGCGGGGCCTGGCGGCGGCGGGTGACGGCGTTGAGGGTGTCGTTGGCGACGACGCGCAGGAACCAGGGGCCGAACGGGCGGGCGGCGTCGAAGCGGTCGATGCGCGCGTAGGCGCGGAGGAAGGCCTCCTGGACGATGTCCTCGGCCAGGGCCGCGTCGCGGCCGATCAGGAAGGCCACCCGGAGGGCCGCATGCTGGTGGCGGCGGACCAGGACCTCGAGCCCGCCGATGTCGCCGCGCCGGAGCCGCGCGATCGCCTCCCGCTCGTCCATCCCGCCCCCCCTCGCCCCGTACGCCGTCGCCCCGCCGACCATACTACACTCGAGGGGGGCGAAATGTTCGGGGGGTGCCACACGGGAGAGGCGGGCGTACGATGGGGGCGGGGACGTGCCGCTCAGCGCCAAACACGCGGGGTGCCGGGGCTGCCGTGCCGACCTCTCGCCACCGTTGCGCCGCGGACCGGCGCGGCGCAACCCCATCCGACCGCGCCGCGCGCGGGGTGCCGACCGGCGACGGTGGAGGTGGGGTGCCCTGGGCGGGCGCGTGCGGCGGCGGACCGTGTACGGCTTCGCGGAGGCGACCGGTCGGCGGTCGGTCGACGCGGCGATCCGGGCCAGGTCGCCCGACGCCTGCGCCGCGCCCGCCGACGTTGTAGCGGCGTGGCTTGTGAACAGCGTGGTGCGGGGGCGATGCCGTGACTGCTGCGTGGCGACGACGGCGTGCTGACGCGGTATTCCCTGTCGGGGCGGCGGCCTTGTGCGCGGTCGTGCTGCGGTGCCAGCTGCGGTGCCTCGGCGTGGTCGACCCGTGGGTGGTCGCCTGGCTCGCGCGCTGATCGGGCGGGACGGGGGCTCACCGCAGCCGACGACGCAGGCGACTGTAGCCTAAACCGAAGCGCCGATGAAACCTACATGGCGATGAGGTATGCTCCGCGAGCGGATCGGGCGGAAGGCAGGAGCGCGGAGCATGGGCGAGATCGCGGCAGTCCTGACGCACTGGCAGCTGGATGTGCGGCAAGTCCGTGAGCGCATGTACCGCGCCCCGACGCCGCGCGAGCGCGAGCGGTGGCACGCCCTATGGCTGCTGGCGCAGGGCTGGCCCGCGCACAAGGTCGCCGAGGAGCTGGAGCGCGATGCCCACACCATCGGCGGCTGGCTCGCCGCCTTCGAGCGCGACGGCCCCGCCGCCCTGGCCTTCGAGCAGACGGGCGGTCCCCCCCCGCCCTCGACGCGGAGGCGCAGGCGGGGCTGAAGGTGGCGGTGCAGGCCGCCCCGGCGGAGGTCGGCATCGCCCTGGCCAACTGGAACTGGCAGGTCGTGCGCCAATTTGTCGAGGCCCGCTGCGGGGTCCGCCTGTGCCGCAGCGCTTGCACGCGCTACCTGCACCGGCTCGGCTTCGCCTACAAGCGCCCCAAGAAGCGCCTGCTTAAGGCCGACGAGGAGAAACGTGCCGCCTTTGTCGAGCAATACGCGGCCTTGCTGGTGGAAGCCCAGGCGGCCCGGGCCAAGATTTTCTTCGCGGACGAGGCGCACTTCCGCGCCGATGTGGACCTACACGGGAAGTGGGTCCTCAAGGGACGCCCCGCCCTGGTCGACTCCACCTGCCCGCGCTGGGGGGAGAAGGCCAGCTACTACTCGGCGGTCTGCCTGGAGACGGGGGAGACGGACTATATGGAACTGACCGGCACAAGCTCGTCCGCGACCAGCGCCGCCTTCCTGCGGCAGTTGCGCGCCAACCATCCCGGCCCGCTCGTCGTGATCTGGGACAACGGCCCGGCCCACGGCGGCGAGGCGGTGCGCGACTACCTGGCCACGCCGGATCTCGGCCTGCGGGTGCTGCGCCTGCCGGCCTACAGCCCCGACTTCAACCCGGACGAGGCGATCTGGGCCTGGGCGCGCGAGGAGGTCATCGCCAACACCTGCCTCGCGACCAAGGCGGCCGTGCAGACGCGGATGCAGCAGTTCTTCGCCGGGCTGGCGACCCGCACCGCCGAGGTCCAATCCCGCTGCCGCCGCAAACTGCAAGCCTTGGCCGAGGCCCTGCCCGTACCAGCGTCGGAGTCGCATCCCCAGGCCCGCCATGTAGATCCCATCGGCGCTTCGGTTTAGGAGGCCGACACCGAGCATGGCGAGCACGCCACCGATGACCGGCGCGTCGGGAGCGGGGATCGCGCGCCGTTGCGCGCCGCCGCCGCCCGTGTTCGGCAGCCCGGGGAGTGTTCCCGCGCCATTGGTGACCACGAAGTCCGCCACGGCCGCACTCGGGGCGTCGGGGGAGACGACATGGTACGTCTCCGGCGCGAAGGTCGCCGAGTCCACCGCAAGCGTGAACGTTCCATCAGCGGCAACCGAGACCTGCCGCTCCAGCACATGCACCTCGCCCCGGCCACCACTCGCGGACCGCGCCAGGTACAGGACGATCAGTCGGGCGGTGCCACGCGCCAGGAACCCGCCGCCGGTCACCGTGAAGACGGTCCCTGGTGGCCCGGCGGCGGGGGAGACGGCGAGGCCGGGCGCGGCGGCCGTTGCCGACCCCACCAGCGCGATAAGCAGCAGCACTGCGGCGATCACCGCCCGCCCATAACGCATTCGGACATGCCCCTTTCTCCCGACGGCCCACTTTCGCTTATCCGCAGAGCACGATCACCACGGGAAGATACACCCTTGCACGCTAGGGTGCCAACGGCACCCACGACTGTCCGCCATCGGTGGTACCTGACAGCTCGACCGGCGTCGTGCGGCACACGGCCTTCGCCGGCGGTGTCGATCCCAGCGGCGGCGGGGCGGCACACTGGCTCCGCGTCCCCCAGATCCAGCCACTGGCCTCCGAGGCGAAGGTGACGCCGGCCACGCTGTCCGGCACGTTGGCGGGCGTTCTCGCCTGGATACTGCGCCCGCCATCGCGCGTGACCACGAGGCGCTGCCCGCCGGGGGGGACCGCCAGCCAGGTGCTCGCGTTGACGACCTGGGCTTGTGCCCGCACGCCAACGCCGTACCGCCCCGCGTCGGTCAGCGTCAGCGCCGTGGCCCAGGAGTGCCCGCCATCCTGCGTGACATAGAACAGGATCGCCGAGGCGCGCGTATCATTGGCGGCCAGGGTCACCGGCAGGACGCCGGTCTGTTGGTCGACGAAGGTCGGCACCGCATACGTCGGCTGGCCTCCGGCGAATGTCTCGGGGAGTGCCAGGCTCGGTGTGGTCCAACTCTGCCCGCCATCATGGGTCACATACAGATGGTTCCCGCCAGCCCCGCCTGCGGTCCAACCATCGGTAGCGGTGACGAAGTGTACCGGGCTCCCGATCGGGATCGCGCCCTTCTTCCAGGTCGCCCCACCGTCGACGGTCTGGAACAACTCGCCGCGGCTGAAATTGCTGCTGCTCGCGAGCGTGACGACAACCCACCCGTGTTGCGCGTCGAGGAAGTCGATCGCGGCTTGGCCGCTGGGGATGACCGCATAGGAGCCGGACGGCGCGGCCAAGGTGCTCTCTTGCCAGGTCTTGCCCCCATCCGCGCTCCGCAGCATGACCAATCCGGCTTGTTGTGTGGCATTGGGCGCACCGGTCGCGACGGCCCAGCCGTGCACCGTGTCCAGGAACGAGACGCCGAGGAGGCGATCGGCCCGCACATTGGGCGGGGTGATCGTGGTCCAGGTGCTGCCTGCATCCGTCGTCCAGCGCAACTGCTGATCGGTGAGCGCCCAACCTATGGTCGGCGTGATCAGGTGCGCCGCCTGCACGCGCGCCAAGTCCGCTGGCACGGTCGGTGCTGTGGGTGCGGTAGATCCCATCGGCGTTGCGGGCGCGGACGCCGCACTCCCTTGCCCTGCTGTATTGTAGTCGCCGGCCACAACGGGCTGTCCACACCCCAGGAGCACGAGACACATGCCCAGCAGCGCTAGCCATCCGACCGCTCGGCGGTGACGACCCCCTATATCGCTTCGGTCCATGCCAATCCTCCTCTCATCGGTAGAAAACATCGACGGCCTGTCGGTATGCCGCCTTGCGATCCCGACTATGGAAAGGGGCAGGGATCGGGATACTGGGGGTTGGCGTTGTACTGGTGATAGCCAGCAACTCGACCACCGCCGCAACTCGCATCGATCTCGAGCGTAGTGCCCCCCCAGGTGCCGGTGTAACCAACGGCATACTGATGGTGGCGCTGCTGATATTTCCAGAGCGCATCCGGTATGCAGCCCTCCCCCCAGACGGTCCGCTGGAAGTTGTAATGGGCAAACCAGATGTTGTCCGGCACGGTGGGGATGCCCGCTAGATCGGACATCTGCGGATAGTACGCCGAGCCATAGGCCCCGGCCCAGCGGGCGTTGCCCTCCAGGACTTCATCCCAGCCGCTCAAGAACGAGTTGCCAGCGAGTTCGCATGACGGGTCGTAGCCTTCCATGTCGTAATAGATGATGGTGTTCATACCTCGCCGTATGATGGCGCGCACGCACAGCCTGTTGAAAAAGCCTGGGTGCCGCTCGGTGCCGCCGCTACCCGCGCTGGTCCCCGCCATCCGACGACGTGGCCCGCGGCGGGGCAGGGGCTGCGTTGTCGGCGACGGGCGTAGTCCTGCAGTCCATGCCGTGTGGGCGGCCCCTAGCGCCCGGCGAACTGTGGGCCGAGTAGTTCCGCCAGGGTCGCGAGCACGGTCTGGTCGGTGCCGGTGTAGAGGACCAGCACCCGCCCCGCCTGGAAGAAGTGCGGCGGGGCGACCCAGACAAACTGCGCCATCATCTCGCTGCCATCCGACTCCGTCCATCTGACGCTCGTATCCGGCTGCACGCGCCTCGCGTTGGCGGCGGCCAGGGCAGGATCATCGTAGCTATAGGCTTGGAGTTCGGCCGGCGGCGCGAGACCTCTGCCGCTCAGGCGCAGTTGCGCCCCATAGATGCACAGGAATCGCTGCGACGCCTCGGCGACACGCTCGACGGTGAAGCCCTTGCCGCGCAATTGCGCGGCGAAAGCCGACTGCTCAACCGGGGCGGCGGGCGATGCGGTGCCCGGCGACGGACAGGCCGTCGATGCGGTGCGCGGTAACGGGCTCGCCAGGCGGGTCGCCGTCGTGGCGAGCGCCAGTCCGGTCGTCTCGCTGGCGATCGGCGTGGGCAGCGATGGGCCGCAGGCCGCGAGCGCTAGCAAGATACTCAGATAGCGAGCAGGTCGCCAAGAGGAGCGCGTCATGGCCCGTCCCTTCTCCTCTGGGAATGCCCCGTCGAACATGGGTTCGCGCCCAGGCCTCCTCGAGCAAACCTCGCCACGGACAGGTCATGACGAGGTTTGGGGGCCGGCTGCGCTACTCCCCGCTGGGCCGCCACCCGCCGAGGTGCATGTCGCAGACGTGCTGCTCCACTCGCGGGGTGTCCACATACACCTCCCGGAAGGTGTCGGCGGACAGGCGGAACTCCCGCACATTCTCGCGACCATCCGCACCCCGCAGGCGGGCGCGCACCACCGCCTGGTGCGCACGATGGTTCACCTCGACCCGCTCGATGACGACGTCCCTGCCAACGAACATCGTCGCGACGACCTGCTCGGGCGGCTCAGCCAGGAAGGCGCGATCCGGTGCGTCACGCCGCGGGTCGTAGCCGAAGCTCGTCTCCAGGAAGCAGCGCGGCGTCGCCCACCCGGCCTGCCGGGCGGTCCCGTACCCCAGGCCCCACAGGGCCTGCA